>Ga0114968_10000996_pt1 | contig 21542 bp, 14 predicted proteins | sample M_130807_EF_Meta_FD_87020 | JGI IMG/M metagenome (GOLD analysis project Ga0114968, IMG submission 87020) | Freshwater microbial communities from Lake Montjoie, Canada to study carbon cycling - M_130807_EF_MetaG | ecosystem: Environmental > Aquatic > Freshwater > Lake | place: Lake Montjoie... | reverse complement strand
GGGTTTTTTGACTCTGACTCAGATTTTCAAACTGAAGCTGACGCAATGATTACTTTTGTTAAAAGACGCTTAGGTGATGATATTTTGTCAGTTGAACTCACAAGAAAACAAATTTGGTCATGTCTTGAAGAGGCATTTTTAGAATATGGTTCGCTTGTGAATCAATATCAAGCAAAAAGTCAATTGATTTCTTTGCTTGGAATGCAAACGGGCAGCTTAAATGAAGCCACACAAAAATTACCACGTGACACTCTCAACTATGTCATAAGACTTGCTGAGCCTTATGGTGTTGAGGCTGGTCTTGGTGGAACATATAATACCGTTTCTGGCTCAATTACTTTGAAGCAAAACGTTCAAGATTATGATCTTTACACGGACTTGGTTGATCCATCAACTGGAATTGCTGTTGTGAGCTCATCATTGAACCCTGAGCGTCGTAAAATGCGTATTTTTGAAATAATGCATTTCAATCCATCGGCTGCTTATCGATTCTTTGATACAACATCTGCAATCAACTATCTAAACAATGAGTTTTCGTTTGAATCATTCACACCAGAAACAGTGTTTTATGTTCTTCCTGTTTTTGAAGACATTCTTCGTGGTGGTCAGATGAATATCTCAAATAGAGTTCGTCGCTCAAACTACAGCTATAGAGTGACTGGTACAAAACTAAGAATCTTTCCTACTCCAACTGCTGTTAATCCATTAAAGCTTTGGGTTCGTGTAGGGTTTGAATCAAACCCTTTGTCACCAGCATTTCCTGATAAGTCAATTGATGGTGTTTCTAATCTTTCTAACGTTCCTTATGGAAACTTTGTCTATTCAAAAGTAAATTCTATGGCAAGACAGTGGGTAAGACAATACACACTTGCTCTTTGCAAAGAACTTCTTGGTATGATTAGATCTAAGTTTAAGTCAGTGCCTATTCCTGGCGGCGATCTTCAGCTTGATGGAGATGATCTTAAAAGCTCAGGAAAGGAAGAAAAAGAAAAACTAAAAACTGATCTAAAAGAAATGCTAGAGTCAATGACATATAGCAAACTTGTAGAAACAAAGGCAGCTGAGGTTGATAATCTTCAAAAGTTACTAAAAGCTATCCCGGTCCCAATGGGCCGTGTTATCTCGATCGGATAAAACATGGCAAGACTTTTTATCACACCTCGCGAAATTGATTTCATTAGTGATCTCAACAAAGAGATCGTGAAGGACATCATCGGGCAAAAAATTTACTACTATCCAGTAAGAGCTGACATTACTTCCATTCACGACATTTATGAGGAGTCAATTGAAAAAATATTTGACCCTCCCGTTGAGATTGACGCACTTGTTGATTGGTCACCAGCTGAAATAAAAACAAATAAATTTGGAACTGACAAATTTCACAATATCGAAGTGCGCGTTCATGCTAGAGATCTATCTGATAAGAATTTTAGAATGAAGATGGGTGACTTTATTTCATATGGTTCAATTTTCTTTGAGCTTACACAGGTCAATACCGTTAGCAAAATTTTTGGACAAGTCGAACATGTGACAGGTTATAAGTTGACAGGTAAGCAGGCACGTGAAGGACTTATTGATAAGAAGCCACTTGGCCCTCAAGCATTAACATATGACACTGAGCCTGTTGTTCAGGAGCAATTTGTTCAACAAAGAGGCGCTGAGCAAAATGATCTTGGTCCCACAAATGATAGGCGCGAGCTCCAGGCCGATGGAAAGCTTGATACTCCACTAACAGGTCCTAAAAAAGTTACTAATGATGGCGTAAGTTCATCATTTTATGGTGATGAATGAGCACACGATTTAATACAAAAAGAAAATATGGCGACAAATCAATCGATCTTGGATACTCAGAGACTGGTGAAAGGGTCGACGTTCCAAGTTGTGGTATAGAAGACATTGATAGAGCGTTTTTTAATCTATTTGACAAAGACATTCCCATTGTTTATGCTAAAAAAGATGGAGAAATAAAAAAGGTTCCCATTATTTTCTCTACAGGTGAGCGATTTGCAATTAATAGAAGAAAAGAACCCGTAAGAGACAAAAATGGTGCTCTTATCATTCCTTTGGTGACTATTTCTCGAACTGGACTTGACCAAAAAGCTGATCGTTTGGTTGAAATGGGCGACATTGGAACAATTGATATTAAACGACGTCTATCAAAAGAAGATGCAGTTTATCAAAGATTGATAAATTCTCAAAATTTTAAAAATGTTGATGAGGCAACATCTAGACGAGAAAATCAAACTTCTGCTGGTCGAACACTTGGAGGTCGCTTATTAGAGCCTAGCCTTGGAGTTGGTATTTACGAGACAATAACGATTCCTACTCCTAAGTTTTTTACTCTTACTTATGAAATTACTCTATGGACGCAATACGTTCAGCACAGCAATGACATCTTGACTCTTATTATGAGCAGCTATCACAACGTAAAAGCACGAACTTGTAGGATTGAAACTGATTCTGGATATTGGTTTGTTGCTACGTTTGATTCAGACATTAGCACTGACAACACATTTGACAATATGACTGATGACGAACGTGTTATTAAGAATTCACTAAAGGCAACAGTGCAAGGGTTCATTATCAATCCTAAGCTTCCTGGTATTCCAAGTGGAGTTAGAAAGTTATCATCAGCTACACAGATATCATTTGAGATTATAAATGGTGTTAATGACCAAGTTCAAAGAGGAAATGTCCAAGACATGAGAATTGATGGGCATATCTTAGACAACATTGCAACTGTGGATGATCCTGTTCCATTACAAGCAATTGGGTCATCACCATCATCTCAAAGCGCTATGGCCGCGGGCGGTTTGCAAACAGCTGGAACATCTAAAATTCTGAATCCAGACACTTCAGTTGGTGACACAGGAACATCATCAACTATGGTCAATAGTGTCACTAGAACACTTACAGAAGACCCTATAACTGGGCAGCAAGTAGAGATTACATTAAAGGCCAGAAGGGTGTCTAATGCACACGGAGAGGAAGTTTTGACCAACATTCGCAAAACGTTTAAAACTAATAATGATTTGAAATCACGTTGATATTTTGCTTTTTGCTTGATACTTAGCTTAGACTAGTATATTAGCATAGGAGCAATGATGTCTGAACAGACTTTTCGCTCTCCTGGTTTTTTTGAGCAGGAGATTGAGCTCACAGCGCCTGGAGCGCAGCCAACAGGCGTCCCAGGTGGATTGATTGGAGCAGCCGCAGCCGGCCCAGCATTCGTTCCAACAACTGTAGGTTCTTTTTCTGATTTTACGGCAAGGTTTGGAGGTCTCGATCCTGAGCGTCCTGCTTCATACGCCGCTAATGAATTTCTCAAGAATAAGGGAGCACTCACTTTCATAAGAGTTCTTGGCGCAGGTGCAAATTCATCGGCAGCAGATGTATCAAGCACTGCTGCAAACGGAACAGTCAAAAATGCAGGATTCCGAGTAACAGGTTCTACACAAGGACTACCAGCTCTTGATTTAAGAAAGTCAGGTGCTGTTCAATTTCTTACAGCTCGTCACGCACTACCAGCAAGCACAGCTACACCATCTGAGTGGAAGGGTTTTCCAGTTTTCAGCGACAACCCAAGCTTTAACCCAGCAAGCAGCGACACACTGAACATTGTTCGCGGCGTTATTATGTTTCCTACAGGCGCCCGCGGAATGGTTCTTGATATGACCGGTGCCAATTCACAGTGGACAGGAACAGGCGCCACAATTGATGACGTCGCATCAGTCGATCTTGACTCCTCATCAACAACTTATCTAAAGTTTAAGTTTGCAATTTCATCATCAGTTGGATCATCATTTGCATCGTTTGATGGCAATCCTGGCATTAAGATGCTGACTGCTTCATTTGATCCAAATAACACAGATTACTTTGCAAAAGTTCTTAATACTGACCCAAAGAAGTTCCAAGAAGAACAGCATCTTCTCTATCTAGATTTTCCTGTTGATAATGAAGTTGCAGGAATTGACACAGCAGGTGATAGATGTGTTGCTATCACATCAGGAAGCACCAGCTCGTGGCTCCAGAATTTTGGAAAGTATGATACTCGTTACACAACTTCACGTACTCCATCATTTATCTCTCAGCCATTTGGAAATATGGAACATGATCTTTTCCACTTTGAGACAATAACCGATGGTTCATCTGGAAACGGTCTTTACAAAGTGTCAATCTCTAACATCAGAGCATCAACTGATCCAAAGAATCCTTATGGAACATTTGATGTTGCTATTAGAGATCTTTACGACACAGACACATCAACAAAAGTACTTGAGTATTACGGCGGTTGTGATTTAAATCCACTTAGCAGCAACTACATTGCAAAAAAGATTGGTGACAGAAAAGTTACGTTTAACTTTGATGCAACTGATGAAGCTGAGCAGAGATTGATGATCAGCGGCAAGTTTCCAAATGCAAGCAAGTATGTCAGAGTAATTGTATCATCTGTTCTTGACAATGGCGCAGTTCCAAAGAATGCACTACCATTTGGATTCAGAGGAATTCCTGTTGTTAGAACAACACAGACACTTACCGACACTGCAAGCTCTCTCACTCTTGGCGGGCGCACATTTGGAACAGCAGGAGCTTTTCCAAGACTTGCATGTAGCAGTTCAGTTGAAACTGGACTTACAGGATCTATTGTTCCACCACTTCCTTTTAGATTCAAGGTCACAAAGGGTCAAGTGAATGGTCTTTCATACATTGGTGAGCCAGGTATTCTTGAGATTCCAGATTCCAGATATCACTGGGGCGTTAAGTTTGAGCGACTTGTTCCATCTGGAACAATTGATGGAACAATTGAAAATTCAGTCATGAATTCAAATGATGGAACTGAATTCAACAATATTGTTTCAGCATACTCACGCTTCCAAGGAATTAGCAAGCTTGATGCACTCATTACTGGCTCTGATGCCGATGCATTCAACGCCAACAAATTTACATTGGCAAGGGTTGCGTTTTCAAACACAAGCATCAATGATGTCACAGGAACATCTGATGCCCACATGAAGGAAGCAGCATACGTTCGCAATGGAACCCCTGACGCATCAACATACACCATCTCAGATACAATTGGAAATCGTCTAACAATTGCCTCGGTACTTTCAGGTTCAGCTGCACTTTTCAATAAGTTTAGTGATTATTCAAAGTTCTCAACCATGTTCTATGGTGGATTTGATGGACTAAACATTATGGATGCAGCCGCGGCAAGAATGGGAGATCGCGCTACTTCAACTGAGCCAGGTGGACTTGCAGCCGGTGGAGCAGCAAATATTGCTCGCTCTGGTCTTGGATATGATCCAAACGGTAATGGTTTGAGCAACAATGCTGTTAATAGCTACAAAGTTGCATCTAAGCTTATGACCGATAAGCTTACTGTTAACACCAATATCATTGCAACTCCCGGAATCAAAGATCCTTTGATTACCGATTACATTATGAGAAGACTTCCAACTTACGCTCTTGAAATGTATTTGCTTGACATTCCTTCATATTCAGATTCTAATACTAGAATCTTTGAAGATTCTACACTGAAGCCAAATGTAACAAAGACAGCTGACGCTCTCACTAGTCGCGCACCAAACAGCAATTACTCTGCTACATACTTCCCAGATGTTTATGTCAATGACACAACATATAATAGACGTGTGAAGGTTCCAGCATCAGTAGCTGCTCTCGGAGCTCTTTCATACAGCGACAAGGTTTCTTACCCATGGTATGCACCAGCAGGTTTCAACCGCGCAGCCCTTGACTTTGTTTCAAACGTTGACGTTAGATTGAGCACATCCGATCGTGATTACCTCTATGAAAACAGAATCAATCCTGTCGCAACGTTCCCAAGCTCAGGTTTCGTAATCTTTGGTCAGAAGACTCTTCAGGTTACTAAATCAGCATTTGACAGAGTAAATGTTAGAAGATTGTTCCTCGAAATTAAGAGGGTCATCCAGGACGTCGCTAGAGGTCTTCTCTTCGAGCCAAATGATGCAACAACAAGAAAAACATTTGTTAGCCAAGCAACACCAATCCTCGCTCTCATCAAGGCTCAGGCTGGTATTGAGAACTACAAGATTGTGATGGACGATACAAACAACACAGCTGAAGATGTTGCAGCAAGTAGATTGAATGGTCGCATTGTTGTTATTCCAACAAGATCAGTTGAATTTATTGCTGTTGATTTCATCATCACGCCTGCTGGTGTCGAGTTCGTGTGATACTTATAGCTAAATGAGAATATTAAGGAGTTTTTAATGGCAGCCCCAGGCATAGTCCTAAGAGAAATAGATCTTACCGGCGGATCGACTGAAGTACAGCCATCCGGCCGTTCGGCTGGCGTTGTTGGCACTGCTACTCAGGGAACAGCATTTGTTCCTCTAACATTTGCTGATAACACACAGTTTGCAAAAGAATTTGGACAACCAGATGCTCACTATCATGCACCATTTGCGTTGCATGAGTGGTTGAACAATGCTTCAGCTGGAACTTATGTAAGAGTTTTGGGTGCAGGTGATTGTAAGACACGCAGTCTGTCGTCTCCAAACGCTGGTAGTGTAACAAATGCAGGTTTCGTTGTAGGCTCACAAAAAGTGCAAACATCGACAGGTCAACTTGCAAATAACCCATATGCAACAGCTACAGGTATTGAAGGAAGAACATACTTCCTTGGATGCTACATGTCTGAGTCTGCTGGATCATGGGCATTTTCAGGTGCTGGTCTTCAGTCATCAACTGCTGCCCAGCCAATTGTTAGAGGTGTTCTCTTTGCAGCATCTGGTGTTCAGATTACTCTATCTAGCTCAGCACCAGGCGTAACGTCAGATACGTACTCTTCCACTGCAACTACAAAGTCACCTGCTAAAGGATGGTTCACAGGTTCTTTGGATCTTCAAGGCGGTAATCAGAAGTTTGTTCTTTTCCTAAATGGACACAATGATTCAGTTTCTTATCCAAGCATTTTGACATCATCTTTTGATCCAACATCAAATGATTATTTTGGTACAAAGTTTAACCGTGATCCACTTCTTTTGGAAGAGCATGGTTACGTTCTTTACAACCACTATGACATTCCTACTGTTCTTGCTGTTCCAACCGGTTCAGGTGTATCTAACGAAGCAAACATTAGAAGAGTCAGTGTAGGAACAGCCATTGAAGAGATTGTATTCTGTCTTTCTGGATCACAGTCAAGAAATGATGGAACCACCACATCACCTAACTATGAAGGTTTTCAGGATAGATACACACATCCAATGACACCATATTTTGTTTCACAAAATTTTGGTGGAACACGCTACGATCTATTTAAGATTCATGCACGTTCAGATGGTGAATACTCAAACTCACTCTACAAGGTGTCAATCAAGGACATTAAGTATCCAACAGTTGCTGGAGCATACGCAAAATTTACTGTTGAGATTAGAAATTGGGATGCTGAAGATGGTGACCTTGCTGGCGTTATAGAGTCTTATGCTAATTGTAATCTAGATCCTGACAGTGAAAGCTTTATAGGAAAGAAGATTGGCGACCTTAACGTTTATTACGACTTCGACAGATCAGTTGATTCACAAAAGGTTGTTGAAGAAGGTCTTTACGGAAAGTCATCTAGAATTGTTCGCGTAGAAATTAGTGATGATGTTATCAACAAAATGATTCCATCTAACACAATGCCTGTTGGACATCGTGGTTATTATCACCTTGTAACATCAGGAAATGGATTGCTTGCAACTGGATCAGTTGGTAACAGTTCACACCTAAATGTTCCATTGACTAACGCTAAGGAGCTTCCAATCCCTTATCGTCGTAGCATCAATGTTGGTGGTACCGCCGGAGCAGATGGTGTTTATGGTGAAAGCAAGTTGTATTGGGGAACACAGTTCACAACATACAACACATTGACACAGCCAAACGATGGAACACAGTTGCTAGATGCTAACAGTCTTCTTGCATACACAAAGTACTTTCCAAAGTTTCATACTTCTTATCTCAACCCTTGGGTTGGTGATAATACTGGAACTGCTAATGTTAATGGCTCAGTTCTTGACGCTGACAGATTCAATAACAATCTTTTCACTCTTGAAAATATTCAGATAATGACAAGTTCTGACAAGATTGATTCAACACGTTGGGATGAGGCTGTTTATCAAAGAGGTGGCGTTCTCAATGCATCACTAACTGGTAGATTTGTTGATCCCAATGTAGATTTCAAAGAAACAGGAACTACCTCTTATTTGAAGTTTACTGCATTCATGCAGGGTGGATTTGACGGATTGAATATTTTTGATGCGGACAAGTTCTATATGAGAGATGCAGCTGTTAGACGTGAGCTTGATAACTCAAATCAAGGACAGCTTTCTGGACCAACAGTTGCGGCATATCGTAAAGCAGTTGATATTATGAGTGAAAAGACATACTCAGACATCAGCCTTCTTGCAATCCCAGACATGCGCCATCCAGCTGTTACAGATTACACACTTAGCTCAATGCAAACAAGATTTGACGCTTTGTATGTTATGGACATTGAGTTGAAGGATGATAATAACAATTACATCACTGCATCAATCTCATCAGATTCATATCCTAACGTAAATCTAAACTACACAACTAGTCGATTCCGCAACCGTGGATTGAACAACTCGTTTGGAGCAGCTTACTTCCCGAATGTGAATGTTTCAGTAGATCCTGGAACTGGAATTGCCCAGACAGTTAGATTGCCAACATCAACAATGGTTCTTGGTGCATATTCATTGAATGACACAGTGGGATTTGCTTGGACAGCCCCAGCAGGCTATAACAGAGCAACAATCCCAGGTGAAACTCTTGACACCTTGTTTATCAATGAAAATGTTGATACCGTCTATGACGCTGGTATCAATCCTTTGGTAAGTGTTCCAACAGGCGCAGCACCAAGCATTGTTATTTCAGGACAAAGAACACTATTGCATGAAGGTTCATCACTTGATCGCGTTAACGTTCGCAGACTTTTGATTGAGGTTCGTCGTAGAGTGAAGGCTGTTGCCAATACACTTTTGTTTGAGCCAAATCGTGAATCTACTATTGCTAGATTCAATGCACTCGTAACACCTATAATGAAGCAGGTTCAGTCGCAAAGAGGTGTCGAGAGATATCGCGTGCAGATTGATACAACTACAACAACTCAGGCCGATATTGAAAATAACACAATTCGTGGAAAAATCTATCTTCAGCCTACCAAGGCTGCTGAATTCATATCAATTGACTTTGTTGCAGCTGGATCTCTTGAATAATCGATATCTCAGTAATAGTTAATCAAAAAGGAGTTTAAAATGGCAGAAACACTTTCAGTCGCTGATATGCTTCCCAATAAGTTTGAACCTAAGAGGAAAAATCGATGGGTTTTTTCTATTGAGGGTATTGACGCTTATCTTATCAAATCAACAAAGCGCCCAAGCGTAAAGACTGACGAAAAGGAAATCCCTTGGATCAACTCACGTCGTTACATCGCTGGCAAGACAACTTTTGACACGCTTTCGGTCACACTTTATGATGCTATTGCACCATCTGGTGCCCAGCAGGTAATGGAGTGGATTCGTACCCACTTTGAAAGCGTGAGCGGTCGAGCAGGCTATGCAGACTTTTACAAGCGTGATTGTCAGCTAAAGCTAATTGATCCAGTTGGAACTGTTATCGAACTTTGGGACATCAAGGGTGCTTTCATTACGTCAGCAAACTTTGGTGATCTTGGATATGACGGTGACGATCTTCTAGAAATCCAGTTGGATATGCGCTTCGACAACTGCGTTCTACAGTACTGATAAAGTAATGACAAAAGGCACGACTTTTTCAAAAGTCGTGCCTTTTGTTTTTCTAAAGCTTCATACTTAATTTGAGTGGAATTTAACTATGAATATCGGACTAGTTCCAATGTCGGCCAAGCCATATCACCTTGGTCACCATCTGCTTGTTCAGTTTGCTGCAATGGGAGTTGTCAGCAATGAAATCAAAAGAACTGAAGGTCCTGAAAATGATCTAGTTCTTGTTTTTGTTTCATTTTCTAGCAGAGGTGTCAAGAAAACTTCAAAAGGTGAAGTTCCAATTGCAGGTGATACTCCTGTTTATGGAAGTGATATGCGATACATTTGGAAAAATCTTTTGATACCAAATCTTAAGCTTCCAAAAAATACAAAGATTATGACACCAGATGATGGGATACCTACATCACCCGTTTTATGTGTTTATACAATTCTTGATGCAGTTCAACAAGCAAAAGAAGCTAATCAAACAACAGTTATAATTCCTTATGCTGAAATTGAAGTTGACATAAGAGATTTGGTAATTAACATTTATTCTGATGAAGAAGACATCAACACAAATTATCCTGATAAAAATCTTGAAAAGAAATATCCTGGACTTCTTCAATCAACAATTAGCAAGGTTGGTCTTTCAAGATCGGCAACAATTGACATCAGCGGAACAAAGATGAGAAATTATCTTTGTAATGATGAGCGTGAAAAGTTTATTAAGCTTCTCCCTCCTGTTCCAATGGATATAGCAATAGAAATTTATGAGACACTAAAAACATCAGCTGCAAATAGTTGTCCGCGCACAGTGTGGAAACCCACTGTTGAAAATATGATTCGTAATCTTATAGGATTGATGATATGAATGTATCAACTTTTCAAAAATATCTTCGAGTGATAATCTCTGAAGGTACACCCAGAATTCAAGACTTAGAATATACAGATATTCTAAATGTTCTTGACGACATTCTTGGAAGAGAACCACTATTAACTTTTACTGAAAAGTTGGCAGGTCAGTTTTTAGATGTTAAAATTGAGAATGGTTGGATAACAGCAAATCAAAAAGACGGTATTAAAAAAGGCGCGCCTCATTCGCCTAAATTTGATATTGGAGGTGTTGCAAAAACACTTAAATACTCAAATTTAATGAAAAGGACAAATGCAACATACAAATTTGAAGTTATTAAGCCAGAGAATAGACCTGATTACATTGATTATGTAATTGGTGATATTCCAATTGCTATTGAATTTACAGGTGCAATGTCAAAGAATTTGTGCATGCTTCTCAATACAAATCAAAAATATGTAAAGTTTCTTTGCAAAGACGACATTATAAAAAGACCAAAACCACTCCCTCCAGAACTTCGTCAAAAAATTCAACACGCTCGTGACAATCTTGCTTCTAGTCCAAAAATTACAAAAGCAATGAAAGTAGAAACTGAAATGCTTGTTTCAAGATACTTTCTTGAGATTTTTGGTGAAAGTACTTTTGGAGGATCATCAGAAGGCGTTTTTGCAACCGGCGCATCAAAAGACTTTAAGATTCCAAATATAACATATGCTGATATTCAAAGGATTCAAGCTCCAATATATTCAATATTCTCAGAAAAAAGCAACTACTACACTAGCGAACAAATAATTGAAAGAATTAATGGTTTAGTGGGAAATCATGATAAGCTTAAGTCAGACAAAATGCTTTTAGAAATTCACAGATATCTAAAGGCTGCATCACAAGGATTTGAAAAGGGATTTAGAACATTTTTTAATAAAAATGAAGCAACACAACTCCTAAACATGATGCAAAATATTGCTGATGGTGATAATGGGTTGGTTTTTGAATTTTACAAAACAATAAAAAATAGAGTGAATAACATGAGATTGTGGGTTTCAACCTAATTCATTTTACTTATAAGATATTAAGTTTAAGAATTACATGTTATTAGGAGAAGTTTGTGGGAGAAAATCGTAGTGATCTTTTTGGTGGTGCAGTCCCTGCTGGAATTCAGGTAAAGGATGTTATGAAGGATGATTTCGGATTTGAGATTCCTGTTGAATCCGTTCCACTTCCTTCTAATGGAGTAACCTATTCAGTTGATTCACCATTGCATTGTTCAGAAACAGTTGACATCAGATCAATGACTGCACGTGAGGAAGATATTTTGACTTCACGAGCCCTTATTAAGAAAGGAACAGTCATCACTGAGTTAATCAAGAGTTGTTTAATTGATAAGAAGATTAACGTTCCAGATATGTTGTCTGGTGATAGAAACGCTGTAATGGTTGCATTGCGCATCACTGGCTATGGAAAGGATTACGTTGTTGAGTCCGATTGTCCAAAGTGCGGAAATAGATCAAAGCAGACATTTGATCTTTCAAACATGCCAATCAAGAGACTTGAAATTGAGCCTGTTTCAAAGGGACAAAACGCATTTGAGTTTAAGCTTCCATTGACCAAGAAGTCTGTTGTGTTTAAGTTTATTACAGGCCGCGACGAGGAAGAGATTCTTACCGTTCAAGAGCGTACTAAGAAGCAGGGAGCAATTGCTGATAACGTTGTCACAACTCGTCTTCAGTATGCAATTATCTCAATTGATGGACGAACCGATCGTGGAGCAATTAACTCTTTTATTAGAAACATGCCTGCTCGCGATTCTATGGCTCTTAGAAAATATATTGAACAGAATGAGCCTGGAATTGACATGAAGTCTGACTATGACTGTAATTCATGTAATGAGGTAAGTGAGGTGCGGGTACCGCTGGGTGCCGGGTTTTTTTGGCCTGAAACCTGAAGATCGACAAATTTATCTTGAGCACTCCTTCCTTCTCATGTATTACATGGGATTTTCATATTGGGAGTGCTACAATATTCCAATAACATACAGAGTTTGGTTTATTGAAAGATTAAATCGAGAGCTTACAAAAAATTCTGACAAAGATAATGTTCCCACCCGAGCTGCACACCAAAATGATGCACAAACACGTGCGTTAATGGGTCTTAATAGAGCAGAATCTCCTGCAAGACTTCGTAGATTTACATAATTAGAGTTGGAGGTTCAAATGCCAAATCCATTACTAGAAGTGTTTAGTTCAGTAGGTGAGTATATTCTTGAAGGTGGAAAGCAACCAAAGTTTGTAGGAAGCCCTACGCAAGTAGATTCATTGCGTAGGGCTATGCTTGCATCAAAAATGTTATATGAAACTCTTTCATCTAATAATTCAACAATTGATGCAGTCATGGTTGCACTTGATGAAAAAAAATCAGCAGCAGAAAATTTTAAGAAAGACTTTGGAATGGATTGGCCTTTCTGAAATTTTCAATCTTGATATTTAATCGATATAGGGATTGCCAGAATGGGTGATATCACTTCAGAGCAGCTTAATACTTTAGTAGATGCTTTAAACGGATTAAATGCAACTCTTAATAAAAGATCCCCTTCTGCATCTGCACCTTCTGGCGGTCCCGACATTCTTGGTGATCAATCACAAATTTCAAGTGGAATTACGCAATCTATTGCTGGTGCATCAACTGAGCTTGATAAATTTTCAGAATCATTGACTTTTCTTGATTCCATATTTGGCGGGCTCTCCGAAGGTGCAAGCTCTTTTCTTGATACTATTAAAAGTTTTGTTGGATCTATTCCTGGTGTTGATGTCGTTTTTGACGCTTTAAAGCAAGGCGCTACCCTTCTTTTAACTAATTTAAATTCAGTGTCAACTGCAATTATGGGACCTACTGCGGCTGCATTTGGGTTTTTGAACACAATTTATGATACCTTAATAGAAAAAGCCGCCGAGCTTGCAAAAGCAGGGTATGATTATGCTAGAGCTCTTGAAGAGATTAGAGATAAATACGGTAGCTTTAATGAAACTACGTCACGAACAATAAAAAACACAGCACAAGGTTTATCATCTTCTTTAAATGCAGCAAGTGGATTTTCTGGCGCTTTCCGTTCTAAATTTTCTCCAGGTGTGCAAGGAGGAATTGAAAAACTACAGGCAATGGATGGAATCATTTCAGACCTGGGTGCATCATTTGATAATTTAGGAGAAAAACAAGTTGCTGATGCAACTGCCCAATTGTATGTGTTGAAAAAGGGTTTAAATTTTAGCAGCGAGGCAATGAAGCAAGTTGGTGTTTTGGCCCAGCTATCAGGAAAATCAGTAAAATCATTCAGCCAAGACATTATGGAATCTGTTAATAAGATTGGAAAGCAATGGGGCGTTTCAACAAAAGTTCTTGGATCTGATGTTGGAAAGGCTCTTTCAAACTTTAAAATGCTTGGTAGAATGACAGGTGATTACGTCACAGAGATGACAAAAGCTGCAACATTCACAAGAAAATTAGGTATTGAAATCAATGAATTAACTGGTCTTGTCGATAAGTTTGATGAATTCGAGTCAGGGGCCGATGCCGCTGCTCAATTAGCTCAAGGGTTTGGAATGGTTCTTGATCCTTTGAAGATGATGAATCTTCAGGATCCAGCAGCAAGACTTCAAGAAGTTCAAAGAGCATTTGCTGCAACGGGAAGATCTGTTGATTCAATGACCCGTCAAGAAAGAAGTCTTCTTGCTCAAACATCTGGTCTAACAGAGCAGCAGGCTGCTCTTGCGTTTTCGGCAAAAGGTTTGTCAATGTCATATGATGACATTGCAAAAGGCTCTGACGCGGCAATGAAAAAGCAGAAGTCGACCGAAGAGATCATGAATGATCTTGCCGATAATATTAAAAACGTAATTGTTGGATTTGATCAACTTAAGGGATTCATAGACGCTTTCATTGGAGGGTTTTTAAGAGGCTTTATGGGCTCAAATTCAATCATGAGCCTTATAAGTCAATTTGCCACCCAATTGGTTAGGGTTGCAACAATTGGCCAAGAAACAGGTAGAATGTTTGCTACTATTTTGTTTGGTGGAAGTAGCATCACAGGTGGGAAGCAGCTGTTAAATATCTTCAGCAAATTTGGCGATATGGCAGTTTCAATCGCTGGTCATATTAAAACATTCACAAGCATGTTGAAATATGGTGATGTCGCAAAAGCTTTTGAAGGTCTTATCACTAACGTTTATAAGACAGTTGGAAAGATGTTTGATGGAGCCGTTGGTGGAATTAACGTTGCAAGTATGATTAGAAAAGCAGCGTCTTTTATGATTGATATTGTTAAAGGATCGTTGTCATTTGTAATAAAACAAATTCCAAATATAACTGCAAGCTTAAAGTCAACAGGAGGAACTGGTGTCATTGGGTCTATCTTTGGCGCAATTTTTGGATTTATAAAAGATTTGAAAAGCGCTATGGAACCTCTTTTGACTGAATTGATTGCGCAGCTTCCAGATATGGGTCTTGCAATTGTTGAATCAATAACTAATTTTTTGAAAAATAATCCATTTTCAAAATTGTCATTTAATAGTCCACAAATAAAAGCCATTGGTAATTTTTTTAAGACGTTGTTTGATTCTATAAAAAAAGTTGCAGACGACTGGATGGCGGGAAATCCATTAGATTTCAGCAATATTGGTGAAAAATTATTAACAGACTTGAAAGAAAGCATTGATCTTGGTAAAAACGGAAAAGATGTCGCTCTCGCCGGCGCCGGTGTCGCCGGGGGTGCCGCTGCGGCAATGCTTGTTAACAAATATACAAATGGATTTAAGCTTGAAATGCCTAAAAGCCTTGATGATGGCATGGAAAATATCTCAAAATTAGGAGGCGGTTTATCAAGCTTAGGTTCAGATTTGATGAGCGGCGCAGGGGATCTACTTTCTGGTGTAGCAACCGGAGCCAAAAACATAACGGCCATTGGAATGGGTACCATTGCAATTTATTCAATGCCAATGATTATTAATCGAATTACTGAAGCTGTTGTTTCTGCTTTTGCAGCATTACATAAACCTCGAAATTGGGGGAAAGATTCAGGAATAAAAGACAAAATCTCGTTTATTGATCTTTTAAAACAAGATGTTGATAAATTCAAAGATGTAAATGCTGATGTACTAGATTCACTTGGAACGTTTTTGCTAAAACTCATTGGTGGCGGAATTTTGGCTGGTGTTGCAACATTTGCTTCTGGCGTTGTTGGAGCTGACACAGTCGATCCAGTAGAAATGAATGCTTCGCTTGATGACCTTATGACTCTAATACACTCAGCAATTGATAAATTTACAAATGCCGATATGATAGAGACAATAAAAAAATCTAAACTTGCTTCTAAAAATCTTTCTATCATTGGTCCAATGATGAACAATATCATTGATATGATGAAAAATACACTTAGCATTGTAGGAGCTTTACCAAAATTATCAACAACTTCTGTTGGTGATGTTGAATATGGAAAATTTTTAAAAGATGCTATTATGATACCGCTGAATATATTAACTGGTGATGGCACATCTGGCTCCGAGTCTTTATTGAATAAAATTGCAGGAATTGACACTACTAAATTTAATAAAGAAAAAATTGTTGAAATTGCGTCTATTTTTGATCTTTTGGAAAAAGCAAGCTCAGCAACATTGAAATTCACTGAGTCAGGTGTTGACGCAACTTTGGCTTCAAAAGCGTGGACAGCTGCTAATAACCTTGTTGCAATGATAAAAACCATACCTGGTATTTTAGACAATGCTAATACGCTACCAGAAATTGGTCAAATGGAAGTCTCTGAAATTAAAATGAAAGGTGCTCTAAATGTAATTGACACATATTTGAATGGTATGGATAGCATTATGGGTTTGTACAATAAGCTATCAGGACAAACTTTTGATGCAAGTGCTCCTGTTTTTAGTGCAATCACTGGTATTGGCGAAGAAGTATCGTTTGATGAACCTCCTTTGACAACACTTGTTAAATCATTTGGAGCGATGGCAGCAACTTTTAAAGATGTGAATTTATTAAACTTAAAAGATAATTTTGATAGCGTAGGCGGCGTTGTAGAAAGTTATATTGTGATGATTAATAGAGTCATTGCTGCTGCCGAAAATTCGGCAGCATTTGACACAGCTCAAGTTTGGAGCATTGTTTCAATGGCCAATGAAGTTAGAGATATTCTTGCTGGTCTTCCTGTAATAGATATTGGCACAGCAATCGAAGATTTTAACAATGGATCTAATCTTGCCCAGGCCGCCGTCAGCGTGAACGGTGGCGCCGTTAATGTAACAGTTAATATGAACGTTACAATGGATGCAATGAAGCTTGCTGGTCAACTTGTTGTTGCTGGAACTGTTCAGGCAACACCTGACTTTGACGAGTATTTGCAAAACGGTGATCTAAACCGTGAATTTAAATGGACGAGCAATTCAAACAGGACAACAGAGTATTGGTTAAATGGCAAAAAATATGCTGGTGGACAGGTTATCTAATGACTAATATGATTAATTTACTCTTGAATTCAAGTATTTACAAAAAGATGCTGGAACAAGTTCCTGAAGAAGAGCGTGAAGAGGCTTTAAAGGAGCTTGCAGAAAGTCTTGAACCCGTTGGAGCCTTATTAACATCATTTCCAGGTTCAATGGATATATTTTCTTCAATGCTTTCAGACCAGCAAGAAGCTGAAAGCAAAACGAGCAATGAACCAACCAGACGACTTCCAAGGAGATTTTGATGCCAAGTACAAAAATTTCACCCTCATATCCAACATTTGAAGATGAAAATGGTGATGGTGTTGTTAATTTTCAAAATGACGACATCTCTAAACGTAATAAGCGAGTTCTTAAGTCTTATTTGTCTGACTTGACTCTTGGTAAAAACCCTGGCGAAAACTTTCGTATAGTAACTGAGTATAATGGACAGCTGCCTCCAAACCATGCAAACCCTTACCCACTGACACCTGTTGATGAACCTCAACCAAAATATATTGATCAAAGAGGTCTTCAAGATGCAATTGATCTAAACAATCAGCCATCACAGCTATTTGGTGTTGTTGATGAAATTGTCAAAACTGGACCTCTGGGTGAAGCATCTTCAAGTTCAGCTGGGACAGGTCATGAACTTCTTCCAGCCGTAATTGGATCTGAGACAAAAGACGGTCCAGTTAGAACTAGTAATTCTCAAGCTAAAAAATATGTTGAGACTTTAGGTTCTAGTCTTAAGAAGAAAAATTTATATGTTGGTACTCTAAAAGTTAGTGATGAAAATGGGAATAATTCCATTCAAGTGGTGGAAAATAATGAATTTTCTGGCGAAAGTATTCGTGACGTTTCTTCATCGCAAAGAGTCAAATTAGGAGATACACTATTAGGAACACTCAGCCACAGTGTAGATGCTGCTGACGCAAAATTTATTAAAGAAGCAGATCTAAAAAATGTTGCTGTCCAGTTGATGAATGCCGCCCTGGGTGATAAGAAAGTTCAGGCAGGTCAAAAAGTTATCAAAAACGCAAGCTCAAAAATTAGAGCTGCAAACTCACAAGGATTTGAAGGGCTAAACAGGACAACACAAGGTCTGGGACTTGATAACATCGACTCAGGTGAAGATGACAACGGGTCATCTTATGCTGATGTTTCTTGGGGAGCTTATTTTTCTCCAACAAACACATACACTGGATCATCAACGGCTAGGGAAGCATTTCTTTTAACAGCAAAGTTGTTGGGCATCATAGTTGGTGTAGCAGCATTAATTGGTTTATTTGCTTTAAAAGACAATGACAAAAATAGAGTTCCTACTGAAATTGATTATCTAAACCAAAATGCTCTTTATAAAAAGCTTGCAATGGGTGAATTTAAATTTGAACCTCCGGCTGGATTTGCTGTGCTGGCAAATGTTTTAAATATTGCAAGCAGTTTTTTGGGTCAAGATCTTAGCAATCCAATTTATCGCCCAACAAACCCAATTGCGAATTACGGTGACTGTGTTGTTGCAGGCTTTGCATCTTTTCTTGGAGTTCCATATGTAATTGATTTAAAATTGATTAAACCAGGCCCTTTTGGGTTTTTAGTTCTAAATTTAAACACAGCAATAATACTTGGAGAAATTGCTTTAAGGTATGTAGCACTTCTTATTGACAATCCACAGCGCCAATATTATATGAATGTGTTTAGATTGCTCCAACGTGATAGCATATATCTTAAAAATGCTGCAAATGATGTTAAAGCAAGTGAAGGATTTATGGACACAGCAGCGGGTGGCATAGGTTTTATTAACGATCTTTTTGACTCAAAGCTTTTTAAGTTTGTTAATACTCTTGCAAAAATAGGTGACCTTGAGTACACTCAAGTAATTGCTCGAAATTATAGGGCAACAGATGTTGAAGTTTCACCTGGTGCTGCGTATCTTGATGGATTTGATTATTCAAAAGATACAAAGGGCTTTAAAACAATAATGGCCCACGGGTTTGCAGGCCTTAGAGTTTCCGGCAATAAATTGGCGGATCGTCGAGGAACAACTTATGCTGCATCAGATCTTCCATCATTGCATCTTATCCCTCAAGGTAGCGGACAAATTTACGCAAATCTTATTGGTGACAAAAGTCTTGTTGCAAAGCGTCTAACGTCTACTAAGCCTGATGGGAAAAATAGATTCACACCTGAACAAGTTTCAGCTATTGAAAGTGTTTTAGACGCCGAATACATGCCCTTTTACTTTCAAGATCTCAGAACAAATGAGATCGTAGCTTTTCATGCATTTCTTGATGATCTTACTGACAGTTATTCAGCCAATTTTAATAAGACATCAGGGTATGGTCGCGTAGACGACGTAATGACATATAAAGATACAAAGCGCAGCGTTGGCGTAACATTTCATTTAATTGGAACAAATCCATCTGACTTTGACTATATGTGGTGGCAAATCAATAAATTGACAACAATGGTCTATCCTCAATGGTCAAAAGGAAGAAAAGTTCAAACATCTGATGGATTAAATTTCTTGCAACCATTTTCACAGGTAATCAGTGGATCGCCAATTATTCGAGTAAGATTAGGTGATGTGATTAGATCAAATTATTCACGTTTTAATCTAAAAAGATTATTTGGGTGGCAAGACACAGAAATCCAGCCTGTTGGAACAACTAACAAACCATTTATTGCTCCTGCCGGAACTTATATTACAGTGGGAGATGGTGTTGGTCATGTGGCTCTTACAAAAGACGTCCCATTTGTTATAATAAACGAAAATGGTCCACTTGCTGAAGTAAGGTTTTTGTCATCTATAGAATATAGTACATCAATTGGAAAAGCCACAGCATTTCCTACTACAGGACTTGTTGACTTAAAATCAATTGATTTAACAACTTACGTTTCAAGTCCTGATATACAAAATTTTTATGATCCAACACAAAACACAATTATTAAATCATTTGAAGACTCAAGGGGTATGGGTCTTGCTGCGGCAGTCACCCAGCTTGGATTCACTTGGGGCGTTGCCGATCATCAATGGGGTACCGGAGATGACGGACCAGGTAATAGAGCTCCAAGATATTGTAAGGTTCAAATGAGTTTTGATCCAATCCATGATATTGCTCCTGGTATTGATGCCGATGGGTTTAATCGTGCTCCTATATACCCTGTTGGTGATATTGTCAATAAGGTTGTTGAAGGTGGAGAAGATCAGCCTTATGGTGTTGGAACTATGACTAATTCTGAGAGAGACAAGAGTATTAAAGCATCTCGTATAGTTTATAATGCAATGAATGAACCAGGTTATTTCAAAAAACTTGGCTTTTAAAGGATGATCAATGCCTGTTAGTAGATATAGAAAAGATAATATCATTTCTAAACCAAGTAGACTTTCAACAACTGAAGGTATTACAAGAATTAGAAATGGTATATCAAATGGAACAATAACAACATCTGAAATGGTGTTGTCGCAAAGCCAGCGTCTTGATCATTTAGCAGGTCAGTATTATGGTGACGGAAGATATTGGTGGGTAATTGCAATCGCAAGTGGAATCGGATGGGCGCTGCAAGTACCTCCAGGAACGCGAATACTCATACCAGATGACTTAGCAACCGTTCTTGAGGTAGCATAATGCCACGTTCACCTTCTCTTACAAAGTCTACAAATGAACTTGCCAAGTATTTTGGTGCAACAACTGATGCGTCATTTATTGACAAGACTTGGAAAATTAAAGAATATACGGGTAAAAAAGAATCAAGACAATTGCTTGCGTCTGGATCATCTGCTTCACATAGATTAGAATTTTATAGAAGTGTAGAAAATATTGGAAATGCAACATCGGGAATCAGTCATGCTGAAAATATTTCTAATCTTATAAATGGATCATTATCATTTAATGAATTCGATCTAAGTGAAAACAAAGAATATGCTGACCAATTTCAGTTTTATAAAATAACAAAAGGTGAATTAAATCAAATAGATCTTTTGGAAAATAAAAAAGGTGCTTGGTCTAAATCTGACGTTATTTATGCAGCTAATGTAAATAATCCTTACCTTGGGCCTATGACTCGTGACGCTGGTGCAATTGAAGTATTTGCAAATGCGATGCCAACTATTGAACTTTCAAAATGTGTTCCATATATCACAATTGATGTAATCAGTTTATACAAAACAGAAAAAACTGCACCTCCAATGAGCTTAATTGGATTCCTTAATCCAAGTGGTTTAACAGCAGTTGATATAGCAATGATAAATGGCCAAAAAGAAAAAGTTTCTTCAGAGTCAATGCAACTTGGTGATGGTTATAGAACGGGAATGGAATTGTTTTTAATGCCACAAACATTAAGCGGCATTGGAAATGGAGGTGAAAGATTCACTCCTGTAATTGATCACATGAGACCTTTTATGTCTCTTAAAAACCTTAGCATGAGCACCAAAATGCAAGG
>Ga0114968_10000995_pt1 | contig 21543 bp, 17 predicted proteins | sample M_130807_EF_Meta_FD_87020 | JGI IMG/M metagenome (GOLD analysis project Ga0114968, IMG submission 87020) | Freshwater microbial communities from Lake Montjoie, Canada to study carbon cycling - M_130807_EF_MetaG | ecosystem: Environmental > Aquatic > Freshwater > Lake | place: Lake Montjoie... | reverse complement strand
AATCCATTTTCTCGTAAAACCCGCGAATCTCACCTGGCAAGTGACTGGCCTGACGCGCCAGGTCGGTAATACGTGCGCCCTCTTCCCAACAGCTCTTTTCAAAATCTTCTCGCACCGACAAAGGTGCGAAGCGATTGGACTCAAGTACAAAACCAACGATGGCGACGCGAGCGGGAGTTTTAAGCATGATGTTTAGCCTTTACGAAACGTATAAAACAACGGCATTTCAGGTTGAAAGTCACGCCACTGTTTACGCAGTGCCGTCACACCGTACACCGCGCCTAACGGGATATAAGGCACGTCTTCAAAGACCTGCAATTGAATGTCACGCGCAATCTTTTTTTGCACTTCAAGATCAGGGGCTTCAAACCAGGCCGCACGTAACTGCTCAATGCGTTCGCTGGTGGGCCAGCCAAACCATGCTTGCTTGCCGTTACCCCGCAAAGCAAGGTGCCCGGCCGGATCAAGATTGTTAGGCCCGGTGATCGCGGTAAACGCAACGTTCCAGCCCCCTTTAGCAGGAGGCTCTTGGCTGTTGCGGCGCTGGACGGCAGTGCCCCAGTCCATCGCAATCAAATCTACCTTAAAGCCTAAGCGTTTAAATAAATCAGCGGTCACCAGCGCTGCGGCATGATGCGCCGGAAAATCAACCGGATCCAACATCACAATCGGTTCGCCTTTGTAGCCCGCCTCTTTAATCATTGCGCGTGCACGATTCAGGTCACGCTTACCTTTGAGCTTCTCCATCCCTGCATCACTATCCAAGGGCGAGCCCGGCACAAAAACGCCACAACGATCGCTCCAGTATTCAGGAAAATCAGCCCCATTGACAGCGGTCATGTATTCAGTCTGATCAATCACCGACAAGATCGCTTGTCGCATCACGGGATTGTTAAACGGTGCGTGCAGATGGTTAAAGCGCAGTATCGAAATCGAGGGCAACGTACGTTTTAACAGCGTAATCGACGCGTCTTTGCGCAGTACCGGTAAAAAATCATTGTCGATGGTTTCGATACCATCGATTTCGCCAGTTTGTAAGGCCGCAATCGCCGTGGCGCGGTCGGGCACGATGACCCATTTGACCTGATCCACGTGCACAATTTTAGGGCCGGCCGTATACGAGGGCGCAAAGCTATCGGTGCGCGGCACGTACTCTTGAAACTTATCGTAAATAATATGCGAGCCTGATACCCACTGGTTAGCCATAAACTTCAAGGGCCCGCTGCCCACCATCTCTTTGACCGGCGTTGTTTCAGGCGCACTCGCCAAGCGCTCGGGCATAATCGCGGCCATGCTGGCCTGCGGACGCGCCAAGGCCTCCAAGATCAGCGGAAACGGCTTTGAGAGTTTGAACTGAATCGTTTTATCGTCAAGGGCGGTCAACGACTCAGTGGCTTGCATCAATGAAGCACCCATCAAGTCGCGCTTGGCCCAGCGCACCAAACTCGCCCGAACATCAGCCGCGCGCACAGGCGACCCGTCATGAAACTTCAAACCCTCGCGCAGCGTAATTTTCCAGAGCAGGCCATTATTTTCGACTGTATGACCCGCTGCCATTTGGGGAGACACCCTGTACTGAGCATCCAAACCATAGAGCGTGTCAAATACTAACTGTGCATGAATATTGGTGATAGACGCGGTCGTGAACAGGGGATCAAGCAAGGTTAAATCTGCATGAGGCACCCAGCGAAAAATTGACTTAGGTGCTTGCGCACGTACCCATGCAGGCGCAGCGCCTAATGAGGCTGCAGCAGATGCTATCTGTAAAAAATTCCGACGCTTCATGTTAGTACTCTCCACCAATACGATGCCGTGCAACAAAATGCCCCTCGCCGACTTGCACCAACAGTGAGACGATAGGTTCGTCGCCAATGTTTCTGGCGGGGCTCGGGATTTCAGAGACTTCAAGACTGGTCGTACGCCGCACATTGGGATCGGCAACGGGTACCGCCGACATTAATTTGCGGGTGTAAGGGTGCTGCGGATTTTCAAAGATCGCGCGCCGCGGACCGATTTCAACAATCTGGCCAAGGTACATCACAGCCACCCTGTGACTCACGCGCTCAACGATCGCCATATCGTGTGAGATAAACAGATACGACACGCCTAAATCTTTTTGCAGATCGAGCAACAAGTTGACGATATGCGCCCGAATCGACACGTCTAGCGCAGAGACAGACTCATCCGCAATCAACACTCGCGGATTCACCGACAACGCACGAGCGATACAAATACGCTGACGCTGCCCACCCGAAAACTCGTGCGGCCAGCGCTGCGCCATCGAGGCATCTAAGCCAACGCGCTCCATCAACTCGGCCACTTTGCGATCAGCCTCTGGGCCTTGCGCCAACCCCTGAATCAGCAAAGGTTCTTTGATGCACTCACCGACGCGCATGCGCGGGTTCAACGAGGCAAAGGGGTCTTGAAATACAAACTGCAAATTACGACGCAGCGCTTTGAGCGAATTGGCATTTGTTGTGTCGACTGGTGTACCGTCAAACTCAATCGTACCCCTTGTGATTTTTGCTAAGCCTACCAGCGAGCGACCTGTAGTGGTCTTGCCACAACCCGATTCACCCACCAGTGAAAGTGTTTCGCCTTCGTGCAGATCAAAGCTCACCTGCTCAACTGCATGGATGCGTTTTTTAACGAAACCAAAAATGCCACTACGCACATCAAAGCGCGTAACTAGATTTTTAACGCTTAAAACAACGCGGTCGGTTTGAGTATTGCTTGCAGTGTTGTTCTGAGGTTCGCGCTGAGTGTTGTTCTGCCTATTGTTCTCGGTGTTGCTCTCTCCCGCACCTGCGTGTGGTGAAGAACCGGTTGGGGTGTTGTGATGCGCAGCGCCAGCAACCACAGCCGGATCAACGCTCCCCGTCGAACGACCCAGCACCAAATCAAACCGCGCCGGCTGATCGGTACCGTGCATCGCGCCTAGCTTGGGCACCGCAGCCAACAGCGTTTGGGTATACGGATGCTGAGGATTCGCAAACAACGGGATCACGGCATTCTCTTCAACCACTTCACCGTATCGCATGACCATCACGCGATTGGCAACCTCTGCCACAACACCCATATCGTGGGTGATAAAGATCACCCCCATGTCCATCTCTTTTTGCAACTCGCGAATCAGTTGCAAAATCTGCGCCTGAATCGTCACATCGAGCGCTGTTGTGGGCTCATCCGCAATCAGCAACGCCGGCTTGCAAGAGAGTGCCATCGCAATCATGACACGCTGTCGCATCCCACCCGAAAGCTCATGCGGATAGCGACCTAAAATTGCGCTCGAGTCTGAGATACGCACTTGGTCAAGAATGCGTTTAGCGGCTGCCACGGCTTGTTCATGATTCAGATCTTGATGCAACTGAATCGCTTCGACAATCTGTGATCCCACAGTAAACACTGGGTTCAAAGACGTCATGGGCTCTTGAAAAATCATCCCTAAGTCAGCGCCCCGCATGCTGCGCATAACATCTTCAGAGGCGGCACGCAAATCAATATGCGTGCCATCGGCGCGGTGAAACAGCATCTCGCCCTGGTGGATATGACCTCCGCCAAACTCAACGAGACGCATAATCGATAGCGAAGTCACCGATTTGCCTGACCCTGACTCACCCACAATCGCGAGCGTCTCACCTCGATCAACGTGCAGACTCAACCCTTTGACAGCATGCACAGCAGTCGCACCCTGACCAAACGAAACCGACAAATTTCGGATATCTAGTACGCGCCGTTGAGACGTTAGCCCATTGTTTACCATGGTCTAGATCCTCTTGGCCATACGTGGATCGATCGCGTCGCGCAGGCCATCCCCTAGCATGTTGATCGACAAAATCGTGATGGACAAAAATAAGGCTGGAAATGCAATCAAATGCGGCTTGATCTGCCAAAGTGCGCGGCCCTCTGCCATGATGTTTCCCCAAGACGGTGTCGACGGGGGCACGCCCGCGCCAATAAAGGACAAGCTCGCCTCAGCCAAAATCGCCAAGCCACAGATATAAGTTGTTTGCACCGTCAAGGCCGCAATCGTGTTCGGGAAGATGTGCTTAGCCACGATCCGCAGACGCCCCGCCCCCGCAGCGACGGCCGCTTCAACGTAGGGTTGCTCACGCAACGATAAGGTCAGGCTGCGCACCAAACGGACCACCCTGGGCACTTCAGCGATCGTGACGGCCAAGATCACATTTTGCAAAGAGGCCCGGGTTAAAGCGATTAAAGCGATCGCCAGCAAAATGGTCGGGATCGACATAAAGCCGTCCATGATGCGCATGACGATCGCATCGATCCATTTGACAAAGCCGGCTGCTAAGCCGATCACCGTGCCAATCACCGCAGACAAGATGGCCACTGAAAAGCCAACTGTCAAAGACACACGTGCACCGTAGACCACGCGCGAGTAGACATCACGACCCAGCAAATCCGTACCAAACCAAAATTTCTCGCTCGGTGCCCTGGTGCGATGAATCGGCGAAAGTGTAGTCGGATCAATCGTACCCAGCCACGGCGCAAAAATCGCCATTAAAAATAAAAGGCTTAACAAAAAACCACCCACGACCACCGTTGGGTGCCGCTTGAAGAATTGAAGGAACCTAGCCATCAGTACTTAATCCTTGGGTCAAAGACACGGTACAAAAGATCGACCGTCAGATTCACCAACACATACATGAAGCTAAACATCAGGATGACGCCTTGGATAATCGGGTAGTCGCGCCGCAAGATTGCATCGACGGTGAGTCGGCCCACCCCAGGTATTGAAAAGACCGTTTCGGTCACGACCGCTCCGCTGATTAATAACGCGACCCCACTGCCCACTACGGTCACAATCGGGACCCCCACATTTTTTAAGGCATGCCGAAACAAAATTCCTTTGTTACTGACGCCTTTTGAACGCGCGGTGCGGATGTAATCTTGAGACAAGGTTTCGAGCAAGGTGGCCCGACTGATGCGCGTGATCAGTGCCACATAGACGCTGCCAAGTGCACAGGTGGGCAGAATAAGAGTGCGAATTGAGGGCCAAAAGCCCTGGGAAAATGGCACATAGCCTTGCACGGGTAGCCAGCGCAGCTCTAAACCAAAGGCATAGGCCAGCAAATACCCCACAACAAACGAGGGTATTGAAAAGCTCAAGACGGCCATCATCATGATGCTGCGATCATAAAACTTGTTGTGTCGCCAAGCTGCTAGAGCACCAAGCGGCACGGCAAGTGTCACCGACAAAATGAGCGTCATGATCATCAAACTGAAGGTCGGCGCAAGTCGCTGCCCGATCATTTGGCTGACTGGCAACCCGGTAAACAGAGAAACGCCAAGGTCGCCCTGCAAGACTTTCCAGAGCCAGTCACCGAAACGCACTAAAAAGGGCTGGTCTAGCCCCAGAGTCTGGCGAATGCGTAGAATATCGGCAGGGGTTGCATCTTCACCGGCCAACAACACCGCGGGGTCACCGGGCGTGAGGCTTAGCAGGCCAAAAACGAACAAGGCCACAAAGAGCATGACGGGCAGCGTTAACAGCACACGCCGTATTGTGTACGCAAGCATTAAATACCTTTCAGTGTGCTAATTCTTTCAGTCTGGCCGATGTTATCGGGTCGCTGGCTCAGCGTCAATCTCAGGCACAATAGCCGTTATCGAACCTATTATTGATTGTGTAAAGATCATGCAGACGTTGAGTATTCCAATTTTTCCGCTCGGGGCCACCTTGTTTCCGGATGGCATGATGGCGCTTAAAATCTTTGAGGTGCGCTATCTGGACATGACTAAAAAATGTCTACGCGATCACTTACCCTTTGGAATCGTCACCCTCGACCAAGGAGCCGAGGTGCAGGTGGCAGGTAAGCAAATCGATTTCTTTGACGTCGGGACGTTGGCCACAATCATCCATTTTGAAGCGGTGCAGCCCAGCTTGTTTATGATTCGTTGCCAAGGAGGCCAGCGCTTCAAGATTCTTCAAAAAGAACTGCAGGCTAACGGCCTATGGCGTGCCGACGTTGAACTGATTGCCCCCGACGAGGTTATCGCGATTCCTCCTGACCTCCTGCCCACCGCAGATGCGCTCACCAAAATCGTCCGTACCCTCGAAGATCAAGGGATCCCTCCAGACCAACGACCTATCATTCAGCCCTATCAGTTACAAGACTGTGCCTGGGTGGCCAACCGATGCGCAGAGCTGCTTGACTTGCCATCGCAACAAAAGCAACACCTTTTGACCATAGAAAACCCTAGACTCAGGCTTGATCTGGTACAAGAGCTTTTAGAGGATATGGGCGTCTTCAAAGAGCCTGAATAACTTCGCACCCATCACAAAAAATGAGACTACCTAAAATGAATACTCTTTTTCAGATCTTTGCAGCAAGCGCACTTGCCTGTTTAACCTCGCTTTCGTTTGCGCAAACAGCGGCTAGCTTTCCGAATCGCACGATCAAAATTCTGGTGCCGTTTGCGCCGGGCGGCTCAAGCGACCAGTTGGCCCGCCTAGTGGCACAGCGTATGACCGCCGATTGGGGGCAAACCGTTATTGTCGAGAACAAGCCTGGCGCAGGTGCAACGCTGGGTGCCGATCAAGTTGCCAAAGCACCACCCGATGGCTACACCCTGCTGCTGGCTGCCACACACCACATCATTGCTCAAAATGTCTTTAAAAATCTGCCCTATGATATTGGCCGTGATCTTGCACCCGTAAGCGTCATTGCCATGATCCCCAACATGGTTGTGGTGAACGCAAAGGTTCCAGCCAATACGATTCAAGAGTTTGTTGCGTTGGCCAAAACGCAACCGGGCAAACTGAACTATGGCTCTGCGGGTGCGGGTACTGCCCATCACTTGATTGGCGAAATGTTTAATCTGCAGGCACAAACGGATATCGTCCACGTCCCTTACAAAGGCAGTGCGCCCGCAATCTCTGATTTGGTCAGTGGCCAAACTCAATTAATGTTTGACACGATCACCGCAGGCTTGCCACAGGTCACAGGCGGCAAAACGCGCGCACTGGCCGTTACCACTGCCAAGCGCTCGTCTGCCTTGCCCGATGTGCCAACACTGAACGAAACGATTTTGCCAGGTTTCGACGTGGGTACCTGGTTTGGGCTCATGGCACCTGCCAAAACCCCAAGCGATATTGTGAACAAGCTCAGTGCTGAGGTGACGAAAATCGTCAACATCCCAGAGGTGAGAAGCCAATTGTTAGCAACGGGTGCCGAGCCTGTTGGCAACTCTGCGGCAGAGATGTCTGCGCAAGTTAAAAAAGAACTCGACAGCTTTGCAGCGCTGCTTAAGCAGATCAAGCTGACGGTTGAATAGCCGTCAATAAGAAACCACAGTGCCGGTGCAATCGACCAAGCCGTCATATTTTTGCTCGGCTTGATCGAATTGCACCAGCATCGAAGCAGCTGCAGAGTATTGAAAGATTAAATAACGCTCGCCTATCCACACTTATCATGATTTCAGGAAACCGCCATGGGGACTTTTAGAACATTTTTGTTCGCACCCGCCAATCATCCAAGACGCACCGAGAAGGCCTTCACGCTCGGTGCCGACGCCGTCATCCTTGACTTAGAAGATGCCTGCGCCGTCTCAGAAAAAGTCATCAGTCGCCCGCTGGCCGTACAAGCCATGCAACGGCCACGCAACTGTCTGGGCTATATCCGCGTCAATCCGATGTCAACGATTTACGCCTATGGCGACCTCGTAGCCACTGTCCAACCAGGCGTTGACGGTCTGATTTTGCCCAAAGTCGAGAACGCTGGTCAGGCTCAAACCGCTGACTGGCTCATGACCGAGCTTGAGCGCGAACGCGGCTTACCGCTAGGCGGCATCGACCTGATCCCGATTATTGAAACGGCCAAAGGCATCGCCAACTTAAGCGAGATCCTGTCAAGCTGCTCACGGATCAAGCGTGTGGCGTTTGGCGCTGGCGACTTTACCTTGGATCTGAATTTGAAATGGTCGCGCGACGAAACCGAGCTACTCGCTTATCGAAACCAGGTGGTCTTAATGTCACGTGCGCATGACAAAGAACCCCCAATCGATACGGTTTGGGTTGACTTACAAGATGCTGAAGGTTTCGAAGCCTCAACCAATAAGATTCGCGACCTTGGCTTTCAGGGCAAGCTTTGTATTCACCCCGATCAAATTCCGGTCGTCAACAAAGCCTTTACCCCAACTGAAGCGCAAGTCGCTCGCGCCACAAAAATTGTTGAAGCCTTTGCAGCAGCCGAAGCGGCTGGGTCTTCATCGATTCAACTCGATGGTCAGTTTATTGACTACCCAATCGTCTATGCGGCACAGCGCATTGTTGCGATTAGTCAAAAATTAGCTGCGGCGCGTTAACAACACGCGGCTGTCGTCTTTGATAGAAAGACAGTCGCGCAAATCCCTCAGCATTAAGAAACCCCGGCAAGATCTTGCGCCTAAGGCGCTTCGACACTCAGCGCTATGGACGCATGGCGTAGTCTTGCGCCTGACGCGCCTCAAACTGAGCGCAGGCCTCGTCATACTTAAACCCACGGATCCCGCCGCGCACCGTACCCGACTCGCAAGAACGATATAAATCGCGCCAGCACTCTGGCAACACATCACTGTCTGGCGGCGCAATCCACAGCCTGTATAACAAACGTTTAAGCGCTGGATCTTCATGATCTTGAAACTCAGTGCGCGAGTGGAGTGTTACATGACTGTTAATAATTTGCACATCACCGGGTTCTAGCCACATTTCATACGCGATCTCGGGGCGACGGACCACTTGGTCGAACTGCTCAAGCGCCGCAAAGTGCTCGGCACTGATTTGGGGAGCACCCTCGATTTTTTGGGCGCTGCGTACGCGGTTCCAGTTCCAGCGGCCAAACCATTTGTCGCCTTGTTGCGAAAACACGGGCTGCATCACGTAAGGCCCCTCGTCGGGCGCACCTTCGCCCTGTCGGCTAAACGCAATCGGTTCGTACAGCCACTTCAATTGGTCTGGATACTCACGTGCCATCACATCATGGCCGGCCATTGAGCTACTGACGATGGTCTTGCCACCGGACACCGCTTGATTGAAACAGCTTAAAAAAATGACATCAGACGAGTCTGTATGAAAATCAAGCTCAGCGTTTGAAGAATAGCCGCGGCCTGTTCCTGTACGGTAAGTCATGCCGGCATCTTTAACGGCTGAAATATAGTGCGTGTCTTTACCCTGAGGGCGAGGCACACCGCTGTACAGACCTAAGCTCCAGGTCAAGATTTCAAACTGCCTGGGAGTGAGTTCTTGTCTTGGCAAACCCTTGATCAAGGCAACACCCAACCCGCGTTTGACCTCTTCAAGCGCGGCATGAAGCGTGACCAAGGTCTTGCTCAAGGCAAAATCCGCGCGGCGGTAATCGAGCAAAGATTTATTGGGATCTTCAGCTTTTAACACCGCGTCAATCATTTCTTGACGCGCTGCTGCATCAATTCTAAAAACCCACCGCTGATCGCGCTCAAGATCTGCGACCCGCCAGTTTGAGGGATGTTTCAAAGAATTTAAAACCATATTGTTGCCTCACAGCACGTTATTTTTATAAAAGAGTGTAACGCCCGCCTACTGTCAGATCACCGCGAATCATTGGATTGATTATCTTAGGTCGGATCAGCGCGAATCATTTACTTAATTGTTTCCTTTCAGATCTAGTCGAAACATGACTTCAATCGTCTTGATTCAGATCAATGCCATCAACTCGCAAACTTCAAAATTGTCCGTGCCCATCACAATTGCGTCGACACGCGCGGCAACTTCACTGCCGCAGACTTCAGTCATGAGCCCGCGCGCTTTATCGCGAATTTTTTCGGGGCCGACCGGTCGCGTCCAACTGCCCAAAGGCGCATCGCAGCGTTGACTCAGCTCACGACCATCACGCAATACAACCTTTAGCTCAACGTGCATCTGATCCAAACGGCCTGAAATCGTCGTGTCACTCTTGAGGTTAATTTTTTCAAGCAAACTGACAACATCCACTGAAAAACGACGTCCTTGCGTAAAACTTTTGGGCTCGACTTGGCCGTCAAGTAAGGCCACGGCAGTCGTATATTGCCAAGAGAACTTACCATCTAAACCTGTTTCGGGCTTTGGACGATCGATGTAATGCATGACCGGGGTGCGTAATTCAATACGCTCAACCTGTTCGGCCCAACTAACGTCTTGGTTGTTTGCGCGTAACTCTAGTGACGCAGTAATGACAAAATGCGTCGCAAACTGAGACGGAAACAATTTCCAGGCTGGCCCAGGTACGAGCGCACGGGCAGTCTCGATCGGCGCGGTCAAGTGGTGGGGTTCAAAGGTTGCGCCAAACAGCGCTGGGCCCCAACCTCTTGGGCTGCCAATCGCATCCACATTCGCTGTAAACCCCTCAGCAGCTAACATTGCCGCTTCGACACCATTAGCCGCAGCGTCGCCACAATGCAGTGCTTTGGTCATCGTGCCGACGTTAGCCAGCACGGAGCCACAGCGCGAGGCTGCCATACTCACTGCAGCGAGGGCTTGTTCTTGCGGCAAGTCCATCAAGTCAGCACAGGCCAGTGCCGCGGCTAAGGGCCCCACCGCACCCGGCGGGTGCATCGTCAACTTACTTGGCTCGATCTGACCCGAGGCAAGGCGCAACCGCCCCTGGGCTTCGACGCCTTTGGCCAAGGCGCGCAACAACGCATTGCCCTGGATGCCACCACCGCTCGCCTCACGCCACTGAGCCACCGCAAGCAGCGCAGGCAGTAACGGCGAAAGCGCATGGTTAGGCGGGTTCCACATAGGTTCAAAATCCAACACATGCATAGAGGCACCGTTAATCCGCGCGGCCTGAACCATACCGGTCGAAAATCCCTTGCCAATCACCCGTGCGGGCCCCACAGGCACGTCTCGCTGCGCCAGTTTGGCCAAGATACTCGGACCCGGTTCGTGCGCCCCCGCTATCGCGACAGCGAGCCCATCTAAGAGCAACAAGCGGCACTGGCGTACAAGTCGAGGATCAGTGGCAGGCCAAGCCCGCAACAGTGCGACGAAACTGCCGGTCAATTCATCTGTCTGGTTGATAACGTTCACTTTTGGTGCGTCTCAGTTGTTTTGCACCCGTTCATTCTCTCGCAATTTCTGACTAATGAACCCGATAAAACTCCACTATTTGGAATCCCTTTCATCCAAGACAGCAACGAAGGGTTATCCCTAATCGACTCACCCAATCATTAGCCACAAACTGTGGCACAAGATTTTATCAATGCGGTCACTCCGCAAAAAAAAGAATTGGAGACTGCATGACAGCTTTTATCGAGCAGGGGCGGCGCCTTTGGGCGAACCGCCGCGAGCGCACCCTGCTGCGCCGCACAATCACTTTAATCTCTTCGTCTATCGCTGCGACGTTGCTGGCGACAAGCACCTTTGCACAAACGGATACCGCGTGGAAATCAGTTGAGGATGCCGCAAAAAAAGAAGGCACAGTCAGCCTTTATCACAACCTGCGCCCCTCAGGGATCGAAAAACTGTTGTCCGAGTTTCGCAAAGCCTACCCTGGCATCAAAACCGAGCATATGCGCTTAGGCAGCGCGCCACTGATTGAGCGCTTCTCTACAGAGTTCACGGCGGGCCGCAATCTTGCAGATGTGGTCATCACGTTTCCAGACGAAACCATGCTCAAAGGTGTGGATACTGGCGGCTGGGCGCTTCAATGGACGCCCCCAGAACTCGCCGCCTTCAAGCCTGAAATAAATCGTGGCAATAAGATATTTGCGGTGCACACTTCGCGCAACGTGATTATCTGGAACAAGCAGCGAGTCAAACCCGCTGATGCACCAAAAGAGTGGGCGGACCTTTGGGATCCCAAATGGAAAGGCAAAGTCGCGATGGACCCACCGTGGCGCTCAATCGCTGTACAAGGTCTGATCGCGCACTGGAGCAACATTGGTCTGAGTGACTCTGCACAAAAACTTAAAGCGAACGACGTTCGTTTTTTTGAAGGCTCGGCTGGGGTATTTCAGGCCGTGCTGCGAGGAGATGCGCTGGTAGGGACGTTGGCTGACCTTCCACTTGAGCCAGGTTTAGTCGATGGTGCACCGATCGGCTTTGTGTATCCAAAATCAGGCACCGCCATCAACGATGGCTTCGTCATGGTGCCCGCCAAAGCACCGCATTTGAATGCAGGAAAACTATTTGCCAACTGGATCATGTCAGCGTCTGGCCAAACCGTTTTACAAGAAATTGGAGGTCTGCCCGCAACACGTCCTGGCATCACTCCACCAAAGTTTGTCCCCGCGACATCCTCGCTTTCAAATGTTGTCGACTCACTTGTCATTTCATCGACCGCGCAGCAAGCCAAATCGATCAATACCTGGCGTGAAGTTTTTGGGATTCGCTAAACTTCGATGAACCGGCTGACCCAGAACAATACGAGTGCGCAACATCGTTTTAATCTTTTAACCCCCCTCTACGCTCTAGTCTTTACCGCAGTCGCGCTGATGGCACTGGTGCCCGTCTTAGCACTGGTGCTGGGTAGCCTGCGCGATTCACCGCCAGGGCAGCCCGGCAGTTGGACGCTCGAGAACTGGGCGAATCTAGCCTCGCCCGGCGTGATCGACACCCTACTCACAACCATACAGGTTGCCTGTTTAACCACGTTTTTTTCGATGATTTTGGGTACGATGCTTGCCCTGATCATTCATCGCACTGACTTTCGTTGGCCAAATGCGATGACTGGCTTGCTTGGGTTGAGCTTTTATTTTCCATCATTCATTTTAGGCATGGCGTGGATCGTGATTGGCTCGCCCGGCGGCCTGATCAATGATCTTGTGCGTGAACTCTTTGACGCCGAAGCGAATCTCGACATTTATAGCGTCGGTGGCATCGTATTGGTGATGGTGCTTCATCAGGTGCCCTTCGTGTACCTCACCATGCGCGGCCCCGTGCTGGGGATGGACCCAAGCTACGAAGAGGCCGCACGCACGGCGGGCGCTTCGGCCTTCACGATGCTCAGGCGTGTCACCTTACCCATGTTGTCTTATGCTCTGGCCTCAAGTACCTTGCTGTGTCTGGTGATGTCGCTTGAACAGTTTGGCATTCCAGTCTTGCTTGGCATACCAGGACGTGTCACCGTGCTGGCCACGCAAATATATTTACTTTGCAGATTTCCGCCCACCGCTTACGGACTTGCCGCTGCGATCGGCTTGACGCTGGCCGCCATCACAGCCCTCGCAATTTTGCTTCAACGCAGACTCGCGCGCGGCGGACAAGCGGTAGCCACCACCGGCAAAGCGGGTCGTATCACACCGATTCGTCTAGGGGCTTGGCGTTGGCCTGCCAACATTTTTTGTGGTGGGTATATTTTGATGGGCTTAATTTTTCCGACCATCATTTTGCTCTATACCTCGCTCATCAAGTTTTTTACTGGTAATCCACTGACGGCTGCCTACACGTTTCGTAACTACATCAGCATCTGGGAGTCAGAAGGTACACAACTTGCCACCCTCAACACACTACTCGTATCAGGCGGAGGCGCTTTGGTAGGGGTGATGCTTGGTGCGGCGTGCAGTTACTTTACCGTACGCCTCAAACCCACTGGGCACCGCATACTCGACATGTTGGTCATGTTGCCCTTTGGGGTACCTGGCGTCGTGTTGGGCCTGGGCTTGCTGTGGGCTTACGCCTATTTGCCCTTGCCGCTTTACGGCACGATGACCTTGATTGTGCTCGCCTATGTCACCCGCTTTTTACCTTATGCAACCGAAACGGCGGGTGCCCGCTTTGTGCAGCTCGACCGAAGCCTGGAAGAGGCTGCGTGGACTGCCGGGGCGAGCCGGCAAACTGGGGTCTGGCGTATAGTCTTGCCCTTGAGCCTGCCCTCTTTACAAAGCGGCTATTTCTTATTGTTCATGGCTTTTTTTAGAGAAATTTCTGCCACCATTTTGATTTTTACCGCATCCACCTCAGTGCTGTCTGTGTCGATTTGGTCGTACTTCGAGCAAGCAGATTGGGGAATGGCGAGTGCCCTATCAATTTTGGCCATGATTTTAATGATGGGAATCATGTCAACGCTGCTTTGGGCCATGCCCGGTGCACGTCAGCGATAACATAACAAATATGAGAACAGGCTAATGGGCATCTCGGTCAGAGACCTTGTTAAAGTTTACGGGCAATCGACCGTCATCAAAGGTATCTCTTTTGATGTCGCCGACGGCGAGTTTGTGACCCTGCTCGGGCCCAGCGGCTGTGGAAAAACCACCACCTTGCGATGCATCGCAGGCTTAGACACCATTGATGGCGGCGAAATTCGCATTAACGAACAGATTGTGTCGAACACTGCGACCGAGGTATTCGTGCCGCCTCACGAACGCAACTTAGGCATGGTGTTTCAATCTTACGCAGTATGGCCACATCTGACGGTTGCGCAAAATGTCGCCTTTCCGCTGACCGTTCGAGGGGTGCGCGACACGTCTGAAACCGTCAAGTGGGCGCTAGATATCGTAGGGATGCATGAACTTGCAAGCCGACGCCCCTCTGAGCTTTCTGGCGGTCAGCAGCAACGTGTGGCGCTCGCCCGAGCCATCGCTGGCAAGCCACAGGTGTTGCTGTTTGATGAGCCGCTCTCAAACCTCGATGCCCGCCTACGCGACCGCACCCGAGCCGAAATCAGTCGGATTCAACACGAACTCAAAGTACCGGCCATTTACGTGACACACGATCAGACCGAAGCGCTTTCGATGTCGGATCGTGTGATTGTCATGAGCGCTGGGTTAACCATCCAAGATGGTACGCCCAAGCAAATTTATCACGCGCCTGTGAATCGCTTTGTGGCAGACTTTATTGGCAACGCTAATTTTTTACCCGTGCAGCGACGGGGTTCGAAGTGGGTGTTGCCGGACGGCACTGCGCTGTCAGTCTGCCCAGAGACGAAGCATCTGCGAGGCGATAAGATGACGGCGCTAGTACGACCTGAGGTGATTCAAGTCGAACCTGGCCCTGCTGAGCAGATCCATCCAGATATCAATCGAATTACCGGAACGGTGATTAGCAGTGTTTTTTTAGGCCAACACATCGAACATGTAGTCAGTGTGGCAGGCCTCGAACTACGCCTCTTTTCACGCATGCCTCTCGAGAGTGGCAGCGGAATTACACTTTCGTTTCACGCCAGCGACTGCCGGCTGCTGAGCGAGTAGACCACCCAACGCAAATGCCGCAGCAGAACCATTCGTCCGATTCAACGTCTTTGCGCTGTTCGGTACCTTTGCACCATCCAGTACCTTTTCACCGTTTAATATATACATACCGTAAAACGCCTGCGCAGCGCCTCATACCTGCTAGGCACTTTTCTTAAAACATCAGGATCATATTGATGAATCAGCCAAACGTCACCCAAACTGTGCTCGAGCAAATCGCCAACCGTATCGTGTCTTTTGATCTAAAGGCCATCACTCCGCAGGCCATCACGCTGTCACGCACAGCGATTATCGACACGTTAGGCGTTTCACTCGCCGGCGCCATTGAACCCTGCACCACTAACCTGTTACGCACCCCAGGTGTCGCCTCAGCGCCTGGTATTTGCACGATTTTTGGTACTGCGCAAAGAACCTCAGCGCTTGATGCCACCTTCATTAACGGCACAGCATCGCACGCCTTAGATTACGACGACTTCAGCCAACCAATGGGCGGTCATCAATCTGCACCGTTAGTGGCACCGCTCATGGCAATCGCCGAAGAACGCGGCGCGTCTGGCCTTGAACTGCTTCAATCGTATGTTGTCGGGATTGAAACTGAAATTCGGCTGGCACGCGCCGTCAACTTCTATCACTACGACAAAGGCTGGCACCCGACAGCCACACTTGGCGTCTTTGGTGCTGCGGCCGCGGCAGGACATTTATTGAAGCTCGACGCCAAAAAACAAGCAATCGCGTTGGCCATTGCCGCCTCGTTCGCCTCAGGCATCAAAGCGAATTTCGGCACGATGGTAAAACCCCTGCACGTGGGTCAGTGCGCACGCAACGGTTTACTGGCGGTTCTGATGGCCGATGCTGGCTACGATGCCAATCCAGAAGCGCTTGAGCACCATCAGGGCTTTTTCAACGCGTTTAATGGCAAGGGCAATTACAACGCCAGCCTGATTTTTGAAAACTGGGCCAACCCCTTAGAGGTCTTGAGCCCAAGCATGGGGCTTAAGCAGTTTGCCTGTTGCGGCAGTACCCATCCCGCTGTCACCATGGCGCTTCAACTGCGCCAACAAGAAACCTTCAGCCCACAAGACATTGAAAAGGTCGACATCCTGCCGCACCGCCGTCGCCTACCGCACACCAACAATCCAGATCCTCAAACACCACTTGCCGCTAAGTTCTCGGTGCAATACGCAGTCGCTCGTGCACTCGTCGATGGTGCCGTGCGTCTTGACGACTTTGAAGGCGATGCGCACTTTGATAGCAAGGTACGCGCGATCATGGCCAAAACCACCGCCGCGCCCCACCCCGATATGCCCGATGACTCACCCGATCAATTTGGTGCCGAGGTGATTGTTGCCTTGAAAGACGGGCGCACGGTGTCGCGCCGCATTAATAGCTTGGTTGGACGTGGCGGCGACTACCCTTTAACAAGTGAAGAGTTATGGGAGAAATTTAACGACTGCGCTAAGCGTGTTCTGCCTGCAAACGAGATCCCTGCACTGTTTGCTAAGCTCGAAAAGCTCGAACACATTAAAAATATCCGCGAACTCACCCCGTTGCTCGCGAAATTTTCAAAAGCAGCCTGAGTTCAAATCCACCGAGGCGATCAATCCCATTCTGGGGTTTACGCACTAGGGATCCCCGTCCGTGAGGGCGGGGGGTATGCCAAGGAGGCCTCATGAACAGACGTTCTTTTGTCCGATCAGCCGCATTGGGTGGTCTCGCGACCATTGGGTTTCCGCTCTTAGCGCAGCAGGATAAATTTCCAAGTAAAACGATCAAGTTTGTCGTGCCTTTTGCGGCCGGTGGTGGGGGTGACGCGATCGCCAGAATCGCCGGGCAAAAACTTTCCGAGCGACTCAACAATCCCGTCGTCGTTGAAAACCGTACGGGCGCGGGCGGTAATGTGGGCTCGGCGTATGTCATGAAGTCGGTGCCGGATGGCTACACGCTACTGAATATGTCGACCAGTTACTGCATCCAAGCGGCGATGGCTCCACTGCCCTTTGATCCCATTCTGGATATGCAACCTATCATCACGCTTGCGCAAACGCCAATGGTACTGCTGGTGCATAACGACTCGCCTTTTCGCAACGCCACCGATCTGATCACGGCCGCAAAAAAGAATCCTGATCGCTACACACACGGCTCGGCCGGTGTTGGTTCGATCGCCCATTTATCGATGGAAGAGTTCGCCTATCTTACAGAGACCAAATTAGTGCACGTCCCGTACAAAGGCTCTTCACTGGCCATGAATGACTTGCTCGGTAGCAATGTCGATCTGCTGTTAAGCACCTCAACCTTTACCGCTCCTTACGTGAAGTCAAAACGTGTCCGGGCGTTAGGCGTCGCTGGGCAGTCTCGTTTATCCATTTTGCCCGATGTCCCAACCTTCGAAGAGCAAGGCATTAAAGACTTCGATGTGGTAGACAGTAAATCCATGGGCGGCCCCCGAGGCATTCCACCCCAAGTGGTTGCCTTGCTCAACGCCGAGCTCAATAGTGTTTTAAAAGATCACGCCGTGTACACTCGGCTCGAAGACGAAGGCACCACCGCCGTCGGCGGCTCGCCAGAACACATGCTGCAGCTAGTTCAAAAAGATATTGCGCGCTGGAAAAAAGTGATCGAGCTGCAAAAAATTACCCCTCAATAGTTAAAAGCATCATGACGCAGAAAAATCCCGAATACTTCCCACTAGGCCACAGCGGCCTCTACGTGCCGCGCCTTTGGCTGGGCACCATGATGTTCGGTGACCAAACCGACGAAACCGTTGCCAGAGAAATCATTGCAACCACCCGTGCTGCCGGCTATAACGCGATCGACTCGGCAGACAGCTATGCCGGCGGTGACTCTGAACGTATGGTCGGGCGTTTGATCGCGCAAGACCGTGCCCGTTGGGTCGTCGCGACTAAAGTCGCTAACCCCATGAGTAAAGAGCCTAACGACCGAGGCACCTCAAGACGTTGGCTCATGACCGAGATCGACAACAGTTTGAAGCGACTCGCAACCGATTGGATCGATGTTTACTACATGCATCGCGATGACGAGGTCACCCCAATGGAAGAGACCCTCTCGACCTTTGCACGGCTCATTGAGCTTGGGAAAATTCGCTATTACGGTGTGTCTAATTTTCGCTCGTGGAGGATTGCGCGCATGGTTGAAATGGCTCGCAAAATGGGCATCCCAGCACCGATCGTGTGTCAGCCGCCTTACAGCGCAGTCACGCGGATGATTGAAACCGAAGTGCTGCCCTGCTGCGATCATTACGGCGTGGGCGTTGTCGCCTATAGCCCACTGGCGCGCGGCGTGTTGACGGGCAAATATCAGCCCAACGTCGCACCCGATGCTTCGAGCCGAGCTGGGCGCGGCGACCGCCGTTTGCATCAAACCGAGTTCAGAAACGAATCATTTGAAGTCGCCAGCGCCTTAAAAGAACATGCTCTGCGTCGCGGGTTGAGCCCGACTCAGTTTGCCATCGCATGGGCGTTGAACAACAAACTCATCAACGGTGTCATTGGCGGGCCCCGAACGCTCGAACAGTGGCAAGACTATATTGCTGCAATGTCTGTCTCGTTGAACGCCGAAGACGAGGCGGTGGTCGACGGACTTGTCGCGCCTGGCTACGCTTCCACACACGGATTCACTGATCCGCAATACCCCATTGTTGGGCGCCGTCCGCGCCAATCCTAAATTTGGCTAAGTTATAGATCACTCTCTTTGTCCGCTGAGGCAAAGAGAGTCTAAATGGTTTCATGGCTCAAATATTGTACGAAGCACAGAATCGAAGAGGCTTCGCTGCCACAAACTCGAGGGTCGAGAGGGCGCCGAACAGACCTCCTCTGATCGGCGATAATAGGGACCTCGCCCTCAACAGTGAAGTCTGCCGTCTCATGAACAAACGCGATATGGTCATCAAGAGCATCGTCTACCTGCGCGGACCAAATATCTGGACGTATTACTCAGCCCTCGAGGCTGTCGTCGACATCGGAGACCTCGAAGACTGCCCCTCTAATCTTGTACCAGGTCTCTACGAGAGGCTAGTCGCCTGGCTGCCCAGTCTGATCGAACATCGCTGTAGCCCGGGCGTGCGCGGCGGCTTTTTACAACGCTTACAAACCGGCACTTGGCCCTGTCACATTCTTGAACACGTGACACTCGCCTTACAGGATCTCGCTGGCGTGCCCGGACATGGCTTTGGGCGAGCACGCGAAACCGAAACACGCGGTGTCTACAAGGTTGTGGTCAGTGGCTGGCAAGAAGAGGTCACCCGCGCCGCGCTTTATGCCGGTCGAGATCTGGTCATGGCCGCGATTGAAGATCGACCCTATGACCTTGAAGCCGCGCTTGATCATCTCAAAGAACTCTCGCAAGATTTATGTTTAGGCCCAAGTACCGCCTCAATGGTGTTAGCGGCTGAAGATCGTGATATCCCTGCGGTGCGTTTAAACAACGGTAACCTAGTTCAGTTTGGCTATGGTAATCAACAACGTCGTATTTGGACGGCAGAAACGGATCAAACCAGTGCCATCGCGGAAACCATCTCGCGGGATAAAGACTTAACTAAGTCAATTCTAGAGGCCTGCGGTGTGCCGATCCCGCAAGGCCGTGCGGTTGAAAATGCGCAAGATGCATGGGAAGCAGCCCAAGACTTGGGCTTGCCGGTCGTCGTCAAACCCGTTGACGGCAACCATGGGCGGGGGGTGTTCATTAACCTCGAAACCCAGCAAGAAATCGAAGCAGCCTACTCGGTTGCCGTAGACGAAGGCTCTGGGGTGTTGGTTGAGCGTTTTATTCGTGGTAACGAACATCGCCTATTGGTGGTGAATGGCAAACTTGCTGCCGCGGCAAAAGGTCAAGAAGCGCTTGTCACTGGCGATGGCATCCATTCCATCAACGACCTCATTGCGCTTCAAATCAACTCAGACCCTCGCCGTGGGCGGGGTGAAGACCAACCCTTAAATCCCGTGCGGATTGATTCAGCCGCTCGCCTTGAGCTGCAACGTCAGGGCTTTGAAGCCGACAGTATCGCGCCGCTGGGTTGCGAAGTTTTGATTCAACGAAACGGCAACGTGGCGTTTGACTGCACCGATGACGTTCACCCCGAGGTTGCCACGATTGCGGCCATCGCCGCCAGAGCCGTAGGTCTAGATGTGGCGGGTATCGATCTGGTCACCGAAGATATCTCGCGGCCCTTGTCAGAAACGGGTGGAGCCATCGTAGAAGTCAACGCGGGCCCCGGGCTCTTGATGCACCTGAAACCTGCTGAAGGTCTGCCGCGCGATGTGGGCAAAGCCATCGTCGAATATATGTTTCCGCCCGAACACGAAAAAACGTTTCCGTTGATTGGAGTCTCGGGTTCAAACGGCACAACGCTGGTCAGCCGCCTAATGTTTCATTTGCTGAGGCTCAGTGGGATGCATACCGGGCTCTCGAACAGCGAGGGCGTCAAAGTCAACGATCGTGCGCTGACAACTTCAGTATCCTCGACTTGGTCCAACACGCAACGTTTGCTTTTAAATTGCCAGATTCAAGCCGCAGTCGTTGAAACTGACGGCATGCAAATCCTGACTGAAGGCCTCGATTACATCAAATGCTTGGTAGGTATCGTCACCGACATCACTTTTCATGACGCCTTCAAGGGCCCAAGCGTGGCGTACCACGCGTTTGAAACCGCCACCGATCTGATCAAAATCTATCGCACACAAATTGACGTGGTTTGCGCCAGCGGCACGGGTGTACTCAACGCCGATGACGTCAACGCTGCGGCCATCACTGAATACTGCAAGAGTGCGTTAATCTTTTTCAGTCAGAACCCTAGCTCGACAGTGATTCAAGCGCATCTCGCAGAAGACAAATGGGCGGTGTTGCTCGAGTCGGGCCAGATTATTTTGGCGCAAGGCAAGCTTCGTACGCCCCTGTGCAAAACCTCAGAGCTTCCAATTTTGGGAGGGCAGCCTGCCGCCGCCCAAGACAATACCGTTGCCGTGCTTGCTTCAGTCGCTGCTGCGTGGGCCTTAAACTTGCCTTTAGATCTGATTCGCAGCGGCCTACGCTCGTATTGATACAGACCCCTAAGATCTAACCAAAAGATCTAACCAAAAGACCAAGCCCTAAACCCACCTGCTGGCATGGGTTTAGGGCGGGCTTGACGCTCAGTGATCACTCCCGCTCCATGCGTAAATACACAAGGCTTTTGGCTCAATTCCGGTAAACTAACCCATTGCTGGGTTAACTGTGACGTCACCCCGCCCGATCTAGCTAAAGTCTGTCACCCATCTCTTTTACGCAAGGCCTCTCGAGCATGACTGCACGCACCCAAATCCATCGCCTTCAAGTTGCCACCTCGCTCTACCGTTTTATTGAAGACAGCGTGCTGCCAGGCAGCGGCGTCAACAGCACAGCCTT
>Ga0114968_10000993_pt1 | contig 21568 bp, 22 predicted proteins | sample M_130807_EF_Meta_FD_87020 | JGI IMG/M metagenome (GOLD analysis project Ga0114968, IMG submission 87020) | Freshwater microbial communities from Lake Montjoie, Canada to study carbon cycling - M_130807_EF_MetaG | ecosystem: Environmental > Aquatic > Freshwater > Lake | place: Lake Montjoie... | reverse complement strand
CCAAGTTGCCCGTGCAGGTTGTGGGAGGGCGCACGAACAAGGTTCTTGAAGCGTCTTTGCCTTTGGGTAATTTAGTGTTTGGTACGGGTGTGCAAGCCCACTGTGATGTTGGGATCTGGATGCGCAGCGTGGGCGATCCGATTATCGGTGAGTTGGCGTTTTCGTATCGGGTGACCGACGAGAATCGCGACGATATCCAAGCACATAAAAAAGCAGATAAGTTTTTTAAGCAACTACAACTGGCACTCAGCGACTGGTTAGCTAGTGGTACGACGAAAACTGCTCTGGTCTACGGTAGGCCAGAATAAACTACAACACGAACTGGTCTCTCGCAACATGATTATCACCACCATAACACCGGCTACAGCCACTACACCGATTACACCCACTGCAGCGACGACGATGACGCTCCCTTCGGCCAGCGATGCTAGCGCAGCAGCAAACATGATCCCTCCCACAATTTGGCAGATTTTTTTTGAATTCTTGCTGATCGGCGCCGTAAGTTTTGGCGGTGGTATTGTGGCCTACGAACGCATACTGTTAATTGAAAAGCGGCGCTGGTTGAGCCCAGACAGCTTTATGGCGACGCTCGCCATCAGCCAGACTATGCCCGGTTTAAATTCAGTCAATCTGGCTTTGCTGGCAGGCGATCAGATACGTGGCGTCAAAGGCGCATTCGCAGCGACCATTGGATTAATGCTGCCGGGTGGTGCTTTCGTGCTGCTCGCGGGGGTCGCTTATAGTGCCGGCGGCCAGCATCCGTTTATCAACGTGCTGCTAGCCGGTATCGCTGCAGGTGCAACGGGGTTGTTAGCCTCGGTCACCTACACGATCGGAAAGCGCCATTTCGTTCAAATGAAGTCGTTATTCATGATTGTCTCGACCTTTGTGCTGATGAGTGTATTCAAGCTTTCGCTGGTGTGGGTCTTGTTGTTGATGGTGCCGATTGGCTTGTATCTCTATCGCCCTGGGCAGCAATCATGAGCGTCTTGTTTCAGTTGGCCTTGACTTTCGGTATGTTGTCGGTTCTGGCGGTAGGCGGGGGCACGGCTGTTTTGCCTGAAATGCAGACAGTGCTTGCCGAGCAATTTAATATTGATCACACCGCGTTTGTGCACATTTACAGTATTGGGCAATTAGCACCGGGCCCAAACATGATGATGGTGTTGGTATTTGGTTTTCAGCTCGCTGGGTTGCTTGGGGCCGGAGTTGTTCTTTTAGCGTTTTTTATTCCGTCAAGTGTGCTCTGTCTCAGCATGGGGCGGCTCTGGCAAAAAATTGGCGAACGCCCTTGGCGACGCACAGTTCAAAATGCACTTGAGCCAATCTCGATCGGGCTCATGTGCTCGGGCGTTTACGCCGTGGCGAAGGCTGCGGTCGTTGGGCCTTTAACAATCGGTCTGGCAGTCGCGACTTTTGCAGTGATTCTCTTAACCCGAGTCAATCCAGTGTTCATGATTTTGGGTGCTGGCGGTTTCGGTGCGTTGTTGATGCACTTTTTTGGTATTCGGTAGTGGCTTGGGCCATGACAGTAAGCGATGGGGTTGTGCTGTCGCTGCACTGTCAGCCTGGGGCGAAGGCCTCGCGGGTGATTGGGTTACACGACGAGCGGTTGAAGATTCAATTGCAGGCTCCGCCCCTTGAAAATCGCGCGAATGAGGCCTTGGTCGCTTGGCTTGCCGAACAGTTAGGCGTGCCGCGTAAGCAGATCGACTTGCTGACTGGGCAAACCAGTCGTCAAAAGCGTGTGTTGGTGTGCGGCGTCACACTAGAAGAAGTTCAGCTATTGATGACAAAGGTTCAAAAGTGAATGTCTTGCCAGCGCGTTGTGCGTACATGCGTTCAGCTTTAAGATTGCGTTCAAGCGCACAAGCAGACTGCTGGTTTACGCATCCTTAAGTTCACTGATGCTAAAGATTTTGCACCGGCGACACTTCAAACTTTTAGAGCACAATATGACACAAGCCCCTCGGTTGGATCCCAAAGCGATTAAATGTATCGGTTTTATCGGTGTAGGTGTGATGGGTGAGCCCATGTGCCGTCACCTTGCAACGAAAAGTCAGTTGAAGGTCTTGGCCTTTGACTTAGACGAACCACCATTAAAAAGACTTGCTGAATTTGGTGTTCAGTCAGCGAGCATCGCGCAGATTTCAAAAGAAGCAGACCTTATCTTTTTGTCATTACCGTCGGGTGAGATTGTTTCAAAGGTTGCGCTCGCACCGGCAGGCTTGCTAGAGGCGGGTCGAGCGGGTCAGATTGTTGTTGACCTGAGTACTTCACCTTTTGACACTACTCAACAACTGGCTGCTGCGTTTGCCGCCAAAGGCATGCAATTTGCCGACGCGCCTGTGATGCGCACGCGTGCAGCCGCCGAGGCGGGTACGCTTGCGGTGCCTGTTGGCGCAGCGCCCGAGTTATACGCGCTGCTTGAGCCCTACATTCAAATGTTTGCGACAGACGTAAGGCTTGCCGGAAAAGCTGGTTCAGGTCAGGTCGTTAAGATCTTAAATAACATGGTTGTCTACGAAACCGTACTTGCACTTTCAGAGGCTCGTGCCATTGGGGCGCGCGCCGGAGTCGATCCTGAGACGCTTTTTGCAGCGCTCTCTGCTGGCTCAGCGGACAGCTTTGCCCTGCGTAACCAAGGGTTGAAAGCCATCGTGCCACAAGAGTTTCCGGAGCGCGCCTTCCCAGTCACTTACGCCCGTAAAGACTTATCGTATGCGGTGGCGCTTGCTGAGCAGGTTGGGGTGAATGCGACGGGCGCCAAGAATTTGGTTGCTTGTTTTGATCAGGCGATCGCCGCTGGTCACGGGGCTAAATATGCACCCGCGATAAGTTTAATATTCGAGCAGGGTAAACTCGATTGACAACAAGCTAGCCACGCCCTATAAACCATCACTGAGATGCTGTTCTTGAAAACGGCACGTTAAATAATAATAGGATGAGACATGACTCGTAGCACTGCTGCGACTGGGGCGCAATTGTTGCAGCGCTTTACCCAGGCCGCGTTAACCTTTGCAAAACCTCGCCCTGTGCAGGTCGATATGCTTGTGCAGTTTGATGATGTGCCTGTCATCGTACGGATCCGTGATGGCCGTGTGGCCGAGATCGTAGAAAAAGGTGTGGCGTTGCAGTCGTGGGATTTTGCGGTCAAAGGTAGCGCCGAAGGCTGGAGTAAGTTTTGGCTTGCGACGCCCCCGGCCGGTTGGCATGACCTGCTGGCCCTGAACAAACGGCGCGCGTTCACAATCGAGGGTCATTTGCACCCCTTGATGGCGCACCTGCAATTCATTAAAGATTTGCTCGCTTCGCCGCGTGAGGCAGTAGCATGAGCGTCAAACTTGAACCGATTATTGGGCGTTATACAACCTTTGCCATCCAAGGTAATCAATGCCGCGTGTACTTTGAAGAGGCGGGCAGTGGGATTCCTTTGGTCTGTTTGCATACTGCTGGTGCTGACAATCGTCAGTATCGCCACATGATGAACGACCCAGAGATCACGTCTCGATACCGAGTGATCGCGTTTGATATGCCTTGGCACGGCAAGTCGTATCCGCCCGAGGGCTGGCAAGATACCGAATATAAGTTATCGACAGCGTTGTATGTTGTTACTGTGATGGCCTTTTGCGCAGCACTTGAACTTGACCGCCCCGTGGTCATTGGTTGTTCAATTGGTGGTCGCATCGTCTTGCAGTTGGCCCATTTGCATTCGGATAAATTTCGAGCCTTGATAGGTGTAGAAGCCGCTGACCATCAGCAGCCTTGGTACGACACCTCGTGGTTGCATCGTGGGGATGTGCATGGCGGTGAGGTGTGCGCGGCATTAGTGTCAGGCTTGGTGGCGCCACAATCGCCCGCCGTACATCGGCACGAAACGCTTTGGCAATATATGCAAGGCGGCCCTGGTATTTTTAAGGGTGACTTATATTTCTATCGGGTTGATAGCGACTTGCGTGGCAAGTTGACGGGTATCCGTACAGACTTATGCCCACTATATCTGTTGACAGGCGAATACGATTTTTCGTGTACGCCAGAAGACACGCTTCGTACAGCTGAGTCGATATCGGGCGCCGAGGTGACCGTCATGCAGGAAGTGGGACATTTCCCAATGAGCGAAAATCCAGCGAAATTTCGTCAATATTTATTGCCGGTTCTGAGGCAGATCGAGGGTGCATAACAGATCCGGAACTAAACGCTAATTAATAAAAGCGAAAGGCAGAGCAGGAGTTATCACAAGTGTAATTTGGTTGTTATGGTTTTATTTTTGAGTGGGTTGGATTCTTAATTTAATAACGTAGGGGACAAAATAATGAAAATGACAAATATCGCGGCCACGTTAGCTTGTTTAGGAGCAGTCGTTACACACACCGTCTTTGCCCAACAAGAGACTTTAAAAATCGGCGCCTCGGTGACATTGTCTGGGCCCGGTGCAGCCTGGGGTGCAGGGATGAAGAATGCGGCAGAATTGGCGGCCGATCAAGTCAACGCAAAAGGCGGACTTGAAGTGGGAGGAAAAAAATATAAAGTTGTTGTGGTGGCCTATGACGATAAATATCAAACCAATGAGGCTGTCACAATTGCGAACCGTTTAGTGTTTGAGGACAAAATCCAATATGTGATCGGCCCTGTGGGTTCAGCCTCAGTCCTTGCGATTCAACCAATCACAGAAAAGGCGAAGGTCATTTTGATGACGCTAGGCTTTACCCCAAAGGCACTTGGCCCGGATAAGCCTTTCACCTTTCGTCCGCCAGTCACGACAGCAGAGGTGTCAGATCCGCAAATTGGCTGGATTGTTAAAACACTAGGTGTCAAGAAAGTGGGTGCGTTGTTTCCCAACGATGAAACGGGCCAGGCGATTTCTAAAGACTTAGAGGTTGCCTATAAAAAGGCGGGCTCACAATTGGCGGCGAAAGAGTTTTTTGAGCGCGATCGGGTTGATTTTGTGCCGTTGTTGACGCGGATGATGGCAAAAGGGATTGATGCCATTGAGCTTGATGGCAACTCACCGACGACGTCGGGCTTAATTCTTAAGCAGGCGCGTGAAATGGGCTTCAAGGGTAAGGTTGTACGTACAGGTGGGCCCGCCACACAAGAGATCGTGAACGTCGCAGGCAAGGCCGCTGCTGAAGGGGTGTTCGTGCACACGCCGCTTGATCCGCAACAGCCGTCAACTAAAGCCTATATCGATATGTACGCAGCGAAATACAAAACCCCGATGAATGGCTTTAGCCCAGTCTTTTACGACGGTACCAACATGTTGTTTGAGGCAATGCGACGCGCCGGTACCGTGACTGATTCAGATAAGGTTCGCCTTGAACTCGAAAAGCTTACGGGGTTTGAAGGTGTGCTGGGCAAACTCAGTTGGACTGGCAAAGCAACTTACGGTATTGATCATCAACTGAATGCACCTTTCTTTGTTGCAGAAATTAAAGATGGTGTTGAGGTCATTCGTGCTCGCTGTACTGTTGCTGGTTGCCAATAAAAACTAACACCGTAAAGAGTTGGTCAATCGTAGTCACCAGTACGGCCGCAGATTTTTCTCGTTCTAATGAGCGAGAAAGTCTGCGATGGTCGCGACCCCCCCAAAAATTGCTGCGGGCTCGGCAGCCTGAGCGCGCTGGCGAATGTGCCACGTGCTTAGCCGTTATTCGACTTGTCGTTGGAACAACAGACCGCCGGTGAAATCACTGACGCAATACAGATAAGGAGTTGCTGTGGACTGGAGTGTTTTGCTGGCGCAGGCGACGATCAATGGTTTGATTGTGGGGTTGCTTTATTTATTAATGGCGGTTGGCTTCACGCTTGTTTTTGGTGTGATGCGAATGGTCAATTTCGCGCACGGCGAGTTTTATATGCTGGGTGCGGTCAGCGCGTATTTTTTGACGACGTGGTTGCAATTACCTTTCTTGGCAGCCGTTGCAGTCACGTTTTTTGGGTCTGTCCTCTTTGGTGGACTGTTGGAGTGGTTGATTCTGCAACCGTTCAGACGCGATGAGTTAAACGGGATGATTGTCACGATTGGTATGGCAATGATTCTTCAGAATCTTGCTTTAATTTTATGTGGGCCAGATCCGTTGTCTATGCCTGCCGTGGTTGAGGGTACGCTGCAAGTCGCTGGCATTTTTATCCCGTACTCGCGGATCTATGTCGTATTTTTTGCGCTGCTGGTACTGGCACTGTTGTACGGCTATTTGAAATACTCACGGTCGGGTAGAGCCTTACGGGCAGTCGTTGAAGACTTTGAAATCGCTTCTATTCAAGGGATCCGTGCGCGGATTTATTACCCACTTGGTTTCGGCCTAGGCGTCGGTTTGGCTTCGATTGCCGGCGCGTTGATGGCGCCGCTGTTTTCAGTTTCACCGTTCGTTGGTGCTACACCGCTTTTAAAGGCCTTTATTGTGGTGGTGTTGGGTGGTTTGGGCAGTATTCCAGGGGCCGCATTTGCGGGCTTGGTGTTGGGTCTGATTGAAAGCTATGCCAGTCTGTTTTTTAGCAGCAGTACCGCCGACATGATGATCTTTGCGCTTGTGATGGTGATGTTGGTGCTTAGGCCGAAAGGCTTACTTGGCAAAGGAGAGGTTTGAGATGGCGCATTTTTCAATGGCCGGCTCTGCACTGGGGCGCAAAGAGTGGGGCTTGCTGTCGCTTTTGGGTGTGCTGGCAATTTGGCCATGGTTTATGGGGGCGTTTGTTTTGCATCTCGCCATCTTAACGAGCCTGAACGTTTTGATGGTGAATGGGCTGTCGATTATTGCGCGCTCGGGGCAATTGTCTTTTGGCCATGCCGCGTTTGCTGCTGTTGGCGCTTACGTGTCGGTACTACTCTCGGTTGAATTTGGCCTATCTATTCTCTTGACTAGCGCGATCGGGCTTTTGATGGCGGCACTCGTTGCTCTGCTGTTGGGTTGGGTCATTTTGCGGCTGAAGGGCGTTTATTTTGTTCTGGTGACATTTTCGTTTGGTGAACTCATGCGCCTGGCGTTACTTGATTGGGGCGAATTGACAGGCGGAGCTAACGGTATCGCAAATATTGCACCGATTACGTTATTCGATTTTGCCTTTGATAGTCGGAGTCGGTTTTATGCTCTGGCGTTGTTAGTCGCTTTTTTGTCAATACTCTTGATGCGGCGTTTGTTTGCCTCTCACTTTGGTCAGGCGATTGATGCTGTGTATGAAAATCCGGCGCTTGCCGAGTCGACCGGTTTGAGCGTGCACCGTATCCAAATAGTGGCATTTGTCTTGGGTTCGACATTGGCAGCTTTAGGTGGCATCCTACAGGCGCGTTATATCGGCTACATCTCGCCAGAATCTTTCAATCCAGGTATTTCAGTCGCCTTCATCACGATGCTTGTGATCGGTGGGCAGCGTTCGGTGTGGGGGCCGCTGGTTGGTGCTTTGCTGCTCACGCCGCTTCCTGAACTCTTTCGCGGAGCGGTGCATACTCAAAATATTTTTTATGGTGCGGCATTGATTTTGATTCTGCGTTTTATGCCGGGCGGTCTGGCAAGCCTGCTGAGTTTGTTCAAGCGCACTAAGGATAAAAAATGAAACAAGAGCTCTTGAAAGTTCAAGCGTTATCGCGTCATTTTGGGGGATTAGCAGCATTAAATAACGTCTCGTTTTCTGTTGCAAAGGGCGAAATCGTTGGCTTAATTGGGCCAAACGGGGCCGGTAAAACGACTGCGTTTAATGTCATTAGTGGAACAATGCCGCCGACGTCGGGCCAAGTGATTTTTGCCGGGCAAGATATTTCGGGTGGGCCGCCAAGTCAAGTCGTTGTGTCTGGATTGGCACGCACCTTTCAGTCAACCTCAACGTATCCTCAAATGACAGTGGCGCAAAATGTGTATCGGGGTTTGTTATCACGGCTTGAGGGCAGTGCAGTAGCGCGTTTAGTTGGCCGTCGTGAGCGCTTATTGAAGCCGGCGCAGGTTTCAAATGAGGTCGATGCGATTTTGGAGATGGTTGACCTGCAGTCGTGGCGCGAAGTCGCTGCCGGATCGTTGGCATACGGCTTACAAAAAAAATTAGGGATCGCCGTGGCACTGGCAACAAGACCAACAATTTTATTGCTTGATGAACCAGCGGCCGGGCTGAATCACGAAGAGTGCAACGAACTCTCTAGGTTGCTTAGGCAATTGCAAGAGCAGCAGGGGCTCACCCTGCTGTTGGTTGAACATCATATGGCTCTGGTGATGGAGCTCTGCGAGCGCATTGTTGTATTGGTACAGGGTGAAAAAATCGCCGAAGGTAGCCCAGGCGAAATTAGAGAAAATCCTGCTGTCGTAGAAGCTTATCTCGGAGCGCCTGATTATGCTCATGCTTGAGGTCGAGAACCTTACGGTGCGTTACGGTTCACTTGAGGCGGTGCGCGGAATTAATTTCTCGCTTGAGCAGGGGCAAATTGTTGCCCTGATTGGTTCGAATGGTGCAGGTAAAAGTACAACATTGAAAGCGTTGATGGGTTTGGTGGACGTGGCGTCAGGTTCTATCAAGTTGAATGGTATTGAATTGACACACGAGGCGGCGGCCTCGCGCGTGGGACGACGAGTCGCGATGTCACCCGAAGGCAGGCGATTATTCGGTCGCATGACGGTGCTAGATAATCTGATGGTGGGCGCGCACTCGGTGAAAGCACAGAGCGATATCGCTCAGTCACTAAAAGAGGTTTACGCTTTGTTTCCACGCGTGTACGAGCGTCGCAAGCAGCTTGCGGGGTCGCTGTCGGGTGGTGAGCAACAAATGGTGGCGATCAGTCGCGCATTGATGGCCAGGCCCAAGTTACTGCTGCTGGATGAACCTTCGCTCGGGATCGCGCCAAAGATTGTGGGTGAAATTGCCTCTGCAATCGAACGTTTAAACCGAGACGCCGGCGTGTCGATTGTTCTTGTCGAACAAAACGCGCGCTTAGCGCTTAAGCTTGCGCATCAGGCTTATGCGCTTGAGCATGGTGAGGTTGTGCGTACAGGCAAGGGGGCTGAATTATTGGCCGACCCCTTTGTGCGAAAAGCTTATTTGGGGGTGTAAAAAAAAAGCCGCGCGAGCGGCTTTTTGTTTGACATGCGGGTGTTGAGGCCGTAAAAGGTCAGTCACATTTATTCGATCAACCCAGCCACAACATTTGAAAAACCAGAGTCCACGTGCAGGATTTCACCAGTCACGCCCGAGGCTAAATCTGACAACAAGAATGCGGCCACGTTGCCTACCTGCTCGATGCTGACGTTACGACGCAAGGGCGCATTCGCTTCAACAAATTTCAAGATGCTTGAAAAATCTTTAATGCCGCTTGCGGCTAGCGTTTTAATCGGACCTGCTGAAATGCCGTTGGCACGAATGCCCTCAGGACCAAGATTGGCCGCGAGGTAGCGGACTGAGGCCTCAAGCGAGGCTTTAGCCAGGCCCATGGTGTTGTAGTTGGCAAGTACACGTTCGGCACCCAGGTAGGTGAGCGTGATCAGGGCGCCATTGCGCCCTTGCATCATCGGCCGTGCGGCTTTAGCTAAGGCCGGAAAGCTGTACGCCGAAATGTCGTGGGCGATGCGAAAGGCTTCGCGTGACAGGCCGTCTAGAAACTCGCCTGCGATCGCTTCGCGTGGAGCAAAGCCGATTGAGTGCACCAAACCCTCTAAACCATCCCAGTGCTTGGCAAGCTCGGTAAAGGTGGCCTCGATTTGACTATCTTCGGCGACGTCACAGGGCAACACGATGTTGCTGCCAAAATCAGCGGCAAATTCTTTGACCCGCTCTTCAAAACGTTCGCCAACATAGGTGAAGGCGAGTTTGGCACCTTGCTCGTGGCAGGCTTTGGCAATGCCGTAGGCAATCGACCGATTAGAGATGACGCCCGTAATTAAAATGCGTTTGCCAGAAAGAAAGCCCATAAAAATCCTAGAAATAAAAAGTCAACGAATCGGATTTACCAAATCAGGTAGGGCGTCAACTGCGATTGCCCGTACCGGGAACACGCAGTTTAGCGCCGACTTGAACGGTATCAGTTTTTAGACTGTTTAGTGCGCGCAAGTTCACGATGGTCGTATTGTATTGGCGCGCGATCGCTTCGAGGGATTCGCCTTTGCGTACAACATGGATGCGCACCTGTTGGCTAGCTGAGGCACTTGGCTGTCGTCCGGCAACCTGGGGCACACCAGAGGCCGTAGGCGGCGCAAGCTGTAGCCCTTGTCCGGCTGGGCCAGGAATCACGACGATTTGTTCTGCTATGACGCGCGCGTTTGGTTCAATGCGATTCGCCTGACGCAAACGGCTCTCGGCGACCCCAAACTTGGCTGCAATTGAGCTAAAGGTGTCGCCGGTCTTGGCTTCGTAGGTTTTCCAGGACGAGAGCTCGCCTTGATATTGCAAAAGGTTGGCATTAAAAATGTCGACCTTGTTGCGGGGAAGGATGACTGAATGTTCTTCTTGAGCCGAAATCACGGGCTGGTTAAACGAGGGGTTTAACGCGCGAAAGTCGTCAATGGGCATTTCGGCCAATTGTGCTGCCACAGCAAAGTCAATATTGACTTTCTTTTGCACCGTTACAAAATAAGGGCTGTTATCGACTTGAGGCAAAACGACCGCGTAGCGCTCGGGGTCGGCCACGATATTTTTAATCGCCTGCAGCTTTGGGATGTAATTGAGTGTTTCATTGGGCATACTCAGCGACAAATAGTCGGTGGGTTTGCCCATCGCCATGTTGCGCGTCACTGCGCGTTTGACCGAGCCTTCACCCCAGTTGTACGACGCGAGTGCCAGGTACCAGTCACCTTGAAATTCAAACAAGTACTCAAGGTAGTCGAGGGCTGCGTTAGTCGAGGCGATTGGGTCGCGCCGTTGATCGTGCCACCAGTCTTGCTTGAGCTTAAACTGCGTGCCTGTGCTAGGAATAAATTGCCAAAGGCCCGAGGCGCGGGCGCTTGAATAGGCGACTGGGTTATAGGCGCTTTCAACAAACGGCAGCAAGGCCAGCTCGGTGGGCAGGCCACGTCGGTTGATTTCGTCGACGATGTAATAAAGATATTTGCCAGCACGCTCAGCCATGCGTTGCATCGCCTCGGGGTGCGAGGAGTAATAAGCTGTCCACTTAGCCGAAAGTGGGGTATTCAGATTTGGGATTGCAAAACCACGCCGGATACGCTCCCAGGCGTCTAGCGGGGGGATGGTTAAATCGATGGTGCGCGAGGTATCCTCAGCCACATAACGACCTTTTTGATCGGTACCGGCACAACCGATCAAGGTCGTCAGGCTAAGGACGCACAACAGACGAAAAAAGCGCATGGCAGTCAACGGAAATTGTTTTTCCACTCTCTGAGCGCCGCGAACACCTCAACAGGGGTGGTGAGCTGGCGTTGCGCCCATTTGGCGGCGGCTTGCACAATACTAGGCTGCCGCACGCGCAAAAACGGATTACAGGCCAACTCGAGTTCGATGGAGCTGGGAAGAGTAGACTGGTTTAAGCGACGCTGCTCGCTGGCGTGCTCTTGCCAGCGCTGTAATGCAGCATTATCGGGTTCAACCTCACAGGCCCAGCGCATATTTGAAAGTGTGTATTCATGCCCACAGTACACTCGCGAATCCGCTGGCAGGGCCGCCAGTTTCGCCAGTGACGCTTCCATTTGAGCGGGGGTTCCTTCAAACACGCGCCCGCAGCCTGCTGCAAACAGTGTATCGCCACAAAACAATATCGGGGTGGTGCCAAAAGTACCAAAAAATGCAATATGCCCAGAAGTGTGGCCAGGAATGTCTAACACGGACAGTTTGAGTTGCAGCGTGGCATCTTCAAAGGTGTCTCCTTCGCTCAAGGCCACGTCGCAAATGGGTAAGACCTCGCTGGCGGGCCCCCAAACCTTGGCGCCCGTTTGGGCGACTAGCTCTGTCGCACCACCAACATGGTCTTGATGGTGGTGGGTGAGTAAAATAGCAGTCAGCGAGAGTTGTTGCTGTTTCAGAACCTGCAGTACTGGCTCGGCTTGACCCGGGTCAACCACCAAGGCTTGGCTGCCGTTCGAGACTAGCCAGATGTAATTGTCGCTAAAGGCCGAGATCGCAGAGATGCCAGGAGTGGGCTGTGCGAAATCAAGCTGGTGGTGAGTTTTATTCATTTTTTGAGAACCCGTGTCTAAACCACAATTCCCTATTGTAGACTTTGACCATTGGCTGCAGAGCGAACCTGGCCAGTATGTGCAGCGCTTTGAACAAACGTGCATTGATAAGATGGTCGCTGATGCGTTTGGTTATCACGCGTTACAGGTGGGGCTGCCCAGCCTTGATTTATTGCGTGCCAACCGTATGCCCTTCAAAGCGTACGTGGGCGCCGAGTTGCCTGCCGCGCCTGTCGCGGACTGGGCAGGCGTAGTGCTAGCCCAGCCAGAATGTTTGCCATTTGATTCGCAGAGTGTAGATCTTCTCGTTTTGCCGCATGGCTTAGAAGCAAGTACTCACCCTCATCAAGTATTGCGCGAGGTTGAGCGGGTCTTGGTGCCTGAAGGCCGAGTGGTAATTTCAGGATTTAATCCCTGGAGCCTCTGGGGCGTGCGCCACCGAACCCCTTATTTATCACCTTGGCTACCCCAGCCCGTTCAGGCGCAGGTGTCACTACCCCGGTTAAAAGATTGGCTTAAGTTGCTCTCATTTGACATCGAACTAGGTCATTTTGGCTGCTACGTGCCGCCGTTTCGATCGCAAAAGTGGCTCGATCGCTTCGCGTTCGCCGAGGCGGCCGGTAACCGTTGGTGGCCGGTGTGTGGCGCTGTGTACGTGGTTTCAGCCGTCAAGCGCGTGGCCGGTATGCGGCTGATTAAGCCGCGTTGGAAAACTGCTGCAGCGGTGCGCAAAGGGGCGCGTCAAACCGCTGGGGCAACCTTGCAGCAAAAAACCGGCTCAAAGTCGTTTAAGGACACTGTTTAACCGAAGGCATCAAAATCCCCCCTGTTCTGGAAAAGGGTGAATAGCGCGAACAACATGACTCGCTCGACTACGCCTCGTTCTGTGTGGTGGCGAGAACACTAATCTGAAGAAACCTGTCATGAATACTGAAGAAACTGTAGAAATCTGGACGGACGGGGCCTGCAAAGGCAACCCGGGCCCGGGCGGTTGGGGCGTTTTGTTAAAGCGCGGCACCGTTGAAAAAACGCTCCATGGCGGCGAACCCCTCACGACGAACAATCGTATGGAGATGATGGCCGTGATCGAGGCTTTGCGTGCGCTCACGCGCCCCTGCAAGGTCACCCTGAATATAGACTCGCAATACGTGATGAAGGGCATGACTGAGTGGATTCATGGCTGGAAGCAGCGCGGCTGGCGCACGGCCGACAAAAAACCTGTCAAAAATGCTGATCTGTGGCTCTTGTTAGATGGATTAGTCGCGCAGCACGACATCACTTGGCGTTGGGTTAAGGGGCACGCCGGAGACCCGGGCAACGAACGTGCCGACCTGCTGGCCAACCGTGGGGTTGAGGACGCACGATCGCGGATGTAAGTTTTCGAGGCTTGCGCGGTGATATCGTGTGAGCGCACTGATATCGTATGATTCAGTCACTGCTTCAATTCACCTAGGTCACCCACACGATGCGCTGGATTATTCTCGATACTGAAACAACAGGCCTTGACCCTGCTTATGGCCATCGCATTGTTGAGATTGGTGCCATCGAGGTACTAAACCGCGGTATTACGGGCCGCGATTTTCACACCTACCTGAATCCCGGGCGCGACAGTGATGCGGGCGCGCTTGAGGTACACGGTCTGACGACAGACTTTTTATCAACGAAGCCGCGTTTTGAAGAGCAAGTCGACGAATTTTTGGCCTTTATCGAGGGCGCTGAACTCATCATTCATAACGCGCCTTTCGATTTAAAGTTTTTAAACGCCGAGCTCAAACGTATCGACCGCGAGCCCGTCACAAATTTTTGCTCGGGCGTCACTGACTCGCTCGCACACGCAAAAACATTGCATCCGGGCAAACGTAATTCTCTTGATGCGTTATGTGATCGCTATGGCGTATCAAACGCGCATCGGCAGTTGCATGGTGCACTGTTAGATTCACGGCTACTCGCCGAAGTATGGTTGGCGATGACGCGCGGTCAAGACAGTTTGATGATCGATAACTTTGATGTACCAGAAACCGCCAGCGTGGCGGCCAACGAACAGCGACTTGAAGCCTTGAATTTACCGGTTATTTTGCCGAGCGCCGATGACCTATTCGCACACGAAAAATACTTGGCCGCTTTAGATAAAGCGGCCAAAGGCGCTTGCGTCTGGCGGCAGTTTGAAGCATCCCGTTAGGTCAACACCCCAAGCGTCTTTCGTTTAATCAGTTCAAAATCGATTTGCGCACCAAGGCCCGGAGCCATGGGTGCGTGGATCATCCCTTGCGCATCGATTTCAATATCCTGCAGCAGCCCATATTTTTGAGATTCTGCGGGCAACAGCACTTCAAAGAGTTCGGTATTTTGAAGCGCCATGATCACATGTAGGTTCGCAAAATTATTGAGCGAATTGCCACCGTGGTGCACTTCATAATTTAAATGAAAGGCTTCAGCCAAGTGGGCAGTCTTGATCAGTGTTGTGATGCCGCCCTTGACGGCAACGTCGCCTCGTAAGAAATCAGTGGCGCGCTCTTTGATCCAAGGTGCGTACGAATCCAAACCGCCCGCTGGATACTCAGTTGCCATGATTGGGATTGTCAGGTGCTTTTTCAGTTCAATGTAATTGTAGATATCGGCATCGGCTAACGGATCTTCATACCAATAAAAATCAAGCGCTTCAATTGCCTGCCCAACCCGCAAGGCGGCGGGGTAGTCGTAGCTCCAGACCGAATCCAGCATCAAGGTGTAGTCGTCTCCGACTGCTTTGCGCACAGCTTCACATACCTTGATATCGTCGCGCCAGACTTGTGGTGGGTGAATTTTGTACGCGGCCATGTTCAACGACTTGTAGTGCTGCGCTTCATCGGCATACGCCTCTGGAGCCGCCAAGACGGCTGAGCTGATGTAAGCCGGAATACGATCACGATAAGAGCCGAGCAGTTGATGAATCGGCAAGCCCGCGATTTTTCCGGCGATGTCCCACAGTGCAACATCCATTGCACCAATCGCGCGCGCGGTCGTCGTGCGAACGCGTTTCCACATCGCTTTATACAGACGCTCGCGGTCAAGTGGATTTTGATTAAGCAGAATCGGCTTGAGATACTTAATCAAGCTTGCGCCATCCATATCGGCAGGATAAAACGCAGATCCTAAAAAAGCGTGACCGGTAATCCCTTGATCGGTGGTGATGGCGAGCAGGCCTAACTTACTGCCGCCCGAGAAACGACCCGTGTGCGCGCCGTAACTCGTTGCAGGGATATCGTCCCAGCTAAACAAGGTGAGGGTGACATCTTTAATTTTCATGTGCTTACTCAAATTTTTTCAAAATACTTCAAAGGCCGACTCGCGTCGAGGGGGGTATTCACTCACCCTCGTCATATCCCGCGAGTACCTTTTACTCAATTTTAATATTCGCGTCTTGAACGACTTTGCCCCATTTAGCGACTTCGCTTTTTAGCAAAGCGCTGAATTCTTCAGGGGTACTTGCCACCACCTCTACGCCGGCGTCAGTAAAGCGTTTGGTAATGTCGGGTTCGCGAAAGATTGCAGCGAGTTGACGATTAACCTGAGCGACAACCGCTTTGGGTGTTGCCGCAGGCACTTGCATACCAAACCAGACGTTCACTTCAAAGCCGGGGGCGCCGGTTTCAGAAACTGTTGGGATACCAGGTAAAAGTGGCGAAGGTTTTAAGCCTGTGACCGCAATCGCTGTCACAGTGCCCGCTTTGATTTGCCCAAGAATGTTTGGTATGTTGTCAAAGAGTACGTCGATTTCACCCGCCATCAGCGCTGCCACTGCGGGGGCACTGCCTTTATACGGAACGTGAGTGAGTTTGATACCGGTCATACTCATCAGTAGTTCCATCGACAGATGGTTTGATGAGCCCGAGCCCGTTGAGCCGTAGTTGAGTTTGCCTGGATTCTTTTTGGCATAGGCAATTAACTCATTGACGTCTTTAATACCGAGACCTTTGCGAGTCGCCAGTACGTTATTAGCCACACCAGCCAAAATCAGTGCTTGAAAATCATTCAGCGCATCGTAGGGAAGTTTGCTTCCGTACAGGGCCGGTAAGGCCGAGAAGGGTAGCGGCGTGACCAAAATCGTGTAGCCATCACCAGCCGACTTGGCCACGTAGTTATTCCCAATAGTGGTGTTGCCACCGGGCTTGTTTTCAACCACAACGGTTTGGTTCCAAAGCTTGGTGAGCTTTTCGCTAGACATGCGCGCCAGTGAATCGTTAAAGGCGCCGGGTGGATAAGGCACAACGATTTTGACTGAACGCTCTGGAAACGTTTGCGCGTGTGTCGGGGCGATCATTGCAAGAGCAGCAATGAGCAGCGCGAAAAGTTTTGCAACAGTTTTAAACATGATGCCTCCGGGTAATTAGAGAAGTTTTTTCTTAGAATTTCACCACATAGCCAGGCCCATCAATCAGCGGGTATTTGGCAAACAACGATTCATCAATTTCAAGCCCAATCCCAGGCTTATCCAGAGGTTCAACGCAACCATCTGCGCCAATCTCAAAGGTGGTGCCAAACATATCGCGCAGGGGATTAAAGTGCGACACGCAAGCCTCAAAGTAGCCTGAATTTTCAATGGCTGCCATAAAGTGAATGGTGGCAGCATGGTTGATGCCGGTGGCTGAGCTATGGGTATGCATTGGGATACGATAGGCTGAGGCCATGGCTGCGATGGCCAGGCCTTCGGTGATACCGCCGCATTTTGATAAGTCGGGCTGCCAGATCTGCACCGCACCCGCTTCGCGTAATTGCGCAAATTCAAAGCGACCATAATGATTTTCGCCGGCGGCGATCGGCACAAGCGTCGTAATCTTCGCGGCCTCGCGGTACGACGAGAAATCGTTGCAGGCGAAGGGCTCTTCAAGCCAACCGGCTTTGATGTCTGCGAGCACAGGCAATACGCGTCGAACATCAGCCAAGGTGTAGGCAGTGTTGGCGTCAGTCAAAATATCAACATCGTCGCCTAGCACCTTGCGCACATGCAGCACACGCTCAATGTCGGCTTTGGCGCTATCACCCAGCCTGAGCTTGATCGCTTTATAGCCCCGTGCCACATACTCTTGAGCTTCTTCTGCCAGAGACTCTTTGGGTTGATAGCCTAAAGAAATACCCCCAGCGTAGGCGGGTAAACGACGCTTACTGCCGCCCAGCAACTCATACAAAGGCATCTTGGCAGCTTTGCCGCGAATATCCCAAAGCGCCATGTCGATGCCCGATAAACCCAGCGAGGCGCCCGAGCCTACGCCGTGGCTCGAAAGCTGCATACGATGCACGCGCTTCCAAACGCCAATCACGTCGGTGGCGCTCATGCCGATCAGCATCGGGGCGAGCGTATTGTGAATCAGACTGACCACGGCCCCAGGGCTGCGGCCAGGGTGGGCTTCGCCATACCCCGTAATGCCTTCAGAGGTTTCGACCCGAACAATAATCGTGTCGCGCTTGGTCGTGCTGCCAATCCCCATCGTGACGGTCTTGCCCTGATCAAGTCGAAAGGACAAGGGAATTGCAGTAATTGCGGTGATTTTCAAGGCTTGTCTCGTATCAATGTTATTTGACTAGGATTATGGCTGATTTTGGTTGGGATGGCACGTCTAACTTGGCTTGCTTTGTTAACAGACGATCATGGCCTTAAGCTTTGTCTTTGGCCTGTTTATCTCAACCCTCTTACCCTCGTTAAAGTAAAAGCGCGAGGGTAGTTTTGAGTGAGGTTACTGATTGCCATGACTCGTTGCTGAAGTTGAGTTGCCTGTTGTGCGTAATAAGAAGAGGGCTTCTCGAACTGGCGTTCAGCTGTTACCAAGTTATGCGCACTGAAAAATTCGATTTCACAAAAAAGTAACCCGCCGGTTTGAGGATATGCGTACGCACATAGCCTTGGCGGGTTTTATTGAGTGAGCGTGTACAGGAAAGAGCCAATCAAGGTTAGCCTTAGAATCTAAACGTTGCCCCCACGAGCACGCCATACATGTTGAGATCGGCCGTAGCGCTGCTTTGACTTTTTTGTTTGTAATACAAATTCTTAAATGCGAGGGTGGCCTCACCCCATTCGAAAGCTTTGCCAACGCCAAGTATCTGTTGCGAGGTGACCTGGGTACTTGAACTGCCACCACCCACATCTACGTAAAACGGAACAAAATAATCTGTATCGGCGATACGAAAACGTCCTTTGACACCTACGATTGGATCAACAATAGTCGACGACATTTTTGCAACCGCGTTATAGGGCGTATCCGCAATGCTGATATTCGTTTTTGCGTTCAAGGACAAGATACGAACACCGGCGAGCGCGTCAACATAACTAGTGCTGGTGTTGTGCAAAGTGTATGTCCCCGCCAAGGTATAGACCCCAGTTTCTAGCGTAGTCTTCGAACCAAGATCCACTTGGCCAACAACGGATGATTTGTTCAATGTCATTTTTGCGTAAAACAAATCAGCCATGACACCGAAATTACCCTTGTGTAATTCGCCAAAAAGCATGCCGCCTATGTTTAGATCTTGTAACAATTGACCTGTTCCCATGGTGGTTGTGCCTAGTTTCGATTGGTCGTAATACAGCGAACCAGTCACATTGACACCCCACAGGTAGGGAGAAATCGATCCGTGCCACTCGTTAGTGACTTGAGGGACGACAACTGGTTTATCTTGTGCATAGACGTTTAGTGAAGCGAACACACTAAGTAATGATGCGGCGGCGAGGGCGATTTTTTTCATGATCAGAAGGGCTCAAAAAATTCGTTTAGTCAAGGTTTTGACCTCTTAGCCTCTAAGACCAAAAAGGCTTTTCTTTAACGCTATTACAAAAAACAGAACATCATTGATTTGCATTATAGGTACTGTTTACGTCAAATATTGCACCCACCATAGTTAAAGTTTATGTTAGGGTTTGAAGACTGTAAAGTAAGCCCTTAAATAAATTCACAGCCACAGGAATGACACATGAAATCACTTGTTCAAAACCTAGCCCTCGCGAGTTTTTGTTTTGCTTTTTCTAGCACGTTCGCAGCGCCTCCTGTTGCGCCTTTTTATGAGTCAGTTATACAAATGAGCCCTACCGGAGTATTGGGCCAAGTGCTCAAAAAAGAGCAGATTCAGACATCACTCAAAGGGGCGCAGGCGTGGAAAATTGCCTATATCTCATCCGATGTGGGCGAGCGTAAGACAATCGCTACGGCGCTGGTGATCGCCCCGGTTGGCCCATCCCCCAAAGAAGGCAGACCCATTTTGGCTTGGGCCCATGGCACAACAGGCTCCGCCCAAAACTGTGGCCCCTCCCAAGTCATCGATCCAACGCGTGCGCTCAATGAGTACTTCCTAATGGATGGAAACTCTTGGACTGACTATGGGATTCCGAAGGGTCAAGAGTTTATTAACGAAGGTTATGTCGTTGTTGCCACCGATTACCAAGGTCTTGGCGGTGGTGGTAAGCATCAATATGCTGTGGCGCAAACCAATGGCAGAGATGTCATTAACTCTGCGCGAGCAGCAAGCTCTATGACAGAAGTCGGTGCGGGCAAAAAGACTGTTGTTTATGGTTGGTCACAGGGTGGGGGCGCAACGATTGCCGCTGCAAGTCTGCCTGACTATCAGGCTCTGCAAGGTACTGCCGCAGACAATCTGCAGTATCTTGGATTTGTTGCCTTGGCACCAGAAGATTTAGCAGCGCTGCTTCTTAAAGCTCCTCTCGATACAGCTGGTGCGGTCAAAGTGATGAGAGAGTTTACTGAGGCGAATGTCTCTAACGTATTCTTATTTACCCACTTTATGATGGGGCTCTGGGGCACTCAGGCCGCCTATCCCGATCTTAAGCTCACTGATTTACTGATTGAAGAAGGTGCAAAAGTTGCGGATCAATTATCAAGTAACAAATGTGTTCATGTGATGGGTGATTCGTTTAACTATGCCTACGGAGACAAATATAAATCTCTAGTGAATCCCCAAGCCAGTAACTCGTCGGCTTGGATTCAGGCGTTTGTTGATGGTAGTGTCAAACCCGTAAAACCAGTCGCGCCAGTCGCGATTTACTGGGGCACAAAAGATACTGTCGTGCCTCCTGTGATGCATGAGCTCTATCAAAAGCAGATGTGCGCGCTCGGAGCGAATGTAGCGAGAGTTCAGCTGCCAGGCGAGCAGACACACTTTTCAACCCCCGGCGTTTCTGCGCCACTGTATCTTGAGTGGGTGAAGGATCGTATCAACGGGAAACCACTAGAGAATGGTTGCCAGAAGGGGTAAGGACTGACAAGCCGTACAAAATATGTCTCAGCGGCGGGGATTGTCGTCACTGAGAAAATTTAAACGACGAAGAATTTTCAGAAAGGAAGTTCTGTGCTGTCTTTTTTAAATCATTACAGACAACTCAAATATAAAACTTACTTTGATGTTCGCTGTTTTGCGCTTGAACGCCAGCGAAAAAATAGTTTTCTATTCAGCGGCGGGCTTTACTCCAAGGACAGTAAATTTATTGGTGAGTCAGCGAGAGTAATGGGAAACAAGCCGAGTGTAGTGCCGTATGACACTTCTACACTTACCAGTTTCTTTAATGGCGATTTTGAGCAAATTCATGGAGAGACCATCTTCCTAGGTATTCTTCATAACCATTTTGGGCACTTCTTGTGCGATACATTAGCAAGACTTTGGATCGTTTCCCAAGCGGGAAAATCTGATACCTTTGTTTTTTTGATGACAGATACAGGCATCCCTAAATTTGCATTGGACTTTTTTGATTTACTAGGAATTGGGGATAGAGTCAGAATAATTGAAAGCCCGACTATCATTCATTCATTGACCATACCTGATCGAGCGGTAATTTACCCAGATTTTTTTCACCCTGATTATCTAAAGCTTAGCCGGCATTTTAATGAGATACACGGCTTTTCAACAAACGATACGGAAGAACTCTTATTCGTATCACGACATGCGTTGATGCCAGGCTATAGCAGATACGTGGTGGGCGAACGAATTCTGCATCAACTTTTAAAAGGTTTAGGTGCAGCCATCATTTGCCCTGAGTCGTTATCGATCGAACAACAATTCAAAGCTTTCAGTAGACATAAAAATATTATTGGTTACGCTGGAAGTGCAATGCACAACTTATTATTTACTTCCGGTAAAAAAAATATCCTTTATTACTCTGGACGATCAGTTCCAACTGTATATAAGAAAATTGATCGCTATTTAAATAACAAGGCGACATATTTGGCGGTACGGCAGAGGCCCGATAGCCGGCTATTAGATCTGAAAGTGGGGTTTATGCCAGAAATTCTTGATCTGCCTCGATTGTTGAGTGCCGTAGAGGCTTTTCTTGGACTTGGCTTGAATGCCGATCAATATTGTAATAACAATGAACTCGCTAATTTCGATATTGAGTACAACACTGCTTTAATTTTGCGTTACGTTGTTGAACAAAAAGCTAAAGGCTCAACGAAAATTGAGTCGGAGTTTTTGACATACTCAAAGGACTACCACTT
>Ga0114968_10000991_pt1 | contig 21574 bp, 17 predicted proteins | sample M_130807_EF_Meta_FD_87020 | JGI IMG/M metagenome (GOLD analysis project Ga0114968, IMG submission 87020) | Freshwater microbial communities from Lake Montjoie, Canada to study carbon cycling - M_130807_EF_MetaG | ecosystem: Environmental > Aquatic > Freshwater > Lake | place: Lake Montjoie... | reverse complement strand
CGATTATGGCCATACTTATAGACATGGATCAGGTCACTCACATGCCCCTCGCTGACGTGAAGAATCGACTGTCCGAGGTGGTTGATCGAGTAGAGAAGACATCACAACGGCTGGTGATCACCAAGCATGGTCGGCCCGCCGCGGTTCTCATCTCAGTGGACGAACTTGAGTCCCTCGAAGAAACACTGGACATCATCAGCAATCCCGAAGCGATGGCCGAGATTCGAGACGCGCGTGCGGCTTATGAGCGCGGCGAACAGGTGACCTTCGAGGAGATCAAGAAAGAGTTCTTGGGTGGGCGGGAGTAAGTACTTCCTCACCCTGACCCCTGAGGCTCGACGATGCTTGCGCAGGCTCAAGCCATCGATTGCCGCCGCCATGGTCATGTTCATGGAAGCTGACCTCCTCGTGGAACCCCTGCGGGTAGGCAAACCCCTGCGGCGCGAACTCGAAGGAATGTACTCGGCACGCCGCGGCGTCTATCGCATCATCTACGAGGTCGCCGATGGCGAGATTCGCGTCCTTCGTATTGATCATCGAGCCGACATCTATCGGCTTCGCTAGGGCAAGCATGCAGAGACGACGAACCACGTGCACACTGGTGCCATGAGCAACGAGAGCCTTTATGACCTGACCTTCGTCGACAACCACGGCCAGACCGTGGAGATGTCGCAGTACCGCGGCAAGCCCATCCTCATCGTCAATACCGCGAGCAAGTGCGGGTTCACGCCCCAGTATGAGGGCTTGCAGAAGATCTACGAGGAGCTCGGGCCCAAGGGTCTGGTCGTCCTCGGATTTCCGTGCGATCAGTTCATGCATCAGGAGCCCGGCGACGACGCGACCATCGAGCAGTTCTGCCAGGTTAACTACGGGGTGACGTTCCCCATCGCCACCAAGATCGATGTCAATGGCAAGAACACCCATCCGGTGTTCACCTGGCTGAAGTCCAAGACCGGCGGCGTGCTCGGCTCGGGCATCAAATGGAACTTCACCAAGTTCCTGGTCTCTCCCGACGGCACCGTGCAGCGCTACGCACCCGCCACCAAGCCCGATGAGGTCGCCAAGGACGCTCGCGCTTTAGTGGCGTAGCTAAGCCGTCTTCGTACTCGGTGACGCGCTCGCCGAAGGACTCGGTGCAGCGGTGGCACTCGGCGCTGGCGTGGGCACAAGGTCAGGATTGAGTTTGCTCTCAGCAACTGCGGCAGCGTCCAGCGCCGCCTTGAGGCGCTTCTGCGCTTCGCCATAGGTGGCGAAATCCCCCTTGGCCAATGCGGCCTGTCCAGCCTCGTAGGCAGCCTGCGCTTGAGCCAACGCTACGGCGAGGTCGGCCGCGGGATTGTCGGAGGTCGGTTTCGGCGACGGACTGGGCGACGCCTGTCCCTCGCCGCTTCCGCTGGGCGCGTTGGGGTCAGGCAATGGCTCGGTGGTCGCGCCCGGACTCGAACCGAAAACCTTGGCAAGCGCGAGGTCGAGCGTGTTCTCCATCGCGACATTGGCGCCGTAGCCGGCAAGAACCTTGCGCAACAGCGGGTACCCCTGAGACGCACCTCGAATGTAGACCGGCTCGACATACACGAGGCCGCCGTTGAACGGCAGGCTTAGGAGATTACCCAATTCAACTTCGGACCCACCCTGTCGCAGCAGCGACAATTGCGAACTCACAATCGGGTCGGACTCGAAATTGTTTTGGACCTGCTGCGGGCCAGGGATGGTCGTGTTGCTCGGCAGTTGCAAAATGCGCATCTTGCCGTAGTCCGGACCCGACGACGAGTTGACCGCCATGAAGGCAGCCAGAGTCTGACGCCGCTGCGGTGCAAAGGTTGTGGTCAGCGAGAAGGCCGGTGCGGGATCCCCTGGCATCTGCAACGTGAGGTAGTACGGCGGTTGGAACACCTGGGCGGGCGACACTGTTGGATCATCCGGCACGATCCAAAAATCCGTGCCGTTGTAGAACGTCGACGCATCCGTGACGTGGTAGCGGCTCAGCACCGCACGCTGGATCTTGAACAGGTCCTGGGGATACCGAACGTGATCGAGAACCTCTTGAGGCATGGACGCGCGAGGTGACACGGTGTCGGGGAATGACTTCATCCACGTCTGAAGGACAGGGTCTGCCTCCTCCCACGCGTACAGCGTGACCGTGCCGTCGTAAGCGTCGACCACTGCCTTGACGGAGTTGCGCACGTAGTTGACCTGGTCGTTCGGGGTGATACCCGAAATAGACGATCGCGTCGACACGGAGTCGCTCGTGGCCTGACTCAGGGATACCCGACTGCTGTAGGGGTACTGATCCGACGTCGTGTATCCGTCGACAACCCACTTGATACGTCCGCCGACGGAGATGGGATACGGGTCCTGATCAAGCGTCAACCACGGTGCGACTTTTTCCACCCGAGTCAGAGGGTCACGGTCATAGAGCATGCGCGAATCCGCATTGACCAGATCCGACAGGAGGATGTTGGCGTCTTGGAACTTGGTGGCAAACACAAGGCGTCCGAAGAGCGAGCCCATGGGCACGCCACCGGTGCCCTGATAGGTATTGGTGGCTTGGCCGGTCGGGCTGTTGTCGTCCGGGTAATCGAGCTCCACCGGAGTGGTGCCTGCGGGGGCTCCCACGATCGAGTAGGCCGGGGAATTCTCGCCGAAGTACACGCGCGGCTGGGTTGAGTTGAGCGCTCCCGTGGGCGGGATGTTGGACTCGAAGAAGTCCGGCTGGCCATTGCTCAAAGCCGTGTTGTCGTACGCGGCCACGAATCCGTATCCGTGGGTATAGACGGTGTGGTCATTGGTCCAGTTGCGCTGGCTATCAGGAATGCCAGCCAGATTGATCTCACGCACCGCGACCACAGAACCGCGCTGGGCTTCATCGATCAGGTACCGATCAATGTCGAGTCGCGCATTGAACGAGTAATAGCCACGAATCTGCTGCAACTGGTTGTACGTGGGCGAGACCACTGCGGGGTCGAGCAGGCGAATGTTGTTCAGGGTTCCAGCGCTTGCCTGCACCACGGACTGACTTGGCGGATTGACGGTGCCCGCGTAGTCCTCCTTCACCGTGTCGGCGACCGCATAGGAATTCCGCGTGGCAACGATGTTTCGCTCGATGTACGGCTGCTCCTTGACCAGCTCGCTCGGTCGCACCTGAAACTGCTGCACGAACAGGGGGTACAGCGAACCCACCACAAGAGCGGATACGACCATGAGGCCTGCGCCGATGGCCGGAATGACCCAGTGGCGTCGGAAGATGTTGACAAGGAACAACGCGGCGACCAGCAGCGACACCACAAACAGAACGTTCAGAGCGGGCAGTACCGCATAGACGTCGGTGTACTTGAGGCCGGTGAACCCCGGCACAAGACTCTGGCTCGCGGTTGCCAATCCGAAGCGGTCGAACCAGTACGACACGGCCTTGACAAGAAGAAACAGTGCAATGAGGAAAGACAACTGAGCCTGCGCAGCCGTGGAGGCCCGGTCACCCTTGGGGCGAAGCCGAAGCCCGCCGTACAGGTACTGGATCGCGACGACGAGCAGGAAAGCCAGGACGACAACCGAGAACGCATAGCCGATCAGGAAGCGATAGAACGGCAGGCTGAACGTGTAAAAGGAGATGTCCAGACCAAACTGCGGATCAACCTGACCGAATAACGTGGTGTTGCGCCACTGCAGATACGTGCCCCACTCCCCTGCTGCGGCCAGCCCGGTGAAGAAGCCAATCATCACGACCGTAGCGACCGTGATTAGACGCCGGTACCGCTCAAGACCGGTCCGATAGCGCTCAAGACTTGCCTGTTCCGGGGTGAAGGCAACCGTGTCCGGTCGAGTTCGCCAGGCAATCCACATGACGGCTCCGAGGATCACCGCTGTGCCTGTGCCGAAGGCAAGGAACATCCCTACCCGAACCATGAGCGAGGTGGTGAACACCGTGGTCTTGTCCACCGAGGCGAACCAGAGCCAATCGGTGTAGTAGCCCGCGAAGAGAACGAAGGCGCCGACCAGGACGGCCAGAATCACCAAAGTGGGCAGCAACACGCGACGACGCCCTGCTGACGGGGACCCAGTAGCTCGGTTGCTCACACCATGACCTTAACCGGCCCTAAGACCCTGTCGCCGGACAGGACGCCACCGGCTTGCCCGCCGTCCAGTCCTTGATGGTCTGGACGCCCTGCACCAGCGTGGCCATGGGAACCACTCGCAGTCCATCGGGGATATGACCCGCTGCTTCGGCACAGTGGGACGCCGGCATGAGGAACAACTCAGCTCCAGCGTTTCGCGCACCGGCCAGTTTCTGCCGAATTCCACCAATCGGTCCCACATTGCCATCAGCATCGATGGTTCCGGTGCCGGCTATGTGTCGGCCCTTGGCCAAGTCTTCGGGGGTCAGCTTGTCGATGATGCCGATGGCAAACATGGTTCCGGCGCTAGGGCCACCGATTTCCTGCAGAGTGAAGTCGATTGGGAATCCGGCGCTGTAGTACTCGCCCACTCCAATACCGATGTACGGCTTAGTGGCGTCATCGGGATTCGCGACCGATGTCACGGACACGTGCGACCGCACTCCATCGGTGATGACACCATCGCCTTTCACACCATTGCGACTGACGACGATGTCTAGAGTGCTGCCGATCGGCTTGCCGCGAACCGCGCTAACGACGTCTTCTGGTGCCTTCATCGCTACATCGTCGATGGACAGGATTTCGTCCGCCGGAAGCAACTTTCCGTCGGCTGGCGAGTCGCCAACCACGCTCGTCACCACAAGTTGCGTCTTCACGGGCCGGTTGAGGTAGCGCATGGCTGCCGCCACCGCATCGCTCTGTGAGGTGCTGAACATCAACTGCTGACGTGTCTTGTTCTGCTCAGCCGTGAGGTTTTCGGGAAACAGCAAACTGCTGGGAATCACTGCACTGCTGGAACTGAACCAGGACACGATTGCGTCAATGAATGTCAGCCCGCCGCGTGGTCCACCCAGTTCACTGACGGTCGTCATGTCAAGGGCGCCAGACGTCGGATACGTCTGCGCACCGCTGATCGCAATGACCGGTGTGCCGTCATCTGTGCCGATCACGTTGAACGTGGGACCGGGAGACAGCTTGACGTACGGGACCGGTAGGAGCAGAGCGACCGCGAGCAGCACCAATGTGGTGGCACCGCAAATGATGAAGATCCAGCCGCGTCTCGTGGGGCGACTCACGCGCGATCCGACTCTGCCGGAGGCAGCGGCTTCTCAATGGCCCGGCGCATCGCACGCATGCTGGACAGCCCTTCGGACGTGGGTATGGGCCTGCTCGGCCGGTTGCGCACGACGACAATGACGATCGCAACGATCGTCGCGCCGATCGGAATCAACCACCAAGCGAGTGCGGACACCTGTCAAGGGTAAACGGGAGGGAAATGACGACGGGCCCCCAGGTCGCTTGGCACCGCTCGCCTTCCCCTAGCGAGCGGGCCCGTTATCCCGAGGGCCCTACGTTGCATGAAATCTAGGGATGTGCATCTCGCACGTCAACGCAATTGCCGACGTGCCCTCCTTCGGGTGTGGAAAGGCTGTGTGCGACGTGGGGACGGCTGTGCGTGTCGATGTGAATAACCGGTGGGGATACCTGGGGAAGGATTCGCGTGTATCGATTAATGCTCCCCATAAAACTGGTCAACACACCAGACCCAGCCTGTGGATGAAAAATACTTTGGTGACCTACCGCATGTGCGCGGATGCACACAACGCCAGCACACTGTCATCCAGGCCATCAGGCAACTTCTGCAACGAAAACCACTGCAGGTCATCACTCTCATCGCTTATGACTGCGAGTGATCCGTCCGGCACAACCGCAAGGTATTGGCAGTCAAGGTGATAGGTCATTCCGACGGCCTTGCACGGCACCGCGTGCCGATCCAGTCGCACAGGGGCTGCACTGATCCAGATCAGATCAATGCCACCCTCCTCTCGTGCCTCGCGCACGGCCGCAGCCTGAAGGCACGCATCCTCCGGTTCCACATGTCCACCCAACTGCAGCCAACGACCCACCTTCGGATGCAGTGTGAGCAACACGTGACGACGAGACTCGTCAACGACCAGTGCACTTGCCGTCAGATGGCCGGGAGCGCACGTGCGTGCCATCGCGTCGTCCTGCTGGCTCAAGAACTCGAGGTAGCGGTCCCGTAAATCGCGCTGCCGGAACTCGTCATGGGTCCATTCACCCAGGACCGCAGTCGCGTCCTCGTGCAGGTGCTTCACTCGGGTGCATCACCGTCTGACGGAGGAAGCTCAAGCTCGTGTGCCGATTCCTCAATGAAGCCGAGTGGATCGGCAAGGTCGTCGGGGCTGGGCAGAAGATCTGGATGCGCCCACAGCGCATCGCGCTCCTCAACGCCTCGGCCCGCTCTCACGACGGCAAACAACGTGGCCGCCTCGCGCAGGAGTCGAGGACGCAGCTCCATGCCCACCAGCGTGGCAAAGGTTCGTTCAGCCGGGCCACCCGCTGCTCGCCTGCGACGCATGGTCTCCCTCAGTTGAACCGCAGACGTCATGCGTTCCGCGATCGCAGAATCAACCACGTCATCAACCCAGCCCTCAACGAGCGCCAACAACGTCTCCAGTCGTGCCAAAGCGGCACGTTGCTCAACTGTGTCTTCGGGCTTCATCAGGCCTGCAGACATCAACTGCTGAAGGGCCTCGGGGTCGTTGAAATCAACGCCCCCCATGGCGCTCTGCAGGCGCTCACTGTCGACCGTCATGCCCTTGGCATACCCCTCAACGGCACCGATGACCCGCGGGCGAAGCCACGGCACATGCGCAAACAGCCTCTGATGCGCCGACTCACGCAGCGCGAGGTAGAGCCGCACGTCGTCAACGGGCAAACCAAGCCCCGAGCCGAACTGCGTCACATTGGCCGGGACGAGCGCACACACAGCCATCTCCGTCAGAGGGATGCCGATCTCTGATGCGCTCACCACGTCACTTGCCAGGGCCGCCAGGGCCTGACCCAGCTGCCCACTGAACGCCACCACACCGAGCTGCTGAGCCATGGCCATCATCGGCTGCAGCATCTGCGCCATCTCGGGCGGGATTGCATCGGGCAGCATGGCCCGCAGTTGCTCCGGCAGATTGGCCTGCAGGGACTCAAGGTCGAATGCCCCGCCACCCTGCTTACTCACCGCCTGCTGCATCTGCTCCGCAATGGGCGCCACGATCACTTTCCAGGCCGGAAGGGTCGCCTCTAGCCATTCGGAGCGGCTCCATGCCACGGCCGGTGCCGTTGTCGCCGGGAACGTGACTACGGAGTCCAGCCAGACATCGGCCAAGCGCATCGCATCCACGACAGCCCGGTGCTCGGCCTCCGCGACGGCGGGATCACCTGACGCCACGAGTGCCTTGCGCGCAACGTCATTGACCATCGCCCAGTTGACCGGGCCTTGATCAGCTGTTTCGCCCTGGACGCCAAACTGCGAGCCCGATTGCAGCATCGCGCCAAGCTGCTGCAGGGCTGCACCGAGCTGGTTCATGTCGAATGGCTTGCCGGACTCAGGCCCTGGCATACCGAAACCGAACGGCAGATCACTCATGATGTAACGCTATCCCGCCGGCATGCTCGTCAGGGTCGCGCTGCCGGTACGCCGACAGAGAACTGGGGCGATGACCATAAGGTCACCGCCCCAGTCGTAGAAATGGGTTACGCAGATCGTGCTGGTTACGCCTTGCCCAGGATGCGGGTCACCTTGGTGCCGCAGGTAGGGCAAATGCCCTTGGCGAAGCGTCGACCGTTCGTCTCCTCGACGTGGCCGGTGAACTCACGCTTCTCCTTGCACTTCACGCAGTACGCCTCACCGGTGTAGCTCTCAGCCATGTGGCCCTCCTCATTCACGACTTCCACCCGAAGGCGGCCGGCGGCAGGTGCCACCTCATGTCCCCTAGGGGGAGCCCTCTCACCATAGGGCAGCCCATGAGGGGACCCCATGATCCACACGGCGCGGGTGGATAAACATCAGCCAAAGATCCAGTCAAACCACCCAAATCGGTCACGTTCGACGGCCGGAGTCGTGCCGAGAGCCACCTGACGGCTCTACAGCCACGCGGCAGGATGCTCCCGTGACCACGCCACTAGATCACCTCGACCTCGCCGCGATGCGTCAGGACCTCAAGACCTTGCTGGAGATTCCGTCGATGGGCGGGACACCCGCAGAAGTCGATGTGCAGCAGCACCTCGCACGATGCTGGCGAGACGACGGGCTGGTCGTTGATCACTGGGATATCGACGTCGAAGGATTGACACGCGACCGTGACTTCCCCGGCATGGAGGTCGAGCGATCCGCAGCCGTGGGTGTCACTGCCACTCTCGCCGGCGACGGTTCCGGACCCGTGCTCCTGCTCAACGGCCACACCGATGTCGTGCCGCCAGGAGATCGCGCTGCGTGGACCGGGGATCCCTTCATCCCCCGCGAGCGCGACGTCGACGGACAGGACCGACTGGTCGCCCGGGGGTCGTGCGACATGAAGGCCGGCGTCACAGCCATGTGGGCCGCCACCCGCGCCGTCAAGCGAAGTGGCATCGCCCTCAAGGGCAGCGTCGTCCTCGCCGCAGTCGTGGGCGAGGAGGATGGCGGCCTGGGCACGTTTGCGCTCCTTCGACACGGTGTGACCGCTGACCTGTGCGTCATCCCCGAGCCCACCGGCTTGGACATCATGCCGGCCAATGGCGGTGCGCTGACGTTTCGCATCACTGTGCCGGGATTGGCCACGCATGCCTCTCGGCGCACCGAGGGCGTCAGCGCCATTGAGAAGTTCACGCTGATCCTCGCAGCGTTGCAACGCCTTGAGGCGCGCCGCAATGCCGACGTTGATCCGTTGATGGCCCGGTGGCCCTTGGCGTACCCCCTGTCCATCGGCACCATCCACTCGGGTGACTGGGCCTCGACCGTGCCAGACCTGCTCACAGCAGAAGGCCGATTCGGCGTTGCTCTCGGTGAAAACGTCGACGATGCACGTGCCGAACTTCAATCCGCGGTAGCCGATGCGTGCGCGGCCGATCCCTGGCTGAGGCATAACCCTGCCCGTGTCACGTGGTGGGGTGGCCAGTTCGCGTCAGGCATGACCCCGCTGGATTCGAACGTCATCGCCGAGGTCGAACGTGCCCATCGGAAATTCACCGGCCGCGCCCCACTTCTCTACGGAGGTCCCTACGGATCAGACCTTCGCCTCCTCGTCGGCCTGGGTGGGATCCATACGGTGCACTACGGCCCCGGCGATGCGGCAGCCGCGCACGCGCCTGATGAGTACGTCGACATGGCTCAAGTCGAGGCGTGTGCCGCCGTGCTGACCACCCTCATCATGGACGTCTGCGGCTAGGGAGCCCTACCAGTCTGTGACTGTGGATCGCCACTGACTTTCCACATGACCTGTGCACTGAAGTGCCGTCATGTCATCACTTCGGTTGTCAGCGGACGCTCCCCCGTACCTGCCGAGACGCCCTCGGTGGCGACCGGACATTCCGCTCCTGTGGCGCGATTCGTCCACTGTGCACATCGGCGATCACCCGGCTCGACTTGAACTCTCCCGCACAGATGCACTGTGGCTTCTTCGTCTGGAAGGTTTGGCCACCTACGCCGAAATCCTGGGCACACACCCTGACGCTGCACGACTCATCAGACTTGCCCGCTCGGTCGGTGCTCTCGAGGACTCCACCGAGATTCCGCCCGCTGCCCGCTGGGCCACCGACAGCGAGCGCGAACTCGTGTGGGCGCGCGCACGTGCAGTCACCGGCCCGCAGCAGACCGACGTCCTCAAAGCTCGAGACCGCGCGCGCATCGATGTGGTCGGAACCGGCCAACTAGCCGCCGCCGTGCGACAACTCCTGCCAGAATCCGGACTTCGCGAATATCCTCCCGCCGGCACACACGCTGAAGCCAACACGGGCTCTGCGACCCTCACCGTCCTGGCCGACGCCCACCATCCACGCGTGCCGCGCATCTTCGACGGTCGCACGCACGACGGACCGCACCTGCACGTTGCCGCACGGGGTGCCAACGGCGTGGCCGGACCTCTCGTGATCCCTGGGCACACCTCGTGTCTGCGCTGCGCCCATTTGCACGAGTGCGATCGCGACAGCGCCTGGCCGTTGCTCTCCATCCAGTGGGCCCAGGCTCCGACCCCGTGTGTTGACCCACTGCTCATTCATGCGGTGGCCATTCACGCCGTCGTCATGACACGTAGGTTTGTGGATGGAGACCCGCTGGTGGATGCGGCGCTCGTCATGGACCTGTCCGACATCGCCGGCCGGCACCTTGCGCGCCCGCCTCACCCGATGTGCGGTTGCAGGTGGCCCGACGCCGACCCCCTGTCGTCTGATCGGCACGACGCCGACCCAGTGTCGTCTCGCGCCCATGGTCCCGTTATGCGTTGACGACCGCTGCCATGCACAATGCGGGCATGGCTGACATCCCCCGCTTCTCCCTGACGCGCAGCGCCAAAATCGCTGCCGTCCCCGTGGGACACGCCTCGCGGGTGGCACTGGGAGTAGGCAAGCGGATCGGAGGCAAGTCAGCCGAGGCTGTCGCGACCGAGCTCCAGGCCCGAACCGCGGAACAGATGTTCAAGGTCCTCGGCGAGCTCAAGGGCGGCGCCATGAAACTCGGCCAGGCCATGAGCATTTTCGAGGCGGCACTTCCCGAGGACGTCGCCGGTCCGTACCGTGCGATGCTCACAAAACTGCAGGACTCCGCGCCCCCGCTGCCGGCCGAGCGCATCCATGCGCTCCTAGCCGAGGAACTCGGAGCCGACTGGCGAGACCGCTTCGCTGAATTCGACGACACCCCGGCTGCGGCCGCCTCGATAGGCCAGGTGCACCGAGCGGTCTGGCATGACGGACGAACAGTGGCCGTCAAAGTTCAATACCCGGGCGCCGACAAAGCCCTCATCGCAGACCTCAACCAGATGATGCGCATGGGCAAGGTCTTCGCTTCCTGGATACCGGGGCTGGACCTCAAGCCGCTCCTCCAGGAACTTCGCGACCGCGCCGTCGAGGAACTTGACTACCTGCGCGAATCGCAAAACCAACGTACCTTCGCGGTCGCGTTCGAGGGTGATCCGGAGTTTGCCATCCCTCATGTCCTCGCTGCTGCCCCGCACGTGCTTATCTCCGAGTGGATCGACGGACGACCTCTGTCCGCCATCATCAAGGACGGCACGCCTGCCGAACGCGACCGCGCCGGTGAGCTGTACGAGCGCTTCCTCCTGGCCGGGCCGGCCCGCGCAGGACTGCTGCACGCCGATCCCCATCCGGGCAATTTCCGCATGACCCCCGACGGGCGACTGTGCGTTCTGGACTTCGGGGCAGTCGCGGTACTGCCTGGCGGACTTCCGCCCGCGATGGGCTCCCTGCTGCGCATCGCCATGAGTGGCGATGCCGACACCGTCATGCAGGGTCTACGAGACGAAGGTTTTGTTCGTCCCAATGTCGAACTCGATCCCCAGCAGGTGCTGGATTATCTCGAGCCGTTCGTTGAGCCGGCTCGCTTCGAGACGTTCCATTTCAACCGCGACTGGCTGCGCGGACAGTTCACCCGACTCAACGACGTGCGCAATCCCGACTTCACGATCGGACTCAAACTCAACCTGCCCCCGTCGTATGCGCTGATCCATCGCGTGTGGCTGGGAAGTATCGGCGTGCTGTGCCAACTCGACGCTACGGTGCCGATGCGGTCAGAGCTGACGCGGTGGCTGCCGACGTTCACCGCAGCCGCATAGCGCATACACCTATCCGTCGCGCTGGTTGTCCTCGACCATGCGCAACACGCTCTGCGCATAGCGCTCGAGTTTGGCCGGACCCACACCAGGAATGTCGGCAAGTGCATCCATGTCACCCGGCTGCTGCTCGGCTATCGCCAACAGAGTGCGATCAGTGAAGACCACAAATGCCGGCACCTCGGCATCGCGCGACTCCCGCAATCGCCAGGCGCGGAGAGCCTCGAGTAACGGCTCGTTGAGATTCGACGGGCACGACCGACAACGCCCAAGCGTGCGTTCTTCGGCGGACACCAATCCCTTGCGACACACACGGCATCGGGCCGGACCGGTGCGACGTCGCTCCTCACGCGCCTTGGCACCACCTCGGTGAATCTGCGGCGCGTCGGCTCCCGTGCGCAGCCCGAGACGATCAAGGAACCGGCTCCGCACCCGACTTGCCCGGCCACCTGGATTGCGCGCATGCGCCCACGACAGCACGAGTCGATCGGCAGCGCGGGTGATGGCCACGTACATGAGGCGACGTTCTTCCTCGATCTGCTCGGGGGTCTCGGCGTACTGCAAAGGGATGAGACCTTCGCTGCATCCCACGACGAAGACCGCCGACCACTCCAGGCCCTTGGCGGAGTGGACGCTCGACAGGGTGACTCCATCCGCAACGGGCGCATGCTGCAGATCGGCTCGGGTATCCAGTTCGCTGATGAAATTGGGCAGCGAGTGATCCAGGGCCTCGCCCAACTCATCTGCCAAGGACACGAGGGCGGACAGCGATTCCCATCGCTCTCGCACAGCACCCGCGGTTGTCGGAGCCTGTGGCGTCCACCCCGCAGCACTGAGCACCGCGCGAACGCCGTCACCCAACGAGGCGCCACCTTCGCCGGCGCGTGCAGCACCTCGCATGCGAGTGATGGCCTCGCGCACCTCGGGACGATCGAAGAAACGCTCGGTGCCCCGAAGGACCACGGGAATTCCGGCTTCGGCAAATGCTTCTTCTAGAGCGGCAGACTGTGCATTGACTCGGAAGAGAACAGCGATGTCTCGCGCCGCCACACCCGACTCAATCAAGGTTCGTGCCCGCGCTGCAGTCTGCTCGGCCTCGGCGACGTCGTCGTCGTAGGCCACGATCTCCGGCGAATCACCCGCGGAGCGCTCTGAGCGCAGCAGAAGTGGTCGCGCCAAACTGCTGACGGCTATGACTCCGTTCGCCAACTCGATGATCTCAGGCGTACATCGATAACAGCGGACAAGCCTGACTTCCGTGGCATCGGGGTAGGTCTTGCGAAAGTCCAGCAGGTACTGGGGAGAGGCCCCCGTGAACGAATAGATTGTCTGACTTGCATCCCCTACGACGCACACATCGTCCCTGTCCCCTAGCCACAGGGACAGCAGTCGGTGCTGAAGCGGATTGACGTCTTGGAACTCGTCGACCGTGAACCATCGATAGGTCGCGCGCACTTCATCGGCAATGTCAGGCCTGGTACTCAGGGCTCCCACGGTGACGAGCAGGACATCTTCAAAATCGAGGACACCTCGATGCTCCTTGATGTCTTCGTAGGCGGAACGCACACGTACGAGCTCGGATGCAGGAATTGACAGAGTGCGATTGATGTCCAGTGCTCGTGCCCCGATGGCGGAGCCTTCGAGGAAGTTGACCTTGGCCCATTCAAGGTCTCCGCTCAGGTCTCGGATGGTGGCCGAATCAGTGGCCACACCGCACCGATGTGCGGCCTCGGCCACCAGCTTGGCCTTGCTGGAGATCAATTCCGGAAAGGACCCGCTGCTGAGGCGCGGCCAGAAGTAACGCAACTGGCGCAGTGCGGCTGCATGAAAGGTGCGCACCTGGACACCATCAACACCGAGTGCATACAGGCGCGTGCGCATCTCACCGGCCGCACGCGTGGTGAACGTGACGGCGAGCGAGCGTCTGGCGTCGTGCTCGCCGGTGCCCACCGCGTGCGCGATGCGGTGCGTGATCGCACGGGTCTTGCCAGTGCCAGCACCGGCAAGGATTGCGACCGGACCATGGACGGCCTCCGCAGCGGCGCGCTGCTCTTCGTCAAGGCCATCGAGGGGGTGCACGGGTGCGATGCTTCCACGCCGGGCTGACGGCGTAGCGTGGGGCCATGACGATCCCTGATCCGGACACCATCATCATGTTCAGCACCACCTGGTGCGGCTACTGCCAGCGGCTCAAAGCCCAGATGACCCGTGAGGGCATCGCCTACACGGAGATCGATATCGAGCACGATCCCGAGTCGGCTGCCTTCGTCGAGTCAGTTAATGGTGGCAACCAGACAGTGCCCACGCTGCTGTTCCCTGACGGATCAGCTTTGACGAACCCGCCCATCGCCGCGGTCAAGGCGAAGGTCGGCGCCTAGCCAGTTCGTGCCTAGGTTGTCCTAGGTTCCGCTCAGCGCGGCACCGTCAGCGGCCGCGACCAGTCGCCCGGTAGCTCGGCACCGAACCAGCGTTCGATGAGCCGGCGGGCAATCGAGATAGGCGGGGGCAGTCGCACGGATCCTGCGGCACATTGCGTGGCCAACTCCTCGCGCGTGAACCAGTGCGCCTCTGCGATCTCCTCGCCATCCACATCGATCGATGCGTCGTCGGTCCACGCGTGGTACCCCAGCATCAACGAGCGAGGGAAAGGCCACGGCTGACTGCCCAGGTAGTGAATGTCGTCGGCGCCGTTGGCGAGGACCACACCGGACTCCTCGAACACCTCTCGACGCAGGGCCGCCTCCGCCGACTCTCCCGCCTCGACGAAACCGGCCAATGTCGAGAACCATCCTTCGGCCCACGCACCCTGTCGACCGAGCAGCGCTCGATCCTCACGATCGCGCACCAGACAGATGACCGCGGGATCGGTGCGGGGAAAGTGATCGGAACCATCGACGAGGCATCGACGCGCCCACCCCGCGCTGATGGGCTGGGTGGGCCCGCCGCACGCGGGGCAGAACCGGTGCGTGCGCATCCAGTTGTCCAGTGCCACCGCCGCCACCATGAGGCCCGCATCGCGAGCCCCGAGCGTGGCACCGGCCTGTCGAAGGTCGGCCCATGTCCCAGGATCGCCCTCGCGACCCTCGAGGTGATGACTGAAGAACGCCACACCTGCGTCGTCCACTCCCAGCAGCGACAGGTGTGTCTCAGGTTCAACCTGCTCGGCGGGAAGCAGCTCCAGCGAGGCTCCATCCTCTGACACCACCGCACCACCGAGGGCGACGCGCATGACCACACTCGAATTGTCGCGTCTGCGTTCGGCAAGCCACGCATCATCTCCGCGAAACTGCGCAGCACGGTCAACGATTCCGCGTGACAGGAGAAGATTTCCCAGAAAGGTGCGGTCGTGGTTCACGTTCGTGAGCCTAGCCACGCCCCCGTAGCTTCTGCTCAATCCCGCATGGCCCCACCGGAGCGTGCCACGATGCAGGTCATTCACCCGCCACTCGAGGGATTTCGCGTGAACGTCTTTATCCGCCAGTTGACCGGTATCCGCTTCATTGCGGCCGCGTGGGTGGTGCTCTACCACTTTCAAGTCCCTCTGGCGGTCGTCGGTGTGCTATCCATTCCTGGTGTGGCCGACGTCCTGCGCGTCGGTCGGCTCGGTGTCGATTTGTTCTTCGCCTTGAGCGGATTCATCCTCACGCATACCTACCTGACCCGCCTTGGGCCTGCGTTGCGCGGTCGTGCCACTGTCGACTTCTGGTGGCTGCGGCTGGCCCGCGTCTACCCGGTGCACCTGGTGATGATCGTCATCGCAGGGATCGCGGTGGTCGCGCAGGCCAAGGTGTCGCACGAAGACCTCAATCGCGACTGGCTCAACCCCATCGACCTGGGCAAGAACCTGTTACTCATTCAAGAGTGGGGACCCAGTCCGCAGCGAGGCTGGAACTTCGTGGCGTGGTCCTTGTCGATGGAGTGGCTCGCGTACCTCCTGTTCCCGCTGCTGGCTCTGGTGATCTGGCTTCTCTACCGGAGAGCGGCCACAGCGATCATCGCCGTGCTCTGGGTCGCGGTTCTCGTGCCCTTAGTGGTCTACGGGCTCAGCACATCGGACTCGTATTACACCGACCACTGGGGTTCCACGATCCGCATCCTCACGGAGTTCTCGGCTGGTGCCTTGACCTACGTGATCGTGCGGCGCTTCATGCCTGACGCTGCTGCCGACCCCGCGGCCCGCGTGGAGCGGATCGCCACGTGGCTTTCGATCCTTCTGCCCGTGCTTGTGATCGCCGGCGCCATCTTCCTTGGCTCGTGGTCTTTCGCACAACCGCCTATCGCCATCGGAGCCTCCGGAGACGCAGAGCCGGTGCCACCGTATTTCCATTTGCTGCTGGTGCCGCTGCTCATCGCATGGATCGGTGCGTTGTCCTTGTCGCGCCGTGGACTGGCGCGATTCCTCTCCACCCGCACCTTGGTTCTGGGCGGCTTCATCTCTTACTCGCTGTACATGACTCACCTGGTGTGGTTCGGGCTTTGGAAAGCCGGTATGAGCAAGGCGCACATCACGTCAGGCGCGCTCTACGACATCTGCGCCGTCGCCCTCGTGGCCGGCGCGCTTGTGATCGCCTGGCTCATGTGGCGTCTCGTGGAGGAGCCTGCCCGCGAATGGATGCGCACGATCGTGGGCGTGCGGCGCAAGCCCACCGAGGAAGCCGGCGAGGAACTGGCACCACGGGCAGGGGCGGAGCCGACTTCGGTCCCGGATGCGCCAACCGATCCGATTCCTCCCCAGCGCTAAGCCGGCTACTGCAGGCGCGCACCCAGGGCCAGGAGTTGAGCGACCTCGACGCTTGTGTCGGGGCGAATCATCTCCCCCGTGGCGATCATCGCGAATCCGGCGTCGACCTGGTCGACGTGAATCCCGCGCAATTGCGCCCATGCAATTCGGTAGATCGCCAACTGCAAAGGGTGCAGGTTGCGCGTGGAGCCTGTCTTCCAATCGACAACATCGAATCGACCGTCCCGCTCGAACACCGCGTCGATTCGGCCATTGACAACGCGTCCACCGAAGAGGAGCGCGAACGGCTCTTCAATCGCCACAGGTGCCAGCTGCGCAAATGGACCCGAATCGAATGCTGCCTTGAGGGCTTCGAGGGCTTCATCAGTACCAATCTCCGCATCGGCCGCACCCGGGAGATCGTCGGGATCAAACAAGGTCTGCTGGCCGAACCGAGATTCAATCCACGCGTGCAACGCAGTGCCGCGCCGTGCCGCCGGTGCAGGCGCCTGCGGCATGGGCCGCACTATGTCGCGAGCTACGTCATCGGGTTGCTCGAGCGCACGCATGAGCAGGCTTGCTGACACCGAGTCCGGCAAGCGCACGGTGCGATCGCGCATACGCGAACGGCGCGCTTCATCCAGCAATGCGGCTGACCATTCGTCCCAGCGCTGCTCGTCGGCATCACCGCCGAGCTCGAGCCCCTCGAGCTGCGGCTGGTGTGCCACCAGACTGGAAACTTCTGCGGCAAGGGCGCGCATGCGCGAGACCCGATCGGCATCCGGCACCGCAGGCCAGGGCGCCTCCACCATCGTGCGAGTGACGTAGGGGTTGCCCTTGGTGTCTTCGGGTGCCGGGGTCCACACGATCACGTCGCCCGCACCCTCGCTGAGGACGTCACGCAGTTCTGTCAGGACGGTGTGCGGGCCACGCGCTTTGGTCTGTGTCGGGCCCCACCAGTGCCCTGTTGCCACGAGTCCTCGCTCCGCGCGGGTGAGTGCGACATAGGCGAGCCTTCGGGTGTCAAGTTCCTCATGCCCTTTAAGAATGAGGCCGTACTCCTTGAAATCCTTGGCCTGCAGGTCCTGGCTGAGGTCTGGGTACGAGCACAGATCCACCGTGCGATCGTCGCGAAGGTCCCATGGAATCACCGTGGGATCACCTGTCCATCGCGCCCGCGGACGACCGCTGGGGAAAGTGCCCTTGGACAAGAAGGGTACGAAGACGTAGGGGTACTCGAGTCCCTTTGACTTGTGCACCGTGATGAGTTGGACCGCGTCAGCCTCCCCCTCGTCATCGAAATCAAGTTCGACGTCGAATCGATCGGCATCGCGGAGCCTGGCCAAGAACGCGCCGAGGGACATGTGCCCTTCAAGATCGGTCACCTCAGCCGCAAGATCAAGGAGTGACGCAATCGCACGCTGCTGCTGGTCGGCGATGTCTTCGGGTGCTACGGCGATCTCGACGTCGATTCCCATCGTGCGGATGACACGAAGGAGCAGCTCACTGGGACTCTCGGCCGCATGACGACGAAGGTCGTGAATCTCTCGCGTCAGTCGGGCGAAGCGCTCGACCGCCTCAGATGAGTAGCGATCCAGCGGACCCAGATCATCGAGCGCGTCGATTAGTGAGACCGCGTCGACGACATCGGCACCAGCGACTGCTTCGTCCAGCGCTTGGGCGATCTCGGCCTGGTCACCGCGTCGGCGGCCTCCGGCCAAGTGCACCGCACGATCGCCGAGGGCTGCAAGGTCTCGAGGTCCAATCCCCCAGCGTGGCCCCGCAGCCACCCGAATGAAGGCCGGATTGGCCGTGGGTTCATGGATGAGCTCAAGCATCGCGCGAAGGTCCACGACCGCGGGTTGCGCCAAGAGCGCGGCAGCACCGATGTGCTGGGTCGGAATCGACCGGGCCCGCAATGCGCGATCCATGGTGACCAGCTGCGCGCCGACAGCTCCGAGCACGGCGATCGAGCGCCACGGAACACCACCTCGGTGCGTGGCCTCAATCTCGTTGACCACCCAGGCAACCTCCTCAGCCTGAGTCTCGAAGAGAGCGCACGCCACTCGTCCCGCACCCTTCTGGTTCTGCCCAGGGGTAAGTGGCTGTACTCGAGGATGCTCGTGGCGAAGGATTCTCGAGGTGTGGTTCGTGGCATCGAGAATGAGTGGTCCTGACCGTCGGTTCTCGGTAAGCGGGTAGACGGTGGCCGAGCGCGTACCGGTCGAGGTGACGACAGGGAAATGCTCAGGAAAATCCTCGATGTTGCGCACGCTTGCGGCACGCCATCCATAGATGGCCTGGAATGGGTCGCCAACCGCCATCACGGGAAAGCCTTCTCCGAACACGGTTTGCAGCATCATGCGCTGAGCAAGCGAGGTGTCCTGATACTCGTCGAGCAGGACAAGCCCGAATCGAGCGCGAAGGTCGGCGACGATCTCGGGGTAACGACGCACAAGATCCAGAGCGAGTCGGGTCTGGTCGGCGAAATCGAACTCATGTCGCTCGAACTTGTCGCGCCTCCATTGCTCTACCAACTCCGATAACAGCGCTCGCTGGGAACACACTGCTCGAAGTTTGACCGCGTCGACCTGAGGCTTGGCACTTCCATTGATCGCGCTCACGATCGTGTGGTCGTAGACCCGGAGGTCGCTCGGTGCGATGCCCATCTCGGCCAACTGGCTATCCAGCTTGAGCACCATCGAAGTCAACTGCACAGGCCCCGTACCGAACTCCGCCAACGGCAGTGAGCTACGAGTGATGAGTCGGTAGACGCGCTGCTCGGCTGCCCCTTGGCTCAGCATCGTGACCCCGGGCTCAACGCCAAGGCGAATTCCATGCTCGTCAACTACGCGCGAGCAAAACGAGTTGTAGGTCATGACCTGCGGCTCGGACGGTGGGAGGTCGTCGTCATCCTGCGGCAGCGCACCCTCCGCCTCAAGTCTGCGCAGCGCATCCCGCATGCTGGAGAGCAGTCGGCCGGTGGCCTTACGGGTGAACGTCAATCCGAGCACCTGATCGGGGCGGACCACCTCGTCCGCGACCAGATAGGCCACGCGAGCGGCCATGCAGGTGGTCTTTCCCGAACCCGCACCCGCGACGATCACGGATGGTTCGACCGGTGACGAGACTGCAGCCCACTGCTCACCAGAGAGCTCGAAGCCCATCACCGCGGTCATCCGACTTTTCGACAGTGTCATGGAATGACCTGCCCACCTTCGGACTGCGCAGGACACACCCGATGGAACGCGCAGAAGCGGCAGGACGAGCAGCGCACGGCAGGGAATTCTTCGCTGCGAATGATCGACACTGCTTGGCCGAGCCGTTGCTCCACCCACGTCGCAGGCTCGTCGGGAAGCGCCTGCTGCATCTGAACCTTGGGGCCATCGTCGGACGAGCTCTCGTTGATGCGTAACTGCACCAATGCGGCGCCCCCGGGCGATGCATCAGGCTCAGCCGAGTAGCCGCCAGAACGAATCACCAACTGGTAGAGACCCAACTGGCCGTGGTCGGCCACATCGGCAGCGCTGGGGGCATTGCGCATGTTCTTGAGGTCGATCGCCACCAGGTTTCCGTGGAGGTCTCGCTCCACTCGATCGACATAGCCGGTGAGTTGGACCGGTTCGGTACCACCAGCGGGCAGCGGTACGTCGACTGTGACGTCCATGCTGACCTCGGTGTCCACCAACGCGCGATCGGTGCGCTCGTGGTAGGTCAGGAATCGCCGCAGCGCCTCGTGTGCCTCGGCTCTCTCGGCTGCGGACTGCCATGCGGAGTCGTAGCGGAGTTCGGCCCACACGCGATCAACTTCGGCATCCATCTCCGGCAGACTGGCCGGAATCTGTTCTTTGGCCACGAAGTCAGCGACGGCATGGACCACGCTGCCGAACGCGGTGGATGCCGGGCGGGGAACCTCCGCATGCGCCATGGTGTCAAGGAAGAACCGCAACGGGCACTCGACGACGGAGTCGAGCTTGCTTCCGGACATTCGAATGGGTCGAATCGGATCCGCCACCGGGACAGCACCGGGACTGCGCTCGGCCACACCCCACCAGTGCTGCGGGTCCGCCTGCGGAACCAGTGGATGGCCCAGGTCGTCCTTCTGCGCGGCGAGCTGCGCGAGTCGAGCCACCGCGGCTTGGCGTCGACGAGAGGACGATGCGGTGTCCATCGCCGCCACTCTGAGCTCCGCCACCAACCCGGCGAGCGTGATGGCGTGGCCGGGCCGACCAGCCACCGGCAAAGCCGCAACGCCATGTCGCATGAGCTCGGTGATGAAGACGCCGGGACGCATCTCCCCATCGCTTCCCTCGTCAACCGCGCTGACGTGCAGCTGGTGTCGAGCACGCGTGCACGCCACGTAGAACAGGCGGCGCTCTTCGAGCATGATCTGGGCCGGAAGGGCACCGGAACCCAACTCATGAACGCCGAGCTGATCGGCATGCAAGGTCGAGCCACGCGGTCGCAGATCCGGCCACGTGCCGTCCTCGGCGCCCACAACCCAGACTTCCTCCCACTCCAACCCCTTGGCCCGATGGGCCGTGAGAATGCGGACGGCGTCATCATGAGACTCGCGTTCGCCGACCGCCTCGGATGGAATCTGCTGCTCCTTCAGGACATCCAAGAACATGCGCGCACCGAGGAAGCCCGGGTATCTGCCACTGAGTCGTTCGGCCGCCGCGAACAGGGCCATCACCGCGTCAATGTCGTGACTGGCAGATCGAGATCCCTGCAGTGCGGAGGCACGCAACCGCTCTGGCCACCCATGAGCAGAGCGACCACCCGTCCACAGGGTCCACAGGACTTCTTCGGGGGACCGTCCCTGGACGAGATCGGCGCTGACCGCATCAACCAGAGTGCGCAACATGGCGACCGCACTGGTCGCCGAATCGTGCGGGGGCAACGGAGACAGCGGTGCGGGGTTGTCGATCACCAGGCTGCGGATGAGGTCACCCGAGGAAGGGGTGGCGTAGCCGATCTCGTGCGCCTGCACTCTCAAGGCACGTCCCAGACGTCGCACATCACTTGCTTCCAGACCGATGATCGGACCTGTGAGTACATCCAGCACTTGCGTCGACGTCGCCGCTTGAGGCCTGACCGCTAGCGCGAGGACGGCCAACAGG
>Ga0114968_10000987_pt1 | contig 21603 bp, 20 predicted proteins | sample M_130807_EF_Meta_FD_87020 | JGI IMG/M metagenome (GOLD analysis project Ga0114968, IMG submission 87020) | Freshwater microbial communities from Lake Montjoie, Canada to study carbon cycling - M_130807_EF_MetaG | ecosystem: Environmental > Aquatic > Freshwater > Lake | place: Lake Montjoie... | reverse complement strand
GAGCGAAAGCGAAACGTGCCAAAGATGCAGGAGCGGTAGCTTTGATCGAACGATTTAATGTTCCTTCCGTGCCTTGGCAATTGGTGTCGGGTTTCCTAAATCGGCCCCAAATGGGCATGGCTCAAGGAGAAACAGGCAACCTTCCTTACCTCTGGGTAGAAGATTTAAAAAATCAGTTGACCGGTACCAACCTTGGCAATGCCACCCTAGCAGTTGAAGGTAAGGTTAATCGCAAAATCGATGGCAAAAATGTATTGGCGATTGTTGAAGGAACAGATCCTCAATTGAAAAACGAATACATCCTCCTTTCCGCACATTACGACCACGTGGGTGTGGGTACTCCAGATGAAACGGGTGATTCAATCTACAATGGAGCCCGTGACAATGCCGTAGGCACTATAGCTGTCCTGAATGCTGCCCGCTACTTTGCCAAAAACCCTCCCAAGCGATCCATCCTATTTGCGCTTTGGACAGCCGAGGAAAAAGGCTTGCTAGGTAGCGCTTATTTTGCAAACAACCCCTTGCTGCCTTTGAATCAAATCGTTTACAACCTCAACATTGACAATGCAGGCTACAACGATACCTCCATCATCACGGTAATTGGTTTGGGTAGAACTTCTGCAGACTTCATGATCAATGGAGCAGTGGCTGAGTTTGGATTAACAGCTAAAGCAGACCCATCGCCCGAGCAGGGGCTTTACGACAGATCCGACAATGTGAATTTCGCCAGAAAAGGCATCCCTGCTCCTAGCTTTACACTTGGCTTTACTGCCTTTGACGACGAGATCAACAAATACTACCACAAGGCTGGTGATGAAGTGGAGAGCTTTGACCTGAACTATGCGCAGCTGTACTGGAAGTCCTACATACTCTCCGCTCAAAAAATTGCAAACTGGTCCCAAAAGCCACAGTGGACTGCTGGAGACAAGTACGAGGAAGCCGGAAAGAAATTGTACGGAAACGAATAGTACTAAGTACCCGCCGCGGCGGGCAGGCGAAATACGAGAGTGAAACTAATGTCGAATTTCGAATGCTGATCGAAGAATGTCGAAGTGGTGAAAACTAGTTTCCAGAGTCAGCAGACTTTCTAGTCTAATCTCTTGGCTCTTGGTTCTTGCTTCTAAATATCATTGTGCTCTAAACCAGCATTCCCGCAACAGTAGCCGTCATCAAACAGGCCAAAGAAGCCGCAAACAAAGCCCGGAAGCCTAGACGGCTCAAGTTGCCCTGCTGATTTGGAGCGATAATCGAAATACCACCCAATTGAATCGCGATAGAGCTGAAATTAGAAAATCCGCAAAGTGCATAGGTAGAAATAATGATCGACTTGGTGCTAATGGAAGCTGCTTCCTTCATTTCGGCAAGGCTTAGGTAGGCCACAAATTCATTGATTACCGTCTTTTGACCCAAGAGGCTACCCACTTGTAGGGTATCCACCCATTCTACGCCAATCACCCAGGCAAAAACGCGGAAGACCTGGCCAAAAATATATTCCAAGGAGAAACCTTTGAACTGGCCTCCAGTGCTGCTTTCTACCCAAGCATTCAAGCCTGTATATTCTCCAATCAAGCCAGATAGTCCGTAATTGATGGCTGCGATTACTGCAATGAATGCCAAAAGCATCCCTCCTACGTTCAAGGCCAACTTCAATCCCTCGGCAGCACCAATCGACATCGCATCAATCAAATTGACACCCATCGATTCTTGGTTGACCTCCAGCTTGTCCTGCTTAATTTCCTTCTCAGTCTCTGGGATAAACATCTTGGACATCACAATTGCCCCCGGTGCATTCATGATACTCGCGCCCAATAGGTACGCTGCAAACTTACTTTGCTCCTCCATGCTATCACCACCTAAGAACGCCACATAACCTGCGAGTACGCCCCCAGCAATAGTTGCCATTCCCCCTGTCATCAAGCACATCAATTCCGACTTACTCATCTGAGGAATAAAAGGCCGCACCAAAAGTGGAGCTTCTGTTTGGCCAAGAAAGATATTGCCCGCAGCAGAAAGCGACTCAGGACCGGAAAGGCGCATGGACCTTGCCATCACCCAAGCAATACCGTATACTACTTTTTGCAAGATTCCTAGGTAATACAAGCCGGAGGAAACAGTGGAGAAGAAAATGATGGTTGGAAGCACCTTAAATGCAAAAATAAATCCAAAGCTATCTCCTGCTAGATCCCCAAAAATAAAACGGGCACCCGCTTCGCTGAAGCTTAGAAATTTGACAAAACCTTCAGATAGGAACTGGAAGGCAGTTTTGACAACCTCTACTTGGGTTATCAAAAATCCAAATACCAATTGAAGTGAGATGCCAATGGCAACCAACCTCCAATCAATCTTTTTTCGATTCGCCGAAAATAGAAAAGCCACCAACACAATGACTAAAATTCCAAAAGAGCCTCTTACAAATTCCATACTGTAGATTATACCAATTTTTAAAAATAGGCCAATCCTCGGCAAGAAAAAAGCCCCGATCTGTTTCGGGGCTTAAAAATTTAGTTTCGCTTGTTTATCTCGTCCCGAATCCGGGCAGCTTTCTCGTAATCCTCATCCAGAATTGCTTTATCCAACAACGAATTCAACTTATCTAAGCTAAAATCCTTCAATAAACTTTCTTTTGGAGCAGCACCTTTACTCGCTACGGATTTACTTGGCTTTTTGGCCTCTTCCTGTTTGTCTTCTTCCGAAAATTCAATTCCTGCTTCAGACAGTACTTTCTCTGAGCAGAAGATGGCAGCTCCAAAACGTACCGCAATGGCTATGGCATCTGAAGGTCTACTGTCGATTTCGGCTAGCGCCTTCTCACTCTTACTGTGGATTTTGGCATAAAAAACGCCTTCCTTCATTTCAGAAATGACAATTTTCTCAATTTCAAACTGAAAGCTATCGGCGAAAGATTTAAACAAATCGTGGGTCATTGGTCGATTCGGGATAATTTTCTCAATCTCAATGGCAATCGCTTGCGCCTCAAACATGCCAATGACAATGGGCAGCCTACGCAACCCATCTACCTCTCCCATCACCAAAGTAAAGGAACCCGATTGGGAGTGGTTGGACGAAAGCCCTAAAATTTCCAGTTCTACCAGTTTTTCCACAAAAATTATTGTGCCGCTTTAAGTGCTGCAGTTAGTTGAGGTACTATTTCAAACGCATCCCCCACAATCCCGTAATCTGCTACCTTGAAAAATGGCGCTTCAGGGTCTTTATTAATCACCACGATGCATTTAGAGGAATTAACCCCTGCAAGATGTTGAATAGCCCCTGAAATTCCAACGGCAATGTACAAAGTTGGCGCAACTTTAACACCAGTTTGTCCTACGTGCTCGTGGTGAGGGCGCCATCCAATGTCAGAAACCGGCTTGGAACAGCCTGTCGCCGCCCCTAAGGTTTTGGCAAGCTCCTCTATCATGCCCCAGTTCTCCGGGCCTTTCATTCCTCTACCTCCAGAAACTACAATGTCTGCCTCAGGCAAAAGAACCTCACCTGTAGCTCGCTCAGTAGCACTAATCTTGGAAGCAAAATCCGACTCTGGAATCGCAATCGCAAATGTTTGCACCTGCGCCTTGGCGCCATCCACCTTTTGGTCGACCGCATTCTTTTTGATTGCCAAAATTTTCTTGGCAGTAGTAATCGTCGTATCTGCAAATGCTTTTCCAGTGTAAATACTTCTTTTCACCACAAATCCACCTTCTAACCGAGGAAGCTCCACCACATTGGATACCAAGGCAGCCTGCAACTTGATCGCCAAGCGAGCTGCTACGGCATCTCCTAGGGAAGATTTGGCCAAAATTAGCGTGCTCGCTCCAGTGGATTCAAAGGCTTGAGCAACTGCACTTGCATGGGCTTGAATAACGCCTGCATTGAGGCGTTCATCCGAGATGTGCAGCACTTTTGCAGCTCCTGCTTCTCCGATGGAAGCCAATTCATTGGAATCCAAGGTACCCAAAGCCACCGCAATTACTTCACCCTCACCTGTTTTCGCTGCTAAGGCAAACCCATAAGAAACTGCTTCTAAGCTGGTTTTTTTAATTTTTCCAGCCGACTGTTCTACATATACTACGATTGACATATCTATTTGACTTATAGTGAATTGAAAAAATTGAGTTAAAGTACCTTTGCTTCGTTTTTGAGCAAACGCACAAGTTCTGAAACCTGGTCCTTATCAACCAGCTTAACGGATCCTTTGGCAGGCGGCAATTGATAGCCACTAGCTTCAGCCTGAGTTTCTTGACTTATTGGTTCTACCACCACCAAAGGCTTGGTGCGCGCAGACATGATCCCGCGCATGTTCGGGATTTTCCACTCTGCAATAGGTTCCTGGCAACCAGCAATCAATGGCAATTGTGCTTCAAGGTGCTCTTTTCCACCTTCAATCTCTCGAGCCATCTTTACAGTCGTACCTTCCAACTCCAGTTTCATAACCGGTGAGAAGGAAGGCATGCCTAATAACTCGCCTACCATTCCATGCACCATACCTCCATTGAAATCAATGGATTCTCTTCCCATCAAAATCAACTCATAACCTCCTGCTTTCGCAAAATGAGCAATCTGCTGCGCTACGAAAAAACTGTCTTTTGGAAAGGAATTTACTCGGATCGCATCATCGGCTCCGATCGCCAACGCTTTTCGCAAGGTAGGCTCGGTTTCAGCCTCACCTACATTCAATGCTGTAAGTGTACCTCCAGTTTGATCTCGAAGTTCTACCGCTCTAGCCAAAGCATAATCATCATAGGGACCAATGATAAATTGAACACCCGTGCTGTCAAACTTGGTATTGTTGGCAGTAAATTGAATCTTGGAAGTCGTATCGGGAACATGGGTGATACAAACTAGAATCTTCATTGGTTTAGCGTTTGGTTATTTAGATTTATTATTGCGTGAAAATAACAGGCAGGCGTTAATTAAAAAAACTATTCATGCGCAATTTGGAGCGAATCAAACTTCTGAAAGAATACTGTGCCGAGGAACCACAAAATCCTTTCAACTATTATGCCCTGGCCTTGGAATACCGAGAATCCGAAAAAGCGGAAGCGGCCCATTTATTTGATTTTGTAGTGGTTAATTTCCCAAATTATCTCCCGGTGTATTTTTCAGCTGCCCAATTTTTCTTCGAAAATGAGGAACTCCAAAAAGCCAAAAACCGATTCGAAGCCGGAATTGAACTTGCCCATGTGCTACAAGACGAAAAAGCAAAAAAAGAGTTAAGCAATGCCTACCAAAACTTTTTGTTTGAAACCGATTTGGAATGATTTCCTTCCAAAGGCTATAATCTATTACGGCACAAGCACAATTTTACCAAACTGAGCTCCCTCCTTCATTCTATCTAGGGCCAATGCAGCCTCGTGTAGCGGGAAAACTGCATCTATCCTTGGTTTCAATTGCAGACGATCCACGAGTGTAAGCATTTCCGCAAAATCCTGGTCTGTTCCCATGGTAGTTCCGATCAACTGAAGTTGATTCCAAAATAGCTTCCGAGCTTCCAATTGAGGAGGATTGCCCCGAGTAGCTCCGTAAAAAACCAATCTCCCACCTGGCTTGGCAAGGTTCATCAATTGGGATAGTGTATCACCTGACGCACCATCTACAATTAAGTCCATACCACCAGAAGATTCAAGTGCCGCAGCACTCCAGTTGTCAACCCCATAATCAAAGGCATCTGTAGCGCCTAATGCGAGCCCAGCAGCTCTTTTTTCTGGACTACTGCTGCTGACAAAAAGTTTTCCGCCCAAGGCGAGTACAAACTGTGCAGCAAACTGGGCTACTCCTCCCCCAATGCCTGTGACAAGCACTTGTTCCCCTGCTTTCAATTTGCCTTGAACAGCCACAGCCCGGTAGGCAGTGAGGCCAGCCAAGGGTAAAGCTGCTGCTTCCTCCCAACTTAGGTGTGTCGGTTTTGGAAAAACGCGGTCTGCAGGTACTGCTACATACTCAGCAAAGGTACCATTTCTGGGCATTCCGATGATTTCGAAGTTTTTCCCTTGCGCCTTTTCATTGTCTCCCCAATGAAGCGCAGGATTCAGCATGATCTCTTGACCGATTAGTGCGGAATCAACTGCTGATCCTACTTCTTCTACTATACCTGCTGCATCAGAACCCAAGACTATTCCATCCTTTATGTTGGGATACAATCCCTTTCTACACCATTCGTCTCGATGATTTAAGGCAGCTGCCCTGATTCGAATGAGCACCTCATTGGGCTGACAAAGGGGTTTGGGCAGGGTTACAAGTTCAATTTTAGAGTCCGAAGACCGCTGAAGTACAATCGCTTTCATCGGAAATTAAAAGGGTGCAGGCTCATCTCCGCCTAAAAAAGCATTTTCAATATCCCCTTCATTTGCCTTACTTGAACGCATCAAAGTTTGATCACTATCGAAGGTATTGACCCCAGAAGCGCCGGAGGTAAACTTGCGTGAATAGCCAATTTCAGAAGCCTGTGGGTTTTGAAAGCCCATGCCCCCATCCAAATCTGTAAACTTGGTGTATCGTCCGATAAATCGGAGCTTGATGTTTTCCAAGGAACCATTTCTGTGCTTGGCGATGATCACCTCTCCTACTCCTGCAGTAGATGCTCCTCCCTCATCTTCCGTGATGCCATAGTATTCTGGTCGGTAGAGGAACATGACCATATCGGCATCCTGTTCGATGGCTCCAGATTCACGAAGGTCGGATAGCTGTGGTCGTTTGTCTCCACCACGAGTTTCTACCGCTCTAGAAAGCTGCGAAAGCGCAATCACGGGAATGCTCAATTCCTTGGCAATCTTCTTTAAAGCTCGGGAGATACTTGCAATTTCTTGTTCACGGTTTCCTCCAAATCCTCCTTTGGAATCTCCAGACATCAATTGAAGGTAATCCACAACCACCATCTGAATGTCGTGCTGGGCTTTTAATTTTCTACACTTGGCCCGCAATTCCAAGATGGATAAGGCAGGAGTATCGTCCACAAATAGTGGAGCTTTGGAGAGCTTGGCGGTCTTGTGAACCAACTGGGCCCATTCGTGGTCAGCCAAAGTTCCTTTTTTGATCTTGTCAGAATCAAGCTCTGCTTCCGAAGAAATCAATCGATTGACCAGCTGCACGGAAGACATCTCCAAGGAAAAAATCGCAACGGGTCGGTTGTGGTCTACCGCAGCATTGCGGAGCACCGAAAGTACAAAGGCCGTCTTACCCATCGCAGGACGGGCTGCAATGATCACCAGATCAGATTTCTGCCATCCGGAGGTAACCCGGTCCAAGGCCGTAAATCCAGAAGGAACACCTGTTAAGCCATCCTTTTGATTTTTTCTGATTTCCAATTCCGCAATTGCATCCCGCATGATAGAACTCATGGTTGCGTAATTTTTACGGATATTTTTTTCTGATATCTCAAACAGCGACTGCTCCATCGCATCCAACAACTCAAATACATCTGTCGTGTCTTCAAACGCATCTTTTTGGATAGTCGAGGAGATTCGGATCAACTCTCGTTTGATGGATTGCTCCGTGATAATACGGGCATGGTATTCAATGTTGGCAGCAGAGGCTACTTTTGAGGTCAACTCAGTGATGTAAAATGCTCCTCCGGCTACCTCCAAGGCTCCATTTTTCCGGAGTTGGGTGGTCACCGTCAACAAGTCGATGGGCTGACTCTCGGTAAATAAATCCAAAATAGCCTGAAAAATTACCTTGTGCGCTTCCTTGTAAAAGCTTTCCACTTTCAAAATGTCGATCACCGTAGTCAAGGCATCTTTTTCCAGCATCAAAGCACCCAATACCGCTTCCTCAAGTTCGATCGCCTGAGGCGGAACTTTTCCTAAATAGTTTGTTGGATTCTCAAAAGAAGGCTTTTTTCGGTATCGGCCAGAAGGCAGGGTATTTTCATTCATGTTTCAAATTTACCTGCTACAAGTCAAGAGTTTTGAACAATTTTTCCAATAGTTATCAACAAGGCGAATGGTTGACAAATAAGCGGTTTAGGCAAGTTAAAACTGTGTGAAAGCCCAGATGCCTACCTAGTGAAAATAGAAAAACTTATTCGAATTGAGCTCCTGCTGCAAGATTTTATCCCTAAGTTTGATATCTAAATAAATTCCGATTTATCCCACATGAAACTCTACCATTTCATTGCTATAGGAGGCGCAGTCATGCACAATCTTGCGCTTGCCCTTTTAGAAAAAGGCTACAAAGTCACCGGTAGCGACGATGAAATCTACGAACCTTCCAAAACTCGCCTTCAGAAAGCGGGGATCCTTCCCGTTGACCAAGGCTGGTATCCTGAAAAATTAAGTACCGATCTCGATGGAATCATTTTGGGCATGCATGCCCGCATCGACAACCCAGAACTTATCCGCGGGCAAGAATTAGGGGTTCCGGTCTATTCTTTCCCAGAATTTATTTACAACCAAAGCCAAGCAAAGAAACGGGTAGTGATTGCTGGTTCCCACGGGAAAACCTCCATTACTTCCATGATCCTACATGTACTCAAGGATCAAGGAGTTGATTTCGACTACTTGGTGGGTGCGCAAATCGAAGGTTTTGACCTGATGGTTCGCCTATCAGATGCGCCCATTATCGTGATTGAAGGCGATGAGTACCTGACCTCACCCATCGACCGTACGCCTAAGTTTTTTCATTACAAGCACGACATCCTTTTGGTCAGTGGCATCGCTTGGGATCATTTCAATGTATTCCCAGATTTTGAGGACTACAAAAGACAGTTTTCTCTACTCATGGACCGAACCCCTTCCTCGGGTAGCCTGATCTACTGCAGTGCAGATCCCTTGGTCAAGGAAGCAGCGGAACAGTCAGCAGGTCAAGGAATCAAAATAGGCTATCAAGCCCATCCTTCACGAATTGATTCAGGAAAGACCACTTTGATTACCCCTACAGGAGAAGTTGAAATAGGCGTTTTTGGGGAGCACAACCTTCAGAATTTGCAAGGCGCACTTCACATTTGCGAAGCGCTAGGACTTTCTTCTGAGAAATTCTATGCCTCAATCCAAAGTTTCAAAGGAGCCGCCAAACGACAAGAGATTATCGTTCAGCACGATACAGGCATTCTATTCCGTGATTTTGCCCATGCTCCTTCCAAATTGAAAGCAACGGTGAACGCAGTAAAAAATCAATTTCCTTCCCGCCGTCTGCTGGCCGTACAGGAGTTGCACACCTACTCTTCCCTCAATCCACAATTTCTTCCCAACTATGCCCACAGCATGGATTTGGCAGATGTAGCCATAATCTATCTCAATCCCCATGCAGTAGCCCTCAAAAAATTGGAATTGATGTCCGAAGAAATGCTTCGAGCAGGATTTAAACGAAAAGATCTAATGCTATTTACCGAAAGTGCTGCCTTAAGCGATTACCTGCTTGCACAAAACTATACGGATACCAACCTCCTACTCATGAGTTCGGGGAATTACGACAACATGAACCTCGAACCGCTCAAACAAAAATTTCTATCGCATGCATCTTAACCTAAAAAATTCCATCGCATTTTTTGATTTGGAGGCTACCGGCATCAATGTCTCCACCGATCGAATTGTGGAAATTTCAATCGTTAAGTTAAACCCGGATGGAGGGCAGCAGATTTATACCCGTCGGGTAAATCCAGGCGTTCCCATTCCTTTGGAAGCTTCTTTGATCCATGGATTGTATGACAAGGATGTCAAAAACGAACCCCATTTCAAAGACTTGGCACAAGAAGTGTTTCAATTTATCGGGAACTGTGATTTGGCAGGGTTTAATGTCCTCAAATACGACATTCCCTTGTTGGTGGAAGAGTTTCTACGTTCGGGGATAGACTTTGATCTCGACAAGCGAAATCTGCTGGATGCCCAAAAGATTTTTCACTTGATGGAGAAAAGAAACTTGAGTGCTGCGTACAAATTCTACTGTGGAAAGAAACTGGAAAATGCGCACAGTGCAGAAGCTGATACGCTGGCTACAGTGGACGTATTCCGGGCACAAATCGAACGATACCTTGGCGAATCCGTAGAGGATCTACAGGGCAATTCCTTGGGTGTTTTTGAAAATGACATGAAAAAAATCCATGCTTTAGTCAACGAGCGCATGGTAGACTTGGCAGGAAGGTTTGTATTCAACTCCCAAGGCCAAGAAGTTTTTAATTTTGGGAAGCACAAAGGCAAAACAATCGATCAAGCCTTGAAAGAAGAGCCTGGCTACTACGAGTGGATGATGAAAGGAGATTTTCCACTGGACACCAAACGAAAACTCACCCAAATCAAGTTACGCGGATTCAATGCACGCTAAAAATTGAAATATTTAAAAAAAACTTAGCCTGAAAAGACTAAGTTTTTTTTTGAGTACAAATTCTATTTCGATCCTTTTGCTTGTTCATAGATCGCTATCGCCTCAGGCAGCAATGAATTAAGGCGATCAATTCTTCGAGAAGCTCCAGGATGGGTTGATAAAAACTCAAATTCTTCCTCTTCCGAATCCTCAGCCATCCTTTCCCAAAAAGCGGGAGCTTCTCTTGGATCATACCCCGCCATGGCCATAAAAATCAAGCCCATGCGATCAGCTTCTAGTTCATGCTTTCTGGAAAAACCAAGTATTTGAAGTTCGGAACCAACTCCAACAGCTTGAAGTAATAGTTCTTGAGTAAGCGTTGGGTTTTGCCCAATAGCAATGTCCACAGCTGTTACACCGAGTTCGAAAAGTAATTCTTGTGACATTCTTTCATTTGCATGCCCTGCTACAGCATGTGCGATTTCATGTCCCATAATTACTGCAATTCCCGTTTCATCCCTAGTAAATGGCAAAATCCCTGTGTAAAATGCTACCTTTCCCCCAGGCATACACCAGGCATTTATTTCCTCATTTTCAAGTAAATTAAACTCCCAGTCTAGTTCGTTAACTAACGAATCATAGTCTTGCTTGATCAAATACGCTTCCACTGCTTCGGCCATTTTATTGCCTACTTTCACTATTTCTTGGCCTTCTTTGGTGGACGTCAATACCTTACTATCTGTCAAGGATTCGTTGTATTCTTCATTTACCAATGGCATCAAATCTTGGGTGGTAAAAATGGCTAATTGGCTTCTTCCAGTTAGTGGTACAGTCGAACAAGCGGATAAGGCATAAACAACGCAAAAAAGAACTGCTAACTTTTTCATGGGAAGGTTTTTCTGAGGGTGGTTATTCTAAAAGTATTAAAAGAACTTGATTATTCTTAAAACTTATTATAAAATTCAAGGAATCTTCTTTTCTTAGCCAACATGGAAACTAAAATGACGCTACCAGACCCTGCTTTAGCTTATCAAAAAAAAATGATGAACCCCTTTATTTTTTGGTGGGCCATGCTTTTCAAATTGCCAACCGCAGTATTTTGGAGATTGAAGATGGTTCGCCTTGACCCTGAACAATGTGTGGTCAGCATCCCCTATTTCTGGAGAAGTCAAAATCCCTTCAAATCCATCTATTTTGCTGCGCTTGCAGGAGCGGCCGAACTCAGTACAGGTGCCTTGTGTCAGCTTGCCCTTGCAGGTAAAGGCCCCTTCAGCATGCTGGTGGTGGATTTTCGGGCAGAATACAGCAAAAAGGCAAGTACAAAAACTACTTTTAGCTGCGAACAAGGAGCAGAAGTTTTTGACTTAGTAGCTTCACTAAACCCAGGTGAAAGCAAGCAAATCACGATGGTATCCTACGGCAAAAACACATCAGGAGAAGAGGTAGCACGATTTTTCATCACCTGGTCCTTCAAGCGAAAAAGCTAATCTTCCAGCAAGAATTCCAAGCGGAAAAACTCTTTCAATGCTGCTAAAACACGGTCCTTGGACCAGCCTAAAAACTCGTGCGCTGCATGAAAGGTATTGAAGCGCAAGATCAACTCATCCCATTTTTTCCGATCCAGACCGTATTGCTGCATTAGTTCCATCCGTACCGAGTCCGAATCAATCACCTCCAGGTAGCCAACCCGCTGCTGCTCCCAATCCAATCGCTTTTCGTAGGCACGGAGCTGGCGGTTTCTTTTGGTGAAATAGCTGATAGGCCCATAAATAGCGAATCCTGGGGAGGGTGAAGTCGAGTCAACTCCTATTCCAACCTGCTGACTGAGTGGCTTTTCTACGACTGGCTCGTCTTCGGATAGGTACAATTTCCCATCCTTAAAACGAAAACGATAGGGCTCAGCCTTCACCTGGAAGGTTGGGAGTAGCCTCGCCAAGTCTTGTAGCTCCACAAACAAAAATGCATCTGCAGTCAATGGTATTTTCTTTTCCAAAAAGCCAGGAAACTGAAAGATCAGGGTATCACCTTTTAAGCCTGGAATCGAAAAATAGCCACGGGAATTGGTGTTAACCTTCTCTCCATCTGAATTACTGACAACCACAGCTTCCAGGTATTTTTTGTCCCAAGCATCGATCACATTGCCAGAATACTTGCGCTGCGCAGAAAGGGAAACCACCCAAAAAAAGAAGAAAAGTAAAAGAAAAATTCGCTTCATCGCTCGCCAAAAGTAGGTACTGTGGGTTAGCAAGAAAACTTAGGCATGTTAAAGAACTTTAATTCCGCTCAATTTTATGCCCTGCCCACTTCCAGGAATCTCTTAACTTTGGAAAATGAAGTTTGCTCAGACCCGTATCGCTCCTACTCCCAGTGGTTACCTACACCTAGGCAATGCCTATTCCTTTCTTCTGACGAAAGCCTTGGCAAAGAAACACGGTGCAAAAATTCTCCTGAGAATCGATGATTTGGACCGTGATCGCTACAGACCAGAGTACGTAGAGGATATCTTTGCCACTTTAGACTTCCTTGAAATTAAAATTGACCAAGGTCCAAAAAATAGCAAAGAGATGGAATCCACCTGGTCACAAGTGCATCGACTGCCCATTTACACCGAGGGCTTAGACCAGCTCGAGCAAAGCAAACTCACTTTTTCTTGTACCTGTACTCGAAGTCAAATCCTTCAAATCGATCCAAGAGGCATCTATTTGGGACAATGCTTGGATAGACGAATGCCTCTAACTAAAAATGAATCCTCCTGGAGAATAAATACCTTGGATGCTGATTTTCTGGATTACATTGCCTACCCCGCCACACCTAAATCAGCCCTAATTCCAGAAGAAGCGAGTTGTTACGTCGTACGTAAAAAAGACTTGTTTCCCGCCTACCAGCTGACCTCGCTTCTAGATGACCTCCATTTTGGGGTGGATCTGATTGTAAGGGGTCAGGATTTATTTCCATCAACTTTAGCCCAGCTCGACCTTGCTCGAATTCTAGGGAAAGAAGGATTTGCGAAAACTACTTTTTACCACCACGCCCTACTCAAAGGACCAGATCAAAGTAAGCTATCCAAATCAACAGGGGCCTATTCCATCCGACAGCTGCGCCAAGACGGTAAAACATTGGCAGACCTGTTTCAACTTTTGGGCCAAAGCCTAGGATTGAACCAAGAACTGAGGTCCTTTGAAGACTTCGAAGGAAGCCTAACGTTATAAAAAAAAGGGTTCTGATCAGTCAGAACCCTTTTTCATTTAGCCAGTTAAACGGCTTACTTGTATTTTGCTGCCTGCCCAGGAGCTACCGAAGATTTTTGGATAAACTTCCGGATATCCTCGTTGGAAGTAGCCAGGTCCTCTGCTCTAAGGTACATCATGTGACCCGAACGGTATCCCTTAAAATCAATTCTATTTTTCAGCTTGCCATTTGGATCGATGTGCCAAGTGCTGTACTTCGCGTTGAAGTAGTCTGTACCCCCATCAAAGTATCCAGACTGAACCATCAGGTGGAGATACGGATTTTGGCGCATCGCAGTGCCTAAGTCATTCGCCGTGTTCTCGTTGCTACGATCCCATGGGTTAACGGGGCCAAATAGATTGTAAGTCAAATCAGTGTTGTACTTCAATACGTTTTTGGCATACAAGTTAAAGGCTGGTGCAAAGGCATGGTTCCAGCTTGTCAAAGCAGGATCAAAGTCGTAGCGGTCACCCGCTTCCATCCGGTCAAATCCCTTGTAACGGCTATCCAATCGACCTACGGTCATGCCATCTCTTGCACGAAGTAATTCTTTCCAGAAAAAGCTAGTCGGTACCATCAAGTTGTGCTGAAGGATCGATTCCTTGCTCAAACCAGAGTAATAGGCCATTTTGGTTGCAATCGCATCACGATCCGACTCGCTGAGTAATCCTCCCTTTGCCATAGCTGGAAGAATTTCATTGACAGCCATCGGTTCCACGATAGCCAAGATCTCATCCAAATCCTTAGCCTGCAACTCAGCAGGTAATGCTTTGTGGTACCAGGCAGTGGCTGCATAATATGGCCAATAGTTTGCCATTTTCACCGGTCCATCACGCAAAATGCCCATGTCTGTAGGAGACACCAAGATCACCCCATTGAAATACATCCAATGTGAATTCTGCAATTGAGAAACCAAGCCAGCAACACGGGTGGTACCGTAGCTTTCGCCAATCAAATACTTGGGGGAAGCCCAACGATTCTGACGTGTCACAAAAGTATTGACCCAATCCGCCAAATACTTGATGTCTGAATTGATCCCAAAAAAGGTGCTGCGAGGCGTATCTTCCTTTACAATTCGGGAATAGCCTGTATTTACAGGATCGATGTACACGATGTCTGCTACATCCAAAATGGAATGCGGGTTGGACTTGGTACCATAAGGCTGAACAGGGTAACCCTCGTCATCAATATTCAATACCACCGGTCCTGTGTAGGCCAAGTGCATCCAGATGGAAGCTGATCCAGGTCCACCATTGAAACTAACGACCAAGGGTCTTTTGGCACGGTCTACCACATCCGTACGCTCGTAGTAGGTGTAAAATAAGGAGGCGATCGGCTCACCTTTCTCATCCCAAACAGGTTGGGTACCTGCAGTGGCTTTGTAAGGTACACGCTTGCCTTTGATCATAACTTCGGCGGTAGATTCCACCTTGGATTCCACTTCGATTTTACGCGTTGTTTGCGCCACCGATAGGGTAACCATACAGAGTAGCACAAGGCTTAAGGATAGTTTTCTCATGGGTTTGACTTTTTTTTAGACTAGTAAGTACGATTTTATTTGATTCATGCGAATTGAAAATTACAGAAGCGGTAGCTCCTCAATTTTTTGAATTGATACTAAAAACTCAAATGGCTTGCAGGTCCAATTAGCAAGTCATTGTGCCAACTAGGACTTCAACTGCTTGGCCACGGATAAGCACACGATCTCCTTGAATTTCCAAGTAAAGCGTTCCTCCCCGAGTACTGGCTTGGTAGGCCTTAAATTTTGTTTTCCCAGTTTTCTGATTCCAATAATCCACCAAAGCACAGTGGGCAAAGCCCGTCACCGGATCCTCTGGTATGCCTACATTGGGTCCAAAAAACCGACTAACTAGGTCGTAATCTCCAGTTCCAGCGGCAGTAATAACAAAGCCTTCTTCACTGTTCGCGGCAATCTGCGCAAAATCAGGCTGAAAGGAGCGCACGGCTTCCTCATCGGCCAACTCAAAAATCCAATTTTTTCGAAGCTGGGCCGCCTGAATGACTTTGCTCCCAAAAATTTCTCCAACATAGGTAGGATGTGTTGCCACCTGCGTAGGAATCAATGGAAAATTCATACAAACCAAGTCTCCCTGCTTGGTCACACGGAGCACTCCACTGAGGGTTTGAAATTTAATTTCATCCCCTTCTTTAGCCCAACCTTGGGAATACATCCAAAATGCGGATGCCAAGGTAGCATGTCCACACAAATCAATTTCAAGCATGGGCGTAAACCAACGAAGGGAAAAGCTTCCCTCCTCCTCGGTTTTCTCCACAAAGGCCGTTTCACTCAGGTTCATCTCCATGGCGATGGCCTGCATCTGTTCTTTGGATAAGGGGCTATCCAACAAGCAAACTGCTGCGGGATTCCCTGAAAATGGCTTGTCAGTAAATGAGTCTAATACTGCAATGGCTAATTTTCTCATACATAGTGCTGTTGAAGTACCTGGAAATGATGCATAAAATGGCCTGGAATAATCCAGAGTAAGGCTCTTGGGCTCATGGGATTGCCATTGGCAGAGCCAATTTCCTGAAAGGATGCTTCTGGAAAAGTTCGAACCATACTCAGAATTGCCTGACGCTGCATTTCAAAATCGGCAAGCAAATCATCCAAGGAAATGGTATTAAACTGCCCATGAACCACATAGGGATCTTGATCAAAGCCTGGGAGTAATTTTTTCTCACCACGTGCAATGCACAGCGCGCGAAAAGTCATGATGCGTTCCGTGTCGAGAAGATGTCCGAGAACTTCCTTTGGCGTCCATTTACCTGGTGCATAGGGCTCATTCGCCCAGCCCTCAGGTTTGGAGGCAAAAAAAGCCTTCAAATCCTTGATTTGAGTTTGGATAATAGTCGAAAAACTTTGATTCCCAAGCTTAGAAATATAGGTTTCGTAGTAGGGAGGATATTCGCCTTTGCTAGGCAGAGAAAATGTGTTCATGTAAAATTCAGTAGGTGGTATTAAATTCTGAACTAAATTTAAGCTGAACTTAAGATAGGAACCCCACCATGCGTCACATTTTATTCGCTTTCTCCCTTATCCTTTTCGCTAGCCAAGCTTTTGGGCAGCAGGTCGTCATCCGCAATCCGGAAATTCAACAGCTCGTACAGCAGGTGAATGCGGATAGTTTGAAAAAATATACCGAGAAATTGGCTTCCTTCCACAGCAGACATACCCTCAATACCGATGCTAAAAACGGAATGATCGCCGCTCAAAACTACGTGAAAGCAAAGTTTTCCGAGTTCGCCTCCAAATCAAAAGGAAGGATGACCGCAAACATCGAAGAGTTCGTGGTACCGGGTGACGGAAGAAGAATCGTAGCAGATGCGAAAGTTGGGAATGTGATTGCTCGGCTAGCGGGTACGAACCCCAATGATCCTCGGATTATCGTGGTTTCAGGACACTTGGATTCTAGAAATAAGGATGTCATGGATGCTGCTGGTGCAGCGCCAGGTGCCAATGACGATGGCAGCGGGGTAGCCTTGGTTATCGAACTCGCCCGAATTCTCGCAGGCACTGAGTTTCCAGCTACCCTCCTCTTTGTGGCATTTACTGGTGAGGAACAAGGGCTCAAAGGGGCAACCTACCTTGCAGATAAAGCAAAAGCGGAATCTTGGAAAATCGAGGCCGTTCTCAACAATGACATCGTTGGGAATAGCAGCTCCTCCGAAACCAACATCAGCAACAATACAGTCATGCGCGTATTCTCAGAGACCATCCCCTTGGCAGAAGATGAGCGTGGCGGTGCTCTACGTAGATCCATCAATTCGGACAACGACAGCCCCTCTCGGCAGCTTGCTCGCTACATCAAGGAACTTGGAGAGCGTTATGTAGATCAAATGGAAGTAAAATTGATTTATAGAAACGATCGATTTCTCCGTGGTGGAGACCAAACTCCCTTTATGAAAAACGGATTTACAGCAGTGCGTATGTCTGAGATGAATGAAAACTTCCTGTACCAGCATGAAAACGTACGGGTAGAAAATGGAATTCAGTACGGCGATCTACCTGAGTTCATGGATTATGAATACCTCCGGAAAGTCGCTGCGGTCAATCTCGCTGCAGCCGCTTCTCTCGGTCAGTCTGCAGGAATGCCCCAGGAAGTAAAGATCGATGTACGCGGCTTGAGCAACTCATCGACTTTGACTTGGAAAGCTCCTATCCATGGTAACCCAAAAGGATACTATGTTCTCATGCGGGAGACCTCTTCGTCCATGTGGGAGAAAAAGTTTTACACCGAAGCCACCCAGTTCAAGCTCCCTTACAGCAAGGACAACTATTTCTTTGCCGTACAGTCTGTTTCAGACCATGGAACTGAAAGTTTACCGGTGATCCCAACTCCACTCTCCCGTTAATCACAGATTTCGAATTATAAAGGGTAGAATACTCCCTCCATTCTGCAATTTCCAGCCTGGAAATGAAGAGTTTTGTCATTTTTTTAGGAAAAAAATATTTATTTAAACTAATTATTCCATCTTATTTTTATATTTTTTTAAATAAATAGCTGTTTATTTAATTTTTATTAATTTATTTAAACAGATTTTATTTTTTTCATTGTTTTTTAATCGTTACCTATTTTTATGAATACACAAGCGCAATTTTTCAATAGGTTAAAACCTACCGTTTCCCCTTTCTCCTCCTTAGCCGCTGAAGTAGCCATCACCCTCAATGTAAGTTTGGATAGCGCCTACCGGAGGATTCGAGGAGAAAAACTTCTTGACTTCGAAGAAATAAGTTTACTCTGTCAAGGGTTCAACATTTCTGTGGACGAATTTTTCTGTTTGAACAGTAGAGCCATCTTATTTCAGTCAGGCACCAAGCCCTCCCAGAAGGATGCCTTAAAACAATGGTTGGAGGATGTTTACAAGCAATTGTACTACATCAATAGCTACCCAAATCGGCACCTGTATCATCTTATCAAGGACCTCCCTCCTTTTCACCATTTCTTCCATCCTGTTCTGGCTCGCTTTAAATTCTTTTTCTGGAGGAAGTCCATTTTACCCACTGGGCAGGCTCAACTCGAAAAATTCTGCCTCAACCAGAAGCAGCTGTTCAATTACGAAGAATTATCCCAACGGATCATTCGAGCCTATGCAAAGGTTCCGAGTACGGAAATTTGGAATAAAGATGCCCTAAACACCACCTTACGACAGATTGAAACCTACCATGAGATGGGTTGGATTGAGAATCGAGAAACTACCAAAATGATTTATTTAAGTGTTTTGGATGTGATTGGACACCTGGAAAAAATGGCTACCAATGGCCAAAAATCGCTGTTGGGCCAAAGCCCTACTTCCGAACATGGAGAATACCGACTCTATCTAAACGACATCGTATCTGGGGACAATACCTTGCTGGTAGAACTGGGGGAAAGTAAAATCACCTACCTCAACCATAGTGTCCTCTATTTTGTAGGTTCCAAGGATCCCGAATTCAATGAAGTAGTTTTTCGAAACATGGAAAATGTAATCAATAAATCAAGTTTGATGAGTGGATCAGGTGAAAAAGAGCGAACCCAGGTCTTCAATAACCTTCGTAAAAAGGTGTACCTCAAGCTTGAAGCGATGGACCTAAGCCCCAAAAATTGAACTATATTTTTGGCTTGAATTTCAATTCGTGTAACTTACTGCTATGATTAGTTTGCGCCATTTTATAGGATTCATTGGTTGGATTGGAATCGTTTCCTGCGCTTCCAAGGCTACAGAAAATACAAGCCAAGAACTGGCTTTTTCTCCTCCCACCACCAAAAATGGCATGGTATGGGTTTCGGGTGGCGAGCTTACCATGGGATCTGATGACCCTGGAGCCTATGCTGCGGAAAGGCCTGCTGTGAAGGTATCTGTCGCCGGATTTTGGATAGAACCCACAGAAGTTACCAATGCACAATTCCAAAAATTCGTCACTGCTACAGGATACCTTACGGTGGCAGAAAGAGCGATAGATTGGGAAGAACTGAAAAAGCAACTCCCACCCAATACTCCCAAATTGTCCGATGAAGATCTTGCTCCAGGATCCATGGTATTTGTTGCTCCATCCCAGCCTGTACCACTACATGACCTCTCTGCCTGGTGGATTTGGGTAAAAGGGGCGAACTGGATGCATCCAGAGGGGCCTAAGAGTAACCTTGAAGGTCGAGAAAATCACCCCGTAGTGCATGTAGCTTACGAGGATGCGCTGGCCTATGCCAACTGGGTAGGCAAGCGATTGCCGACCGAAGCCGAATGGGAATTTGCTGCTCGCGGAGGATTAAATGGAGAAAAATTTGCTTGGGGAGATGAATTTACCCCGGGAGGCACTTACCTCGCCAATACTTTTCAAGGAAAGTTTCCCTACCAAGATCAGGGAATGGATGGGTTTGTATCCACTGCACCCGTACAATCCTTCCCACCAAATGGCTATGGGGCATACGACATGATTGGAAATGTGTGGGAACTTACTTCAGACTGGTTTGATGCATTGAAGCATGCTCGAACTGCTGGTAAAGTGGCCAAGTTGGATGAGGGCATGAATCCATGCTACAATCCAAGCAATCCCTACGCCGTGGAGCGAGTAATCAAGGGTGGCTCGTTTTTATGCGCATCCAATTATTGTGTGAATTACCGGCCTGCAGCACGGCAAGGACAGGCTGTTGACTCCGGAACTTCCAATGTGGGTTTCCGTCTGGTGTCAGATAAAATCTAGTTCTTGAGATCTTTAGTCAACACCAATCTACTTCGGAACAAACTTCAACCGCTTTCTTAGCGAATCCCTTTCTCTGGATACTTGGGAACTACAGTCCTTCCAAAAGCTTTCAGCTCCTCAATCTGGCCTTCCATATCCCCATTAGGGTATATACACGGTCCAATGCCTGCTTCTTTCTTTTTGTAATCCAAGTAGCCAATTACGATCGGTACATTTGCTCCAAGTGCAGTATGGTAAAAACCTGATTTCCATTTGGTTACTGCGCTTCGAGTACCTTCAGGAGTAACCATCACCACCAAATCATCTCGTTCATTGAGCATTTGGATCATTGCTTCGGTATAGGTTTGCTTCTTTCCACCAGGAATCCGCTTCCTATCAATGGGGATCGCTCCCAAGCCAGACAACAACCAGCCCAAGGGGCCTACCATCACTTCTTTTTTGATCGTAAATCGAACGGGGATATCCATCAAAAAAAATGCAGCTCTGGCATACATAATATCCCAGTTGGAGGTGTGAGGAATAGCAATTAAAACTGCCTTTTTTACACCAACAGGCCAATTTGGATTCAAGCGCCATCCGGCCAACCAAAATATAATTCGGGAAAGTAACTTCATCATAAATCGCTAGGTTGAGTTTGTAAGGGTTGGGAAATTTCGAGTAAACTAGGATTGGCTTCAATAACCTTCATGGCTTGGTTGTAACCTGCTTGAAAGAATTCCGGAGCCTTTTTCAAGTCAAAGACACCAAATTGACCCAATCCAGGAGCCTCAATAAAATAAGTACAGGAAGATTTACGGCTGTAGGCATTGAAATTCATGTTCATCATGACTGCGCGCTCCAAAAGATTTTTCACATTTCGAACCGCCGCCAATTCAGGTAGATGATTGCAATTGACCCCAATCAGTACCTCACAACTTGCTTTCAAGGGTTCCACTGGCATATTATTTAATACTCCACCATCGACCAAGTACCGAGATTCATAAAAAATAGGTTCAAACATCCCGGGAATACAGGATGAAGCCAATATCGGTTCGATCAACTTGCCAGAATTAAAATAAACCACCTCCCCTTTTCCGATATCTGTTGCCGCCACATGGAGCGGTATTTTTAGTGATGCAAAATCATTGTGCGGCAGGTAGGTTTTCAATAGCTGGGCCAAACTATCCATGTTAAACAAGCCCTTCCAAGAGATAGCAGGTCGGATCAACTTGAAATAGTTGGTTTCAATGATAATCTTCAACACCTCATCCGGGCTATATCCCTGGCAATACATGGCACCTACAATGGCACCAGCAGAACTGCCACTCACCTGATTTAGAAATATACCCACTTCCTGTAGGGCCTTTAGCACTCCCAAATGCGAAATGCCTCTGACTCCTCCACCAGAGAAAGCAATTCCAATGCTTGGCTTAGAGTTCATCGAGTCGGAAAGTTTGATCGACACG
>Ga0114968_10000985_pt1 | contig 21635 bp, 16 predicted proteins | sample M_130807_EF_Meta_FD_87020 | JGI IMG/M metagenome (GOLD analysis project Ga0114968, IMG submission 87020) | Freshwater microbial communities from Lake Montjoie, Canada to study carbon cycling - M_130807_EF_MetaG | ecosystem: Environmental > Aquatic > Freshwater > Lake | place: Lake Montjoie... | reverse complement strand
GTCCCAGCCGGCGTTCAGGTTGCCGACCAGGTTGGATTTTTCTACCCGCACGTTGTCGAAGAAGGTTTCGCAAAAAGGTGACTTGCCAGAGATCAGCTGAATGGGCTTGGTGCTGACGCCGGGCGTGGCCATGTCAAACAGCACAAAGCTGATGCCGGTGTGCTTCTTGGCGGTATCGGTGCGCACCAGGCAAAAGATCCAGTCGGCCTTGTCGCCGAAGCTAGTCCAGATTTTTTGGCCGTTCACAATGAAGTGGTCGCCTTTGTCTTCGGCACGGCTGGCCAGTGAGGCCAGGTCAGAGCCCGCGTTGGGTTCTGAATAGCCTTGGCACCAGCGGATTTCGCCACGGGCAATTTTTGGTAAGTGCTCCAGCTTTTGCGCTGCAGTGCCAAACTTCAGCAGGGCGGGGCCGAGCATCCAGATGCCAAAGCTCAGCAAGGGTGGTTTGCACTCTAATCCCCGAAACTCTTGCTCAAGTACACGGGCCTCGGCAGGGCTAAGTCCACCGCCTCCGTACTCTCTTGGCCATGTAGGGACGGTCCAGCCCTTTGCCGCCATACGCTCAAACCACAGCTGCTGCTCCGAAGTAATGAATCTCGCGTTTCGCCCCCCCCAGTATTCGTCAGCCACGCCGAACTTCCCACGCATTGAGTGTGGGCAGTTCAAACGCAGCCACTCCCGAGTTTCAAGGCGAAAAGTCGCTAGCTCTGTTGTGTCTGTCATTTGTTGGTGATCCTTAGTCTTTTGCGCACGCGCCGCTTGGCACCTCACGCCCTGCCGAGGTGAACTCACTGCATGCAGCGGCTACCTGGCTAATGACGTAACTTTATTTCAAGTATGCGCGACTGGTCAAGAAGTATTTCAGAAATCTTAGGGAAAACACCTAGAATAGAGGCAAAATATCGATATTAAAGTCTCTCTAGTTTGTAAATTTTAACGGTTGGTATGTTAAAAAGTGCAAAACTAACGAAGAAAAGCTTTGCTTGTGTCCAGAAAGTTTGTCATTGTGCTGGCACATTAGGCCAGGCGAGAGCGGAGGGGCTCAACTTCAGGACATCACGCAATCGATCTGCAACAGGCGCATAGGTGCCACCTTATATTTGGAGAAATCATGCTACGCAAAACTACCAGTGCTGCAGTGCTAGCCGCTGCTGCGGTGAGTCCTGTATGGGCCCAATCAACAAACGAAGGGGCCCTGCCGGAAGTTGAGAGCGCAACCGCCTCGAATTCTTTGGGCAACGTCACAATCACTGCTAATCGCCGTAAAGAAAATGCCCGGGATGTAGCGGGGGCCGTGAGTGTGCTGAGCGGCTCTAAATTGGATGATCTTGGTATCAAGGGCGTAGCCGACATGGCTGCCTATGTGCCGGGTTTGGTGGTGACAGGTACGGGACCTGGTGCTCAACAGTTGTCATTGCGAGGCATAAGTACAGGAGTAAGTCAGGTCAATGCGACCGTTGCCACATACATCGACGAAACACCTGTAAGTTTCAATTCAAACTACGCCGCCGGGTCCAGCTTCACCGCGGATCCAAATCCTTTAGACATTGACAGAGTAGAGGTCTTAAAAGGCCCGCAGGGTTCGCTTTATGGCGCAAGCGCACTCGGCGGCTTGGTGAAATACGTAACAATCGACCCCGACCTAAAGGCAGCAAACGGCCGTCTTGAGATCGGGGCGAACGCGGTAGAAAATGGCGGCACCGGTAGCACCATCCGCGCAGCTGTTAGCCTACCCATAAAACAAGATATTCTGGCTGTGAGAGTCTCAGGCTTCACTCGTGATGAGCCCGGATTCATAGACAACGTAGCCAGCAAGAAAAATGACGTCAACAAAACAAAATTTGGTGGCGGCTCTTTTACTGCATTGCTCAAGCCAAATTCAAGCTTTAATGCAAGGATTAGTGCAGATGCACAGTCCATCAACGCAGACGACACGTCGCCCGTCCAAGCTGACGCACTCACGTTAAAGCCCACCAACGCAGACTTGCTAAAGACCAACTGGCAGCTTCAGCAACCGCTGAGCACAGACACCAATCGTGCAAACCTTACGCTCAATTTTGACCTTGGCTTTGCGAATTTGATGTCATCCACGAGTGACTTCCATTCAAAAAATCAATTTACTTCAGATCTAACAAATCCCTATAGCTCCCTCTACCCGTGGTTGCCGGTTTTCGGGCTGAGCGGAAATAGTGCCAATTTTGTAGGCGACTACGATCTCAAGAAAAAAACGCAAGAATTCCGACTGACATCTCCAGGAAATCAAACCCTCGACTGGTTGGTCGGAGCCTTCTACACGGAAGAGGCAGTTGCCGCCAGCAACAGGTCTGACTTGTTAGATGGTCCCGCAGGTGGCCCAACTGCAAAGGTTTTTAATGTACTTGACTTCAATTACGGAGCAAAGCTTAAAGATACGTCCATCTACGCCAATGCAACTTACAAAGTCAGCGAGCCATTTGATGTTCAAATCGGATTCCGGCATGCGTCAATTGACCAGACATACTATCAAACCACTTCCACAAGCTTCGACTATACGAACTTCTTTTCAATGGTCTCGGTCGGAAACCTTCCGTTTCCATCCGATACAGTTTCCGCTGCGGAAACCCACACCACGTGGATGATGTCCCCGCGCTGGAGAATCGATCCTCAGACCATGGTGTATGCCCGAGCGGCAACAGGTTACCGGCCGGGTGGCCCTAATTTTCTCATTCCTGGAAGTACCGCACAAAAGTCTTTTGAAACAGATAACTTACTCAACTTAGAATTAGGTTTAAAAGGCGCCTTGCCGGAAATCAAAATGGACTACGCAGTATCCATATTTAATATTGACTGGAAGAATATCCAGGCGCCGGGCATTGATCACAGTACAGTAAATAACTACAGCTTTTACAGCAACGGTGGTCGTGCGCATACACGCGGTCTAGAGATCGAAGGGCGTTGGAAGCCGAGTCCATCTTGGATGTTGAGTGGAAATGCCGCATTCACGGAAGCAAAGCTAGATGAAGACATAGCAATTGATGGAATTCAGGCTAAGGCAGGGGACACGATACCGCTTGTGCCTGCATTTGCCTTTACCCTGACTGCGGATTACACGCGCGAGATATTTGATGGAGTAGAAAGCGTATTTGGTATGAGCGTTTCCCATGTGGGCGAACGAAATGCCTATTTCGATCACACCTTGGTTGGTACGGCGCCCGACCTAACGGCTGTCGGAAAAATGCCTGCATACGATGTGGTAGATTTTCGTGCCGCATTCAGCAAGTCCAATTGGACATTAAGTTTCATTTTAAAGAATGCCTTTGATCAAAAAGGGGTAAACCAAATCAATGGAGGATTTGTAACCGGCACAACTGGATCATTAACACCAGCCGGTTTGACGCTCATTACACCGCGTACACTGGGTGTCACCCTCAGGACCGAGTTTTAAGACTGCTGGAAAAGCATATGACAAAAGCTGCTGGTGAATCAGCTCTCGAAAATACCGAGGTGCACTATCTGTATTCAAATTATGTCCGAGACGAATTCAGGATATGCATTGCCTATCCCTTAACAAAGGTTCCAGAAGGCATCAAGCCATCTGTTATCTATGTTCTGGATGCCAATACTAATTTCGGACTTGTTTCGGACATAGCAAGATCGGGCGAATTTCAGGGGCGATATGCTTTTGTTGTAGGCATCGGCTATCGTGCGAACTCATTCCCAGCAGATATATTTGTCAAGCGCTCGCGTGATTTCACTCCAACACCATCGCCCCTCTTTGATAATTTGGGTGGGGCAATGGTGGGGGCGCCGCATCTAAAGATATCTACTGGGGGTGCGTCGCAGTTTCTGGAATTTATCCAAAAGGAACTCAAACCACATATCGAAGACCTGTTTCAACTACAACGCCCCGATAGCACATTAATCGGAATGTCGCTGGGCGGGCTTTTTTGCATATGGACTCTCTTGAATCAACCCGAATCGTTCCAACGCTACCTGGCATGCAGTCCCTCTCTGTGGTGGGATAACGACGTAATCTTTGAGTATGAAAAAAAATGGGCGAAAGAGAACGAAGACCTTCCAGCCAGAGTTTTCATCGCTGCCGGTGATGAAGAAAGGCATGAAAAAGTGACTTCCAAACTAGAGCTTCTTCCTGCTGAAATAAAACCTCTTCTAGATAGCTTTCGGAATGCAGATGGACGACATATGTTGGCGGAACACGTGGAATCGCTGATTGATCAACTGACAAATAGGAACTACAAAAACTTGCATCTTTCCGGAAAGATATTTCCAGATGAGACACATGAAACAGTGTATCCATCGGCGTTGGTTCGAGGCCTAGGAGCGATTTTCCCAATTATTGCGGCATGACAGCCCTTTGATGCAATCGCACCCGGAGATCAGTTACATGGCCCATTAATAGAACAAAATGACTCCAGCTAAGGAACATAAAATTTCAAAAAGAGCCAGGCTCAGTTATGCAATAGGCTCCATTGCCTTTGGTTTAAAAGGTCTTGCCTTGGGCTTGGTAATGATTTTCTACAACCAAGTGATGGGATTGCCCGCAGCGTGGGTTTCGACGGTTATTGGATTAGCGCTAATCGTTGATGCAATCGTTGATCCACTGATTGGACACATATCTGACAATTGGGATTCTCGTTTAGGTCGGCGTCATCCCTTTATGTACCTATCAGCGATACCGGCGTCGATTGCTGTATGGGCATTGCTCAACCCACCGCAAGGATTGTCCAAAGAGAGCCTAGTTGGCTACTTGATGGCTTGCACAGTATCTGCTCGGGTGTTTATCTCGCTATTTGAGATTCCCAATGCATCACTGCTTCCTGAACTCGCGAAGGATTACGACGATCGAACAGTGCTCTCAACATACCGATCACTAGCCGGCCTTTTCTTTCCTATTGTTGTTGTAATGATAGCAATGTCGGTCATTATGACGCCCTTCGTAAACGCCCAAGGGCAGCATATGCCAGGTCAACTTAATGCATCCGGATATGCCAGCTACGGTGTGTTGCTCGGAGCTGTAATTTTTTGTTCGATCATGGTTTCCAGTATCGGCACCCATGGCGAAATCAAGGCGCTACACAAACCTAACCGGCAGGCGAAATGGAGAACGCATTTTTACACCATTCGTAGAACGATGTCGGATCCCAATTTCCTAGCACTCTCGCTCGCAGGAATGATTTCGGGTGTTGGAACGGGCTTGGTAGGTGGTCTCACGGAGTATTTCAACACCTACTATTGGGAACTAAGTGCCAGTGAGATTTCGTCACTCATGGGCGCGATTCTCATAAGCCCTATCGCAGCAGCAATATTGGGACCATTTTTGGGCAAAAGGTATGGCAAGAAGCGTGTTGCTATATGGAACTTCTTCCTCTCGATGTTTTTTGGGGTACTGCCAATCACGTTGCGCCTCTTGGATATCTTGCCAAACAATGGCAGCCCAGTAATCCTGGGGTTGTTAATAGTGGACAGTATTTTTTCTGTAACGCTTGTCATCATCGGAGTGATATTGATTACCTCCATGATGGCAGACGTGGTAGAAGAAGTTCAGAGAAAAACCGGGCAACGGTCAGAGGGGCTCATTTTTTCGGCGGACACAATGCTTAAACAAATCGTAACGGGTGTGGGTTCCATGGGAACAGGGGTAATTCTTGACTACATTCGCTTTCCGGATAAAGCAGTACCTGGGCAAGTTCCCGCCGATGTGCTGCATAGGATGGCCGTTACCTACCTGCCGATTACCATCATAACCAGCCTGTTTGCCATCGGCGCAATTGCTTTCTACTCAATAAGTCGCGCAGATCATGAGCGCAATATTTTGGACGCCAAGTTATGAATCTGGTTGAGAGCTTTAGCGTCGACTACAGAGAGGCACGATCCAAGTTTCTCACAGCTGCAGAGCTGGCATCAGCACACCTCGAAAGTGTTATTCATCCGGAGCTCGGACCCGATGGGCAGGAGTTGTTCAGCGATGTCGCATGGTTAGGTCCATCCGACGCGCAGCGAGTCCTGGTATTAATTTCAGGAACACATGGAGTCGAAGGATTTTGCGGCTCAGGGGCGCAAGTTGCGCTTCTTCGTTCAATCAGCACAAGCCCACTACCAACTGGGGTGGCTGTTCTTTTGATTCACGCAATTAATCCTTATGGATTTGCATGGTTACGCAGAGTCACACACGAGAATGTCGACCTTAATCGCAACTGGCTGGACTTTAGTGCGCCGATAGCTCAAAATCTCGGGTACAACGAACTACACGCCGCATTGTGTCCCATGGTTTGGTCAGAGCAGAGCGTGTCGGAAGGTTCTGTCGCGGTTGCTGCATACGCGTCCCGAGAAGGAGTGGCTGCGCAATTGAAAGCTGTTTCCGGAGGGCAGTACAGTCACCCTACCGGCGTCATGTACGGCGGAGCGGAGCCAACATGGTCTCGGCTTACACAGACTACGATTTTCGAGCACTATTTAAGAACTGCATCCAAGATTGCAATCATCGATTACCACACTGGGCTAGGTCCTTGGGGCTATAGTGAACGGATAGTTACAGCACCCACTGAATCCGAAGAGTTCGTGCGTGCCACGGCTTGGTTCGGAGGTGGCGTGACTTCAACGTCTGATGGCAGTTCAAGTTCTTCAGTAATTAACGGTGATGGTCTTTCCGCCGCGACGAGACTTCTTTGCCACGCAGAGGTAACTGGTGTAGCTCTTGAATTTGGCACTCAGACGATGGATAAAGTTTTGTTGGCTATTTGTGCTGACTGCTGGTTACACCGCTACGGCGACCATTCCACTCAAATTGGACAAAGCATAAAGCAGCAAATCCGAAATGCGTTCTACGGCGATACCGATGAATGGAAGGGAATGGTGTTGGGCCAGTCATATCTGGCATGCCGACAGGCGATCTCTGGATTGCTTAGTCGATGAATCGCTGATACACGGGGGCAAAATTGAAGTATTGGATTGTGGTGTTACTTGGTCTCTTGGTATTTTTAATTTTTCTGTGTGGATCCATAGTTAAATATAAGTTTTTAGTTTGGCGTTCGAATTTGATTTGGAAGCTCAATGAAGCAAGCGAATTAGTACATACGCCATGCGGGGCAATTGAATATGCCGATGTTGGGTCAGGTACACCGATTGTCATGCTGCATGGAACACCTGGTGGATACGATCAAGTTCTGAGTCTGGTCAAAGCTACCAAGTTTTATGGGGCAAACCTACGTGCAATTATTCCCTCACGACCTGGGTATTTGCGAACACCTATTGAGTCCGGTAAAACCCCTGCAGAGCAAGCAGCTCTTTATGCTGCCCTACTTACTCAATTAGGCATCGAAAAGGCTTTTATATTTGGTGTATCAGGAGGTGGTCCTAGCGCGATTCAATTTGCGATTCTCTTTCCCGAAAGGTGTCTAGGACTTATTTTAGAAGAGGCCGTAACCCAAAAAATATTAGCCCCTGACACTAGGTTACCATCCATATGCATAGATTTTCTGATCTTCGCTTTCCGCGGACGAACTGCGAAGCGCTTGAAACGAAAAGGTATCGTTGATCAAGCACAGATCACGATGGCCTTGGAGGCCGGGGATACTGTTGCGATTTTTTCCAAAAGAAGAATTGGATATGCAAATGATAGAAATTATTTTTCTGGAATGGCTGATCCGCAACTTGGTCGAATCACAAGTCCTGTATTGATTGTTCATGGAACCCGTGACACTGAAGTTCCAATAGCACATGCAGAGTTTGCTCATTCCCGAATAATCAATAGTCGGCTTGAGTGGATTGAGGGGGCGGATCATAGTATGCCAGCATCAAATTACTCACATGTAAACTCCCTTGTCAAGGAATTTATCAGTCTTCATGCTGAGCGTGCACTTGATTAATGACTAGGTTCAATCGCCTGCGGACCAATTGGGAGTCGCATACATTTCTGATTAAACATTGCCTAATCCCCGGAATTTTCAATGGATTATTAAACGGGATACTTGCTATTTATACTTACCCCAAGGCGACTAATATTTTGATGTGGGGACAAGATGCTTATGGCATTGATCTGATTTTCACAGCATTTTTAATTCCTGCCATATCGTGGTTGTTTGTGTTCTCTATCATCCCAGATCGCGAAGTTGGGGCTGTCCCAATGAGAAATTTCATTGTTAGTGTAATGTCTCTGATGATTAGATTGAGTTCCAGTCGTGGCATCGGCTTATTTTCATGGGGCGCAGTAGGAATTTTGATTTTTTCTGTGCCTATATTGATTTGCTTGCAAGCTCTCGGCTCGCCAAATATGAATGGCATTAACTATGCTATCTTCAAAGGAGTTTTCGCTGCTACGATATCTTCAATACTACAGCCAATCATGGTCGGCGTACGGATTCAGTACTTTCGAGCTATCAGTGGAAAATGCCCGTGAAGATGGGCCGGACATAAAGGTCTATCAAATCAGAAGGTCCAGTATCTGGCAAGTAAAGGGGTAGTTCATCTGCATTGTTGACAAGTGCCATGATCATTTGGGCGCTAATGTTTGCATCTACCCGGCGAACACTTCCATCAATGATTCCATCACTAACGACCGATGCGATACGGTCGGTGACTTTTCGGATTTCAAGGAGAATGCTATCCATCGATGATGGAAGCACGGATGAAATAGCAGAAGCCCGAAGGAGTGAGGCACCTCCATCTATTTGATGGCGTATCAGTGAGCAAACGAAAGTAGTTAGCGTCTGAAGTCCGTTTGGGGCAACATTGAGTGACATGTCAATGGCACTGTGCATAACTTCAAAAGTTCTCTTGAAGCACTCTAGTACTAAATCGTCTTTGTTATCGACGTGATGATAGAACGCGCCTTTTGTCAAATTCAAACGTGCAGCGATTTTGTCCACCGAAGTTCCGCGATATCCAAGTTCATTGATTTGGGCGCTCGCCGCTCGCAAAAATAGCTCCTTACTGGCTCCATCGGCAGCGTCCAAATGTGGCAGTAATGATGGCAATTCCGTTGGCGTCCATTCAAAACCAGGCTCGGCGATACCCTCGGCAAGAATATCTATGTACCGGTGGCAATAGCGTGCAGCGGCTTCCGGGTAGAAATAAAAGTACCAAACAGGAATCCAGTTCAATTCTCCGGTGAGAATGTGGGCGATCGCCGATCGCTCTTTACCCGGTAATTCTTTATGCCCTGTTCCTTTGAGCAAGCCACGCAGTCGATTGAACATCGCTCGGTACGCATCATTAAGAGCAGGGTCATCGAGTGCACGCGCATCGCTAAAGCTAGGTAATTCTTCAACTTCTCCTTTTGCGCCACGTCGCTTAAATTCCAGAAAAGCATTAAACAGGCTTTCTAGTCGCGTTCTGGTGTCGAGATGTTTTTCGCTAGCGGTTATGAATTCCTCCATCCGTGACACACCCTTCAAGAGGCAGGCCACGGCCAGGTCATCCTTCTTTTTATAGTAGTAGGTTATTGCAGGCGCGGCAAACCCTAGTTTTTCAGCCACCTCCGCCAGCGTCATGCGCCCAACACCTTTTTGGTTGATCACACCTATAGCGGCCGCAACGATGGACGCCTTGCTTTCTTCGTAACGTTTTGAGTTTTTCCGCGTTGTGGACATGCAGAGTCTTTTGAGATTCAGAGTGTTCAGTTGTGTGGGAGCGCCTGTCTACGGCGTATAGAGCATGCTACACGGGATTGCGCCTCTTGGCATGCGAAATCAAGCACCCATTGGCGCGACGTTTACATACCGAATGATAAAAATTTAAAGATTACAACAAGCTTTTGTGGATAAAATAGCATACTACATTTAAAGTTATGCCTATGCAGTCGTTCAAATCACGATTTTTTTATCACCTCGTTAGATACACAATTTCACGGGGCCAGAAACGTCCGTTGTCTATACCGGCCATGCGCGCGGCGGAGGGGAGACGGGTGATGAAGATGCCTCTGGGTGTGTTGAGCGAGGAAGCTTGTATCGGGGGACTACAGGGTGAATGGCATCGTCCTGCCAACGCTGAAAAAAGTTCGATTCTCATGTACTTGCATGGCGGTGCTTACGTTCTGGGCTCATTTAGGACGCATAGATCGCTTGGTGCGAGTTTGGCTCGCGCCTCGGGTTTTTCGACTTTTGTCGCCAATTACCGGCTGGCGCCAGAAGACCCATTTCCTGCTGCTGTCGATGACGCAGTTTCTGCCTATATGGCTTTAAAAGATGAGTTCCCGAAAGCTTCAATTGCAATCGCAGGGGATTCCGCTGGAGGTGGGCTTTCGTTGGCGCTGGCCATCAGCCTCAAAGAACGAGGCCTGCCCGCCCCGGTTGCCATGGCGCTACTGTCACCGTGGACAGACCTGTCACTAAGCAATGCAACCCATGCAACTAAGGCCAAAGTGGACCCGTTTTTCCCCAATACGAGTGTTTTGCGGGGAGCCGCGCGGGCATATGCCGGGGGAAATTCGTTAACACACCCTTTGATTTCTCCGCAATTCGCGAACCTTCAAGGTTTGCCACCAACGTTAATTCATGTCGGTGAATTAGAGACGCTCCTCGATGACTCCCTCTTGATCGCACAGAGGCTACATGCAGCAGGAGTGAATGTCATCGTCCATGTTTTCCCTCGTATGTGGCATGTTTGGCAGGCTTTTGCTGGTCACTTTCGCGAAGCGGACGAGTCCATTAACGAGATTGGCGAATTTTTAAAGCGGTATCGGAAGAACTAAAGCTCAGGCTCAAGCCACTTTCTGTAAAGCATGTCCATGGCTCCAAGTCGACACCCATCGACACATGCAATTTAAGCATGCCCTCGAAGATCCCACTTTGGGCAAGGCTCCGTCTGGTCTCTCGCTGAATTCGGCGTATCGGCAGTATCTTGATCTTTCAGAGGTTGCAATAGCAAATGCATCAATCCAATAAAACTGACCTTGCCCTCGATACGGTGACGTTGGAGGACAAGTACACCTTGAAAAAAGGCCGAGTGTTCATGACCGGAACACAGTCATTGATCCGCATGCTGCTAGCGCAAAGGCAGCGCGATGCAGCACAAGGGCTCAATACCGCTGGATTTGTCTCGGGCTACCGCGGCTCACCTTTGGGAGCGCTGGATCAGGAGCTTTGGAAGGCTCGCAAGCACCTTGACGAAAACCAAATTAAGTTCGTTCCTGGCTTGAATGAAGAGTTAGCTGCAACGGCGGTGTGGGGTTCGCAAATGCTTGGTCTGGACCCCAACGCTTTGGTAGAAGGTGTGTTTGGCCTCTGGTATGGCAAAGGGCCGGGCGTGGATCGCAGTGGTGACGCCTTTAAACACGGCAACATTGCGGGGTGCTCAAAACACGGTGGAGTACTCCTGATTGCTGGTGACGACCATTCCTGCAAATCGTCCAGCTTGCCTCACCAAAGTGAGCACGCGTTCATTGCCGCCATGATTCCGGTGATGAATCCGTCCGGCGTTCGGGAGTTCATCGAATTCGGCTTGCATGGATATGCCATGTCACGCTATTCGGGGTGCTGGATCGGTTTTAAAACCATCAGTGACACTATTGAATCATCATCCTCGTTCGAGATTGATCCAATGTCCGTGGACATCAAAATCCCGGACAGCTATCCTGTCCCCGAAGACGGCTTTCACATCCGTTGGCCAGATCCTCCATTGGAGCAGGAAAACCGTCTGCAACGCCAACGCCTTTATGCGTTACTGGAATACGTGCGCCTAAACGGCTTGAACCGCCAGGATTGGACCGCGACCGCTGCCAAGTTGGGCATTGTCACCACGGGTAAGAGCTACCTCGACGTACGCGAGGCCCTGACGCTCATGGGTATTGATGAAGCCGCAGCCAAGGTCATGGGCCTTCGTTTATTGAAAATTGGCGTCTCCTGGCCACTGGAGCCAAGTTGCATACGCGAGTTCGCTGAAGGGCTGGATGAAATTCTGGTGGTGGAAGAAAAGCGCCAGATTTTGGAGTACCAGATCAAGGAGCAGCTCTACAACATACCAGTTGAATCACGTCCGCGTGTGGTCGGGAAATACGACGAAACTGGCGAATGGGTGCAGGTGCCACACAACGGAATTTTGCTCTCGCCTAATGGCGAACTCACCCCTGCTGCCATTGCTAGTGTGTTGGCTGCGCGCATAGTCAAGGTGCTTGGGCGATCGGTATTGAGCGCACAAGGTCAGTCGTATTTGCTAGCCTGTAAGGCAGCAGACGGCTTTACACGCGTAGTACCTGGGTCGCCGCAGCGCCTGCCGTATTTCTGCGCTGGCTGCCCTCACAACAATTCAACCAAGGTACCCGAGGGCTCACGCGCAGTAGCAGGCATCGGTTGCCACTACATGGCGCAGTGGATGGACCGACGCACTGAGACCTTTACCCAAATGGGGGGCGAGGGCGTGAGCTGGATCGGTCAGGCTGCCTTTACTGCGACTGAACACATCTTTTCCAACCTTGGCGATGGCACATATATGCACTCTGGCTCTCTGGCCATCCGTGCTTCAGTGGCCGCGCGCGTCAACATCACCTACAAAATTTTGGTGAATGACGCCGTTGCCATGACCGGTGGCCAACCGGTGGAGGGATCTCCTACGGTAGAGCAGATCCTGCAGCAGGTGGCAGCCGAGGGCGTCAAGCACCTTCACCTAGTGACTGATGAGCCCGATCTCTATGACGATTTGAAAGGCCTTCCCGCCGGCGTTGTGCTCCACCACCGCGACCAGATGGATGCCTTACAGCGCTACTTGCGTACGCTTAAGGGCGTGTCAGTGCTGTTATACGCGCAAACCTGCGCAGCCGAAAAACGGCGTCGGCGCAAGCGCAAAGAATTGGCAGACCCACCCAGGCGAATATTCATCAACGAGGCAGTGTGTGAAGGATGTGGCGATTGTGGCGTGCAGTCCAACTGCGTCGCAATTCTTCCACTGGAAACCCCGTTGGGCCGCAAACGTACCATCGACCAAAGTGCTTGTAACAAAGACTACTCCTGTGCCAGCGGATTTTGTCCCAGCTTTGTCACAGTGGAAGGCGGCACGCTACGCACGCTTACTAAGCGAGTCATACACTCACCGAGCAATTTGCCGATGCCGATGCTGCCGTCCCTTGAGACGCCATGCAATATTCTTATCACTGGGGTTGGCGGTACCGGAGTGGTGACCATCGGCGCGCTCTTAGGTATGGCGGCACACTTGGAAGGCAAGGGTGTGCTGGTGCTGGATATGGCAGGTTTGGCACAAAAAGGAGGGGCGGTGATGTCCCATGTGCGCCTGGCCAAAACACCGTCCGATCTTCAAGCTACTCGAGTACCCGCAAAGCAGGCCGACGTAGTCATTGGTTGCGATCTTATGGTGGCGTCTACCAAAGATGCCCTGGATACCATGCATCCACAGCGAACCCGCGCAGTTCTAAACACAGATGTTGCACCCCCTGGTGCCTTCACCCAGAACCCAGATTGGGACGCTAGCTCAGACGTCTTGCTGGCTAGTGTTGTATCGGCATGCCTACAAATCGCATCGGTGGGAGCCACCACCATGGCCACTGCCTTATGCGGCGATGCCGTGGCTACTAATGTCTTTATGCTGGGACTTGTCTGGCAGAGGGGCTGGATCGGTTTGGAGGAGGCCTCATTACTGCGCGCAATAGAACTGAATGGTGCTGCAGTGCCTATGAACAAGGCTGCCTTTGCGTGGGGCCGCCAAGCCGCGCTGGATATTGACATCGTTCGCAGAGCCGCTGGGCTGGGGCAGGCCGAAACGGTGGTCGCCATGCCTGAGCGTACACCAACACTACAAAAAATCTTGGAGGACCGGACTGCGCGACTCACGGATTACCAAAACGCAAAGTATGCACGTCGTTATGTCGACACTGTGCAAGAGATCGCCTCGATGGAGAAGCAGCGCACTGGCAGTGACCGTATCGCCCGAGCGGTGGCAGTCAGCCTATACAAGCTAATGGCTTACAAGGATGAATACGAGGTAGCTCGGTTGTTTGTACAAGGAGGCTTTTTTGAGAAAATTTCATCGCAAATCGACGGTAAATACAAATTGCGTTTTCACCTAGCTCCGCCCATTTTTCCCAAGCGAGATTCACAAGGCCAGGCAGTGAAAAAGTCCTATGGGCCCTGGATGGCTTACGTCTTTCGCATCCTTGCAGCTGCCCGTGGACTACGCGGCACCGTTTTTGACGTTTTTGGGTTCACCCAAGACCGTCGCGATGAGCGTGCGGCTATTGGTGCTTACTCTGAGCAAATGCGGGCTGTTATGCATAACCTGGCGGCGAAAAATTTAGCTCACGTACTTGAATTGGCACGGTTACCACAAAGTGTGCGTGGGTTCGGCCATGTGAAGGAGCGGAATTTGAAGGAAGTACTTGACCGGCAAGCTCAGTTGCTTTCACGCATTCAGACCAAATGTAATTTGGAACCGTAGACCTAAATGGCAACTCGAACCGAATGTTTTTTTGTTTTCAGAGCTAGGATTTTCGATCTGCAGAGGATGACTTCTACGTTTTAATTTTGAGATATGGGTTTGATTTAACGCAGCTAAGGCTATTGGGGCACATTAGCGTCATATTCACACAAGTGCCATGAAAGACCTCTGCTGGAAATTGGGTGCATTTCCATCGATGCCCACATTCGTCGGAGCTGACTAAAACCCTCGCCTTTGTACGTGGACATCGAGTTTCCTCTTCCAGCCTTGACCAATCACTCGAGCAACGTCCTCATCTGACCGTTCCGACCCAACCCGACCATTTCGCAAGCGCTGCCAATGACCGCTGTCAGAATTCACGGTCTGCCTATGACCGCAATCGAGAAGAAAAATTACTGATCAGTCAGTATCTTCAATTTTAGGCAACTCGGAAAGTGGATGACTGCTAATGCTTTTCCAGCCCAACCAAGGCAGCTCTGCGAGCGTCCGCAATGGATCAAGCCTCGCCTAATGCTGAAAATGGGCTATGCCCGCAATCAGCCTGTCGCAGCCTCACAGCGAGGATAGGCCAACGACCGCTCCCGGCTCTCAGCGGGCGATGGCCTGGTAACTTTACGTCGTGCACTCGCTGATCCGCGCTGCGGGAAGTACAAGTCCCGCAGTTGCAAGTTTTAATTTACGTGGACTCATCTGACACAGGCCGAACCCGCCCTGCTTTTTCGGCTTCTCGGAACAATGCCAAAGTGCGACGCGCAAGATCACTGATTTGCGCACTTGTCCGGCTTGCCAGCCATTTGTCATGCTCATCCTGGTCCAGGTTGGGCTGGTGCATAAAGTCGTCCATATCGCTTTCGTCGGACTCTGGCTTTTTATGTTTACTCATTTGCGACCCCCTGCGGATATGCACGTATCTGCGCCACGGTGTCTGCCAAGGCAGGCGCCACTGGTACGCCCCTGCGGCTAAAGATCCCAGACAGGCTGGTGTAGTACCAAAGCGCCTCTTCCCTGCTTGCTGTGAACCGGTCAAAAACCGACACGCCAACCGTTTTAAGATCGCCCAGGATTGCCCTAGCGTTGTGAAGCTTGTCAGAGCCCGAAACCAGCAGTACATCGCTTGTTGCCATTTCTAAATGGGCAAGGTACTTCTCTTTTCGCTGCTTCCATGGCGGCTTTTGGCCAGCGGCATCAGGAACCCCGTCGGTGCAACCCATCACGAGGTCTGCCACCCGTGCGCCGAAGCGCTCGCGGATTTCATGTTCGTAGTCGGCCCCGCCGTCCTCCACTGCGTCGTGCAGCAGGGCGGCGATGGCCTGGTCTTCATCGGCGCCGTACTCCAGGGCAATGGCGGCAACGGCCATGGGATGTGCCAGGTAAGGGATACGCGTTCCCTTGCGAACCTGTCCGTCATGCGCACGCACTGCCAGTTCCAATCCTTGAGCAAATCGTTGGGTCAGCATTGGAGCTCCTTTGCACTTTGTTGCTGTGGTCGCATGCGCTTGAGCGCACGTTTCACCGGCGTCGGTAAATCACCTTTAACGTCAAACCGCCAGAAATCGACTCCTGGCTGATCGGCCATGGAATTGGCCGGACCTGTCATTTTTTTGCTCATTGCTACTTCTCCATCCCCGCAGACGTTGAGACGTCTGCTGCGTGCGGGAGGAGTCGCAGCCTGACGCTTTAGCCATGAATTTGTAAAGCGCCCTGGCAAGTAGTCTGGATAAATCCGGCGCACCTGTATTGTAAAGAGACTGACAGGAACTGTCATCCTCTTTATTCCGACTTCATTGACAGGGCCAAGGACAGCGCGTAAGCTTTTGACTATTACTCCATGGACCTGATACATGAAATCTATTAAAAAGGCGCGCGAGGTTCTGGCAGCTTTGCCTCGCTGCTCCGCTACTGCGCGCCAGACTGGCGTGCAATGCAAAAACCCTGGCACCGGCGCAGGCGGGAAGTGCCGCTTTCATGGCGGTGCCAGTACGGGGCGCCCTGCAATCCATGGCCGCGCAACCAAGCAGGCGAAGCTGCATCGAGACTGGGCTCGCTTGTTACTTGGCATGGTTCATACCTTGCATGGTGGCAATGGCGCGGGGTTCTTAAAACCAGGGCGCTTGACTGCTGCGCGCGGTGACGTGTTACTCAAACTCCAACAAGCAGGCCTCGATCAGCCCACACCCATGAAACACAGGATCATTCATAATGGATAAGGTTCAGTGGTTGTCACTGGATTAACTTGAGGGTGAGCATTGGAATTTGTTGGTACTTTTGTTGGCACTTGTGAAAAATTGAAAAGGAAATTTCAAATTTCTCAAGCCACGAGAGCAAATTTTCAATGGCACCTATCACCACCATTTTTCTCCCGCAAGGGACATCCAGCCCGCCCGTTTACGCCGCGGGCTTTTTTGTTGCTCTGCCCCTTGCTGAAGTCCATCCGATGCCACCTCACCCCAAACCTCCCGCCACATCCCAGGCGCTGGTTTGGTTCAAGCGGGATTTGCGCCAGGACGACCATGCACCGCTGCGGGCAGCACAGCACTTTGAGGCGGCGCAGGGGCTGTTCATCATCGAGCCCGAATGGCTTGGTAGTCCCGAGTTCAGCAGCGCTCACCTGCAATTTGCGCTCGCGAGCCTGACGCCGCTGCGGGAGTCGCTGGCCGAGCGGGGCTTGCCCTTGCTGGTGCGCGTGGGCGAGGCCACCGAGGTTTTGGCGGCCTTGCGGGCTGAAACCGGCTTCACGCACTTGCTCAGCCACGAAGAAACCGGTCCGATGTGGACCTATACGCGGGACAAGGCCGTGGCGGCCTGGTGCGCTGCCCATGGCGTTGTGTGGAAAGAATGGACGCAAACCGGCGTCGTGCGGCGCCTGCGGTCGCGCCAAGGTTGGGCGCAGCGCTGGCAGGCGCGCATGGATGCGCCGCGCGTGCAGGCCCAAGGAGGGTTTGCCGGGGTGGCGGGTGTGGAGCTTCATGACATTCCGAATCTGCGCGCGCTGGGTTTGCAGGCAGACACCAAAGTGGTTCAGGCGGGCAACGAAGCCAGCGCCTGGTCAGAACTGGACGGTTTTTTGGAGGGACGCGGGCGGGACTACCGGCGCGCCATGTCCAGCCCCCTGACCGCGCCCGACGCCTGCAGCCGTTTAAGTCCGCACCTGGCTTTTGGCACGATCTCGATGCGCGCGGTGCACCAGGCTACCGAGCAGGCGATTTCCCAAACCCACGACCGCGAGCTCGCCAAAGCCCTGCGCAGCTTTAGCGGGCGCTTGCGCTGGCATTGCCACTTTATGCAAAAGCTGGAGGACCAGCCCTCTATTGAATTTGAAAACTTTGCCCGTGTCTGCGACGGCTTGCGCGAAAACGACTTTGACGCGGGCCGTTTTGAGGCCTGGCGTACGGGCCAGACGGGCTATCCGATGGTGGACGCCTGCATGCGGTCACTGAACGCCACGGGTTGGCTTAACTTTCGGATGCGCGCCATGTTGGTGAGCTTTGCCTCCTACCACTTGTGGCTGCACTGGCGCCCCACCGGGGTCTACCTGGCGCGCCAGTTTCTGGACTTTGAGGCTGGGATCCACTGGAGCCAGATGCAGATGCAAAGCGGCACCACCGGCATCAACACCCTGCGCATGTATTCGCCGACCAAACAGGCGCAAGACCAGGACCCGGACGGCAGCTTCATCCGGCACTGGGTGCCTGAATTGGCCCGCGTTCCGCTGCCCTACCTGGCCGAGCCCTGGAAGATGAACGACACACTGGAGCGCATGGCCGGATGCACCGTCGGGCGGGACTACCCGGCGCCGATCGTGGACGACAAGCAGGCCGTCCAGGCCGCCAAAAACCGGATGTACGGCCTGCGGAAAACGCCCGAGGCGCGTGCCGAAGCCGATGCGGTCCAATCACGCCATGGCTCCCGCAAGAGCGGCATGGCGCAAACCGGACTGCGACAACGCACCGGCAAAGCGGGTCATGCCGCCAACTCAGTGGACCCAGTTACCCGTCAAACACGACAAGCCGACCTGTTCGCGGATGTGGGGGACCTGGAGGACGCGCATCCAAAGGGCAGGCCATGAAAAACGACTTCAAAGGCAACAAAAGTAGCCTCCCCTCCAAACCCTGTGCGGTGTGCCAGCGCCCCATGACCTGGCGCAGGGCATGGGCCAAGAACTGGGAATCGGTGCGTTATTGCTCCGACGCCTGCCGGGCCCAAAAGAACACCGTACCTGCCAGCCGCGCTACCTCAGCATGAACAAGATCAACGCAAGGCCGCGCTCCAGCGACAGCACCGCCGCAGCCGCCGCTGAAGCCAGCCCGCGCGCGCCGGTCCGCCACCTGGTGCTGGTGCTGGGCGACCAGTTGGACAGAGGCGCCTCTGCACTGGACGGCTTCGACCCGTCGCAAGACGCAATTTGGATGGCGGAGGTGGCGCAGGAGTCTGAGCACGTTTGGTCGTCCAAGCAGCGCACGGCGGTTTTTCTGAGCGCCATGCGCCACTTTGCCGCCGAATTACGCGCCCAAGGCTGGCCGCTGCATTACGTCGCATTGGACGCGCCCGACAACTGCGGCACCTTGGCGGGTGAGCTGGCCATGGCCATCGCCTTTTACCGGCCGCAAGCCTTGGTGATGACCGCTCCCGGCGACTGGCGCGTGTTGCAAGACTTGCGCGGCGCGGCGCTTGCGGCCCAGGTGCCGCTGGAGGTGCGCGACGACCGGCATTTTTTCAGCACGGTGCGCGACTTTGCGGCCCACGCCAAGGGCCGCAAGCAGTTGCGCCTAGAATACTGGTACCGGGAGCTGCGCCAGAAAAATGGCATCTTGATGGACGGTAAGGCGCCGGCCGGTGGCCAATGGAATTTCGACGCAGACAACCGTGCCTCCTTTGGCGCAAAAGGCCCGGGCACCGTGCCGCCGCCCAGCCGCTTTGCGCCCGACGCCACCACGCAAGAAGTGCTCGCGCTGGTCAACACGCGCTTTGCCAGCCACCCGGGCAGCGTGGCCGATTTTGGCTGGCCGGTCACGCGCGCGCAGGCCTTGCTGGCGCTGAATGCCTTTGTGCAGGAACGCCTGCCGTTCTTTGGCGAGCACCAGGACGCCCTGTGGGAGGGCGAGGTCTGGCTCTACCACTCGCACTTGGCCTGTGCCCTGAACCTCAAGCTGCTGGGGGCCCGCGAAGTGGTGGCCGCGGCCGAGTCCGCGTTCCGCGCGGGTGCGGCGCCCCTGCCCGCGGTGGAGGGTTTCATTCGCCAGATTTTGGGCTGGCGCGAATACGTGCGGGGCATTTACTGGACACAGATGCCGCAGTACCAAGAGCGCAACGCGCTGGGCGCAGTGGCCGATCTACCGGACTTTTACTGGACCGGCGAAACCGACATGGCCTGCCTGCGCGACGCCATCGGCCAGACCCTGCGCCACGGCTACGCGCACCATATTCAGCGCCTGATGGTCACCGGTCTGTACGCGCTGCTGTTTGGTGTCGAGCCAAAGCAAGTGCATCAGTGGTATCTGGCGGTGTACGTGGACGCGGTGGAATGGGTCGAGCTGCCCAACACCCTGGGCATGAGCCAGTTTGCGGACGGCGGCGTCATGGCCAGCAAGCCTTATGCGGCCAGCGGCAAATACATCCAGCGCATGAGCAACCACTGCAAGGGCTGCCGTTTTGATCCCGCGCTCTCGGTGGGCGAAGCCGCTTGCCCCTTCACCACCTTGTACTGGGACTTTTTATTGCGCTATGAGACTGTTCTGACCGCCAACCCGCGCATGGGCATGCAGCTCAAGAACCTGGCGCGCTTGTCCACGGAGCAACGGTCAGCGATCGTGGCGCAAGCCAGCCGCCACCGTGAGGCAACCCCCGCCCTGATCCGCGCCCCCGGAGTTGCGCCATAAACACGCCGTACCCCGCCACCCTGCACGCCGCCCATGAGCGCGTGGCGGCGGTGGACCCGACGGCCTATGCGCGCAGCCGCAACCACGTTGACGGCGCCGTCACCCGGCTCTCGCCTTACCTGACGCATGGACTGCTGACCTTGCCCGAGGTCTACCACGCGATCCACACCCGTTCGCCGCTGGAACCCCAGGGCAAACTGGTGTTCGAGTTTGGCTGGCGCGAATACCACCACCATGTTTGGGAGCATCTGGGGGACCGCATCCACCGGTCGCTGCACACGGGTCTGATGGGCGACGCAAGCTACGCGGCCGAGGTGCCTGAGGATGTGCGACACGCTGCCACCGGCATTCCCGCCATCGACACCGCAGTGCGCACGCTGTACCTCACTGGTTACCTGCACAACCATGCGCGGATGTGGTTGGCGAGTTATCTCGTGCACCTTCGCAAAGTGCACTGGCACGCGGGTGCCAGCTGGATGATTGCGCACTTGTTGGACGGCGATCTCGCCAGTAACCACCTGAGCTGGCAATGGGTTGCGGGTACGGGGAGTACCAAACCGTATTTGTTCAACGCCGAAAACGTCGCCCGCTACGCGCCCGAGCCTTGGCACAGCCCGGGCACTGTCATCGACACCAGTTATGAGGCCTTAGATCAGATCGCGCGAAACCTCACTGACGCGGTGCCGCACAGCTCAGCCCAACGCAACGGCGCGACCGCCTTGGAAGAGCCCGCCAGATTGGCGGAGCCGCCCACCGCGCTGGGATTTGCGGCGCCGGACGCCCGTGCCATCGCCGGCAAAGAGGTATGGCTCGTCCACGCGTGGTCACTGGGCCAGCGCCCACCCGAGGTCCCGCCGGAGGCGCTTTGCATCGCGGTGCTGGTGGCTGACTTTCACCAGACCAACCCCTGGAGCGCGCTTCGCTGGAACTTTGTCGGCGAGCGCATGGCCGACATGGCCGTAACTCGCTGGTTTGCCGACGCCGACACGCTGTGTGCGGCTTTGGCCCATGCCCGATGTATTTACATGACGCAGGATTTGCACTTAGGCAGTTTTCCGCATCACCTGAGGGCGCTACCGCACCGCAGTGTCCGCCCACCACAGCTGTTTGAGCCGGTGGACACCCTGTGCCGCAGTTTTTCGAGCTGGTGGAAGCAAACCCGCATTGCCTCGATCCCAACGCGCTAGTCGCCGCTCTGTTCAGGGGCTCCTCGGCCGACCTGCGTGTTAGGATTTATCCTGATTTTCAACCCAGCCTCTGGATACACACCATGAACCGCTGTCGTGCAACCCCCTTCCCTTTTTGGTTTCCGTTTCAACGCAGCGCAGTGACGCAGCTTGGTGCGCTGGCTTTGTGCGTCGCCTCGTTCAGCGTCGAAGC
>Ga0114968_10000984_pt1 | contig 21636 bp, 24 predicted proteins | sample M_130807_EF_Meta_FD_87020 | JGI IMG/M metagenome (GOLD analysis project Ga0114968, IMG submission 87020) | Freshwater microbial communities from Lake Montjoie, Canada to study carbon cycling - M_130807_EF_MetaG | ecosystem: Environmental > Aquatic > Freshwater > Lake | place: Lake Montjoie... | reverse complement strand
GGAAATCAGATATTATTGATGCAGAAACACGAAAAACTCTTTGTACGAAAGATAGGAAACATATCTAGGAACATTGAACGTATGCAGGCCCTGTCTGCAGATTATCCTCTTCCCCAATTGTACACAGTGTCAAAGAAAATGATTGACATGGAATATCTGCACGGGCTAGATATTAAGTCATATCTCAAAACCAACAATTATGAAAAGTTATTGGACTTTATTTTGTCTATCCTAGAAAAACTTTCTAGTAATGCTGTAGACAAAGACTATACAGAAACTTATATTAAAAAATTACAAGAAGTTAGTTTTGATGAGATGCCATTCACTCGTGAACAACTGTTAGAACGTCTTCCTAAAACGTTGCCGAGTTCAAATTATCACGGTGATCTAACATTAGAAAATATTATTTTTACCACTGATCGCGGATTTTTTCTTATTGATTGCGTAACAATAGAATACGATTCATACGTGTTTGATATTGCAAAATTAAGACAAGATCTAGAACTAGGTTGGTTTACTAGAAAAGATAATGTGATGCTAGATGTAAAAACCAAACACATACAACAACAAATATTACAACAATATCCACAAGCCAACAATGACTATCTGTTGATCTTAATGTTGTTAAGAGTATATAGGCACAGCAGACCAGATACTCTCGAAAGAAACTTTTTATTACAAGGAATCAATTTGTTATGGAAATAATAATGCCAGCTGCTGGGTTATCTACAAGATTTCCTAATATGCGGCCAAAATACATCCTTGCAGATTTTCAAGGCAAGTATATGTTTGAACGATCGCTTGAATCATTTATAGGCAAGCATAACATTACTATAGGTATCTTAAAAGAACACAACGACCAGTATAGCACCGCCGAATATATTAAAAACGAATATGGTGATGCTATACAGGTTGTGATTTTAGAAAATAGAACAACAGGGCCTGCTGATACAGTATATCAAATATTAAAGCAGGCAGAATTGACCACAGAAGAATTTCTAATCAAAGACTGCGATAGTTTTTTTGACCATGATTATCAAGAAGGTAATTATGTCTGTGTTTCAAACATCAGAGATCACGAAATACTAAAACGACTAGCAAGTAAAAGTTTTGTTGTGGCCAACGATCAAGGAATTATTACCAGTATCATCGAGAAACAGGTTGTGTCTGACAAGTTCTGTGTAGGTGGTTATAAATTTGAATCAGCGGATATGTTTATGTCTGCGTTTGAAAAATTAAAAGATGCAAACGTGAAAGAAATCTTCGTTAGTCATATCATCGAAGAATGCCTTAATGATGGTGCAATATTCAAAGAAAGTGCTGTTACAAATTATGTAGATGTAGGCACCGCAGAAGAATGGTTTGAGTATAACGACAAGGCTGTGTTGTTCTGTGACATTGACGGAACAATAATCAACGCACAATCAAGATTAGAAATAGGAACTACACCGATACCACTTGAAAAGAATATAAAACGTATTAAAGAATTAATCGCCAATGGTAGTCAGGTAATCTTCACCACCGCACGAAGCAGTGACTCACATGCAATAACAGAGCAAATGTTAAAAGATCTAGGATTTGTTGACTTCAAGCTAATTTCTGGTTTGCCAAATACCAAGCGTGTGTTGATAAACGACTATAACGATGCTAATCCCTGGCCACGTGCTGTGGCTGTAAATATAAAAAGAGATCAAGATAATTTAAGTGATTTTATATGAAAGAAAAACTGGCAGTATTCTACACTGGCGATAAAAGACATAACTTAGAAATTGTCAAACAAAATCATCAACGACTGTTTGATTGCCTTAATGAAATTGTTGGTGTTAATATCTATTGGTTTACCAAAGACGACCCTGACCGAGGTGTTTGTCCTTTTGAAGAAGGTGACCCCAATCTTGACAATGCATATCGTAGAGGACAGGGCGGCGGCATCCAGGTCTGGGACTTTTATAGAAGTTGTGAACGCACCACAGAACCCTGTGTGATGAGATTACGCACAGACGTTTGGTTCACTGACTCGAGTATTTCTATTATATGCGAAGAGATTAAAAAAATTCTTGCAGGAAAAACAGATATAGCTTTTTTTGGCAGTGATTGGATTCATGCAAATGCTGGGAAGATCTATCATAAAATCGTTGTCATAGACGGAGTCCCTGGTGGTGTGCAAGATTTCGCAATTGTTGCCAATCGATCTCAGCTAAAGCCAGCTAAAGAAGTTATAGACTATATCACTGGCCTTCCTGCTAAAAAAAGACGGAGCGGTAACAATCTTTTTAAATTGCTGATCCCTATGACAAAGACTGAACATTTTTATTTTCAAGATGTCAATGCTTTTAGAATACTATGCCAAACATGGTTAATTAGAAAAACATATGCTTCATATCCTAGTGATAATGAAGTTTGCAAAGACTATATACAAAGCTATATATTGGACGATAAGTCTGAAATTGGAAAGAAAACTTTTATCATTCCTCACCCCATGCAAGATGCAGTTAATTGGTGGAGAAGTCAGCAAGGATGGGACCAGCAGGATTTAAATATAGAGGATTTTAAAAAATGGCAATTGCCGTAGTATACATCGGTCAACGTAAATTTGATAAGACTTCAAAAGCTAATCATCAGGCGTTGATTGAGTTGTTAAAAACTCAGTATGCTGTGAATGTCTATGATTTTACTAGACAAGGACCAAGTACTGACGGTCCATTTACCTCTAGTGGCGGTGTACAGGTCTGGGATTTTTTGCAGGCTGTTAAGTCTGTCAAAGAAGATGTCATTATTAAATTAAGAACCGATCTCTGGTTCACGACTAGTTCGATGTCTGTGGTATTAAGCGAGCTCGACGAAATCGTCAACGGAAACAACGATGTAGCATTCATGGGCGTGGATTTTACAAATCACTACGATAAACTACATGAACGCAGCGATGCCACTAATAAAAAAGTCACAGACTTTGCTATCATTGCCCGTAGATCTAGTTTAGACACAGAGGAATCTATTGTTACGAGACTCAATGGCCCTAAACATAAGAGCGGAAATGTAATGTTTAAATACATTCTAGCACCTGACGCTAGAGCAGTTAATATAAGTTGTCAAATGTATCTATTAAGAAAAGACTATGATACTCCGGATAATTGGCAAATATACAGCGACTGGACCAGCGAATATTATAAATCAGAGTCTGCTCAACAATGGGTGGCAAACAATAGAAAATTCATAGGAAAATTATAATGCCAAGTAGTTATTATTTAGAAAGTGTAGAACTAGGAAAACAATTTCAATTAAACAACAGCAGCTGGGGTGGAGACGATTGCAAGAATTATCACAATCAGATTAGAGTCCTGATGGACAAATACAATGCCAAAACTGTGCTAGATTATGGCTGTGGCAAGGGTAGACAATATACAAATATAGTTTCATACGGAATGCCGCACGATCAAGTAACAGAACCGACGACATTTCAAACTAGGATAAATGCAGAAAGTGTTTACAAGTTTGATCCCTGCGTAAAAGAATTTGAAATAGAACCCATAGGACAGACATTCGATGCTGTTATTTGTACACAGGTACTGGGCAGTATTCCTGATGTTGATATGCCCTGGTTGTGCGATAAGTTAATGAACTATGCTACTAAGTTTGTATTCATAGGCCTACACAAACCAGATAAGCCTGTAAAATCTAAAAAACGAATGTACGACGCTAACTGGGTAACATATCCTAGAAGTGTAGAGTGGTATCAGGAACAATTTTCTAATTGGGCAGGCCCAGATTTATATTGGTGGTTCAGAGACACAGTACATCCAGCCAATGATTGGTATTCAATAGAAAAAGGAGGACTCTCAGATGAAAGTGGGATTTAATTGCAGCAGTTTTGATCTACTACATGCAGGTCATGTTACTATGTTAAAGATGGAAAAAGAATTGTGCGACTATCTCATAGTTGCACTACAGATTGATCCAACCATCGATCGTCCTGGAATTAAGAACAAACCAGTACAAAGTGCATACGAACGATATGTTCAGCTTCAGGCATGTAAGTATGTTGATGAGATTTTAATCTATGAAACAGAGTTTGACCTATTACAGTTGTTACAGACACAAACCATTCATATAAGATTTTTAAGTGAAGAATATCTCAACAGAGATTTTACCGGCAAGCAATATTGCATGGATGTTGGGATCGAATTACACTATCACAAACGTGGACACAAGTATTCCTCCAGCGAGTTGAGATCAAGAACTGCTAAATTAGAAAGTGCCAAAGATAAAGATAGCACTGAAGCATTGCCACAATATTCTCCCGAATTGATAAAATCAAGAGACGCATAATGATTACACTAATAGGCCATGGATATGTTGGCGGACAGATCAAACAAGAATTAGAATATCAAAATATTCATCACGAGTGGATTAGACATGGTCAGGCTGTTCCGGCTGGCACGACAGCAATCATCAATGCTGCTGGTTATACCGGTTCTCCGAATGTTGATGCTTGTGAACAACACAAACAAGAAACTATCAACGGCAATGTAGTATTTCCGTTGCAGTTAGAATCAGCAAATCTCTCTACGCCTATTGTACATATTACCAGCGGATGTGTATACACTGGTTATAAACCAGGCGGGTGGTCTGAAGAAGACGCTCCTAATTTTGATTTTAATAACGGATCGTTTTACAGCGGTTCAAAGGCGTTGTTCCAAACTTTAATGGCGCCTCATCTTGATAAATCATACCTATTAAGAATCCGCATGCCCTTTGGTGATACACACGAACCTAAGAACATTTTTACAAAATTATCAAATTATCAAAAATTAATTGACTACGAAAACTCATTTAGTTATGTTGTTGATGTAGCCAAGGTAGCTGTGTATTTTGCAGTGAATAAACCAGCAGGCGGAATTTATAATGTTTGTAATCCGGGTTCTGCTACTACTAAACAGGTTGCTGATAAGCTCGGACTAGAGAAAGAATGGTTTACTAGGGATGAATTTAAAGCTGCAACTGTTGCTCCAAGATCTAATTGTGTAATGAATGTTGATAAATTATTTTCAGTATTTCCGATACAACACATCAGTGATGCATTAGATACTGCTATTAGCAAACTACGTTAAGTTTATAATTTCAATTCTTCAGTAACCCAGTTTGAAATCCATTTGGCTCCATCAGTGCCAAAGTGGAATCCTTTGTCTATGACTAGATCTAAAAATTTTTCAGTACCTAATAATTTTTCCACACACGGTGTATTTTCTAAACCCGGAACTTCTCTATATAATTTTCTGTGAAAAAATACTAGATCCGATAACGAGTTAGCTCTGTGAAAAAATGCTCTATATTCTGGATCAAAATGATTTTGATCTTCATGCATGACCATGAGATTTTTTAGTACTTGATATTTTTCTGCCGTGGAAGAGTTAGAGAAGTTTTCTCTGATTTGTCTTTTTCCGCTGACACCATTGAACGGCCAAATGCCTTTGACGCTCATCGGCAATACCCAATAATTATCTGAAATTTTTAATAAGTCTTGTTTAAGATTCAATTTAAATCCTGAATCATAAAACGTCATTCTTGTTGGTTCGGTAAGTTGTGTTATAACTAAATCTGATTTTAATTGTTCAGACACTTGATCAATCATGTTTAACGAAAATAATACGCTGGTTGCTTGTCTTCCAAAATTATAAACTTTCAAATCTGGTCTTGCCAATGACAATTGATATGGCCAAGACTGTCTTGGTTCACAAGAATCAAACACACCCCCTGTAAAACTACAACCAAAGCAAGCAATAACTTTTTGTGACATATTAAACAAGATAAGGTAAGAATTTTTTGTAGATCAAGCCCTGGCGACTTTCTTCGTCAGTCCAGTGGCATGCACTTAAATCATTCAACCATTGTGTTCGATCCGGCATTGCAGGATTGTGAATTGTGCCAGCATCAGTATCAGCCACTTGCCAACACACACTACTGGAATCATCTACCCACAACGGAACTCCGTGTAGTATTGCGGCAACACCACTGCTGCTGTTAAACACAAAGGCGCCGGCGGCATGTTTCAAATCTTTTAATAACGATCGCTGGATCGGATCACTCATTGTGACCCCAGGTTGTATCAAACAAGTTGGGTCGGCTATTTTTCCCGGATGCGGACGTAACACAATAGGCATGTCAGTGTGTTGCTGTATGAGTTTTATTTTTTGTTCAGTCCAGGTCAGTGGATGCAGGCCCTTCATAGTAAACCCGCCGTCTCGTTGCATCAGCAACAGTATGTAATTTCCAGTTGATCGCCAATCATGTACACTGACTCCAAGATCTTTTGACAATTGCTTCCATCTGGCAGAATCTGAATTTTTATTGGCATAGTTGCCAGTGTCGTAGAAAGGACTACCTATACTGTAACGCAGATACCGACTGTCATGATCTGCAAATTTAAAACAATTTGCATCAATACACATGGTGTGATTACTCAACTGCTGTTGCTGTTGTATTATATGTGCTCGTAATTTTATATTAGGCGTGTGTTGTTGAGGGCTGGCCCACCCTAACATTACGGCCAACTTTGAAGGAGTATATGTATTTTGTGTTTCTATGTGTACTGTGGCACCCTGAGATCGTGCACCATCAGCAAACGCTGTCAAGGTATCAACTTTTCTACCTGGATTTTGTTTTTGCAACGAACTAAGATAAACAACAACATCAGGAGTTTTCATTCAATATTCGCCAGGCTGTACCATCTCGCATTTCTGCTTCGGTAAATTGACAATAGGCAATGTGTCTGGCCCACGCATGTACTTGATCCAACGTTGGTATCATTAAAGATTCTATTTCACTCACACTGTTACTACACAGTGCTGCGGCTGCGTTTGGTCCCAGAGTAATGGCAGGTTTGCCCAACAGCAAGGCTTCACCGGCTGCAATACTGCTAAACGTAACCAAACAATGTACATCTTGGCTCAAGGCCATTTCCATAGTGTTGTCGTTGACTCTGGCAGCTCGGCCTTGTTTGGTTCTTATCACTATTGGACGATCTGTGTGTTGTTTAATTTGTTCTTGTGTTGTTGCAATCCATTCTTCAAGATCAATGTTGAAAATGTTCAACAATTTTTGGCTGGGAGGTGCCAACAGTATGTTAGTGCCTGGTCTGAACTTCCTGAGTTGTACTCCGGTTGTTTCAAATCTATCACCTGGTCTATCAATTATGGGTCCAAGATTTTGCAAGGCATTTTTTGTGATTCTGTGGTAAATTTTTTTGCGTCCGTTTCCAAAATAACCAGTGTCAATGTAATAAAAATCTCTTTGTTCTTGGTAACAAATTTCCATTTCTTTGCGTTTGGTAACTCCTCTAAACACAGCCGGGGTTGTGCTTTTTCTGTGCTTTTCCCATTGCGATATTTGTCCGCCTGAACCCAGGGTGAAACTCTGTAAATATGGATCAAACATAAGTCCTTTCCTTTCAAATTTATTGTCTGCTGTGTTTGAGCCTATGGCAACAACTGCCCGGTTGTTCAGCGTTTTTAATTGATCTATCAAGTTGTTCAATGTGACCTTGTAAATTTCCCCCGAAGGATCGACACGATATTTCAATATATCCTTGAACAATGCAGCAATTTCAGCAGGCACTTGATCAAACACATGAGGTGGAGGTGGAGGTGGAGGTGGATTATCCTGGCCTTTATATTCTCTAAGAGCATGTGTCCACTGTGCTCCGTATTCAGTTTTGACATGATCCGGAAACCAAGGTCCGCCCTCGGTATAGTGTATGGCCTTGGGTTTGCCGTCCTCAGGTTCGTGATACCAGTTTACCAGCCAATTCCAGGATTTATCAATTGAACCAACAGTGGTGCTCCAATCAAATCTATGTAAAAATTGTGCAGTTTGCGTATTGACCACATGAGCAGTTAGGGATTGTGATTCTGGATGGGCGCAATCAAACAACATGAGACTGGACCAGTTTTTCTTGGGATACTGATGTTGTACTTTTCCATCCATCTTGATGCTCGACTTGGGAGCATAGTTATCATGCTGCACCACACTAACACTGTGCTTGAGATTTTGATACTGTTGAAATAACTCTACCACATCATGTTCAAACAAAAAATCGCAATCAACAAACAATGCATGCCCTTGATATTGGCACAGGTATGGCACTAAAAATCTAGTAAATGTAAATTCTGTGCTACTATCTGCATCTATCTCTCTGGTGTATACCTGCTGGGCCCGCAGTTCACTTTGTTTTAAAAAAGAAATTTCTACCGGAGCAGATGCATGTTTCAGTATGCTGTGTTTGCACACTTCTGCTGCTTCGGCTTCTCGAGGATCCCATCCAATAAAAATCTTATATGTCATTGTTTTATTTTGCCCACAGTTTCTCTTTCAATGTCATCATGATCAAACTCAGCCCAATACAATTCAAATGCAACTGTATCTTCCACTGCTTCAAATTGATGATATTCACCTGGTGCTACTTTGGTGTATTCGCCGGCAGTCAGCACAGTCTCATCCACCAGATCATAACCTTTTTTCCACACGCGAATTAGTAACCGGCCCGATTCCACATAAAATCCGTTCCATTTGAACAGATGTTTGTGTTTGCTACATGTACCACCAGCCACAGCTTGAATTCTGTGAAACTCTAAAACACCATTTGCTTCCAATAATTCTGTTTGTCCCCAAATTTTTCCAGCTTTCATACAGTATTCCTTTGTGTGTTGTAGTCACAGTTTATCTACTTAGTAGAGCTTGGTTACATGTAAATAATTTTCATGGTTGATTAAATTTATCTTGCGGTTAATTTTGATATGTTAAATATGTGATTGAGTATTTGATCATATGCGATTTGGACTATTCGACAAGTTTGGTGCCTTAAACAGTCAGCCGGTATTTGCTGCTGTTCAACATGGTCTTGATCAACTGGGTCTTAGACACAACAGTCACGACATGACAGCGGATGTTGCTGTGATATGGAGTATGGTTTGGTCTGGGCGCATGCGACAAAATCAAGCAGTTTGGCAAGCGTTTAGGGCAGCAGGCAAGCCTGTTGTTGTGTTGGAAGTAGGCATGCTGCAGAGGGGTAAGACTTGGAAAGTGGGCATCAACGGAACAGGTTCAACTGCATTTTATGGACACGGACTTGACTTACACAGACCACAAAAATTAAATTTGCAATTGAAGCCATGGCAAACTTTTGGTAATGACATTGTAATTGCATTGCAACGCAACGACAGCGAGCAATGGATTGGCATGCCAACAACAGAACAGTGGTTAAAACAAACTGTCAATCAACTGAGACAAGTGACTCAACGAGCCATCGTGATACGCAGTCATCCCCGCCGGGAAGTGGTGGTCTTGCCAGATTGTATTATTGATAGGCCTTTACATATACCCAACACCTATGATGATTTTGATTTTGATCGAGCATTAAGTAATGCCTGGGCAGTGGTGAATTGGAACAGCGGTCCTGGTACTACAGCTGTCATGTCTGGTGTGCCTGCCTTTGTTGGTGCATCAAGTCTGGCTGCTTCGGTAGCAAATTTGGATTGGAGCCAAATAGAATCTCCTGCAAGACCAGATCGGAATGCATGGCTTATCAGTCTTGCTCACACAGAATGGACCTGTGAAGAATTGGCCACAGGAAAACCTATTGCAAGACTGTTTGCCGATAAACCAAAATTTGATCATGATGGATTTTAACTGTTATCACACCTGTACATCTTCCATTCCTGCTGTTCGTAATCTCACAATGTGTCCGCTCATCCATTGTTTGCTTTCTAAGCCCTTCATGATCCCTAACCATTTATTACGTATTAATGCTACTTCATTGATAATAGTTTCAAAGTCAATAACTTCATCTTCGCCGTCTACATACTTTTCAGCATCTCTACTGGTCAGAGCACGAGCATACCCTTCCAGGTATTTTTGAAAATGTCTGCGACGAATCTTACGTAACTGTATGTTTAAATAATTTAACACTGCTTCAATCTCTTGCAACTGATTAAATCGGTGTTCGGTAATACCAGGGAGTTCTTTAACATTGATCTCAACATATCCGCCTATACGAACATCTCGTTTGGCATCTATTAGCTCTTTATCGTAATGAGCTATAAAGTCAGGAATGTTACTCAGGCTAGTTACTACTTGGTTATACCACATATCAATATCTCGTAAATTCAAACATTAAGCTATCCATTTTTGAAAACTTTCTGGAAAGACTGAAAAACTAAGATTACGTCTTTGTGCAAATTCTTTCAAATATATTTTTAGTTGTTGGTATTGTAATTCTGTTGGATCTACTGTCAGATCGTTTTTGATGATCTGTTTTAACTGGCTGGGGTATAGATCTAGTTGGTCTAATATAATTTTTTTAGTTACAGGATCTAGCACTGATGTTGACAGGAAATCTGGATCGCTGCAAGGAGCAAACATTATTGACTTATTGCCTGCCCACTCAACGAACTTGTGAATACCCATAACTGTCAAATTACTAACTACTGAATAAAAGCTGTAATTAATATTGTACTTTTCTATAGTAGATATATTTTTATTGAGTCTTTGCCAGGTATTTCCGTAACGAACAAACTCATATGCATCTTCAACATTTTCATTACTGATTACAATCTCAACGTTGAGTCCTTGTAGTTTTTCAATTTCTTTCTCAAATCGTTTTTCGTTAACACCTAAGCTGCTAAAAATTTTTATGAGTACTCCGTGGTCATTTAGACGTTGAGCAAGTGGTGCCAATTCCAAATACAAAAAAGGTTCACCGCCGGTGATAATAACTGTGGTAAGAGTAGATTTTTTGACTAGCTCAACAACTTCGTTTAACAGTTGGTTGTAGTTGACCGATTTTCCAAAATCCTTTTGACTTATTTTCATGATAACTCGATCTCGCGCACTAAGATTGAATCGATTGCCCGGAAGACTGTAATCTCCGTTGTTGTAAATATCATGTGACCAGGCCGAACTATATTGTTTGCAACAGTAAACACATGTAAGGTTACAATCTGTGCCAACTACAACATTCAACACTGATGGATCAGCAACAACAGATCCGTGTGTGCGTTCTTGAGAGTTCATCTGCAATCGACGGCTGGTCAGTCCCTGGGACTCAGGTTGCCAGCATTGTGTTTCGCAACTGGCAACAGGTTTTCCTTCTAACATCAATTTGCGTTCGGTTATTGCTGCCGGTGTATTAAACAATTGCCCAGAATTAACATCTAACCATTTCATATCAACTCGTGCAGGTACAGCAGCACAACAACTTTGTGTTTCTTGTTTTTCCAGGTCTACTGTTAACCACCAAAATTTTTGCGAGCAATAAAAATCATCAGCCATTAAACAGTATCCTTTCTAACAAGCATTATACTATATAACATTATTTTTTTCTAGCACCTTGACAAGCCACGGGAAGGTTATTTTCCAATTGGTATTTTTTCTTCGATCGTTTTCTATTAAAAAATTAACTAGTCTATGTTGTTTTTCTATATCAGTACTGCAATTTTTTTCCAGCATACTTGCAATTCCCATAAAGGTTTTATAGGTTGTTTGATCATCGCCAGTTTCTTTTGGTAGCATCTCAGTCATACGATTTATTGATTTCTCGAACACTGAGTAATCAAAAATTACCGGATTAAATACGCTGTCGTCAGGAAGAACAAGATGCATATACCAAAATATAGGTTGTAGTTTGTTCCATTCCAAATACTTGTTGCATAGCTCTGGCATACTGTTTATCGACAATGAATTAACTGTAGATAAAAATCCTATTCTAAATGAGTTCATTGAAATCATTGATTGCATGTTAGTTTCAAATAACTTACCATCAAAGCCAAATCTAACATATTCTTGCTCTGGTCCCCACGATTCTAGACTAGCCTGAATATCTACACGTTTCAACGAATTATTATTTTTGCTAGTACTTAACGATGTCAGTATGGTGTTTAATTGGTCTGTTGGTATTGATAAATTTGTAAGAATATTTAATTCAAGCCCGGGGTGCGGAGTTTGTTGTAGATAGTCAATTATTTTTAAAACATCTTCTTGTAAAAACGGCTCGCCTCCAAACAATTGCAATCTTTGTAATTTTTGACTATTCTCGTGAAACCATTTCCAAAATTTAGGTACTAAATCTTGATATCGATTGTCAACGTATTTAAAATTATTATCTCCAATTATTGATCCGCCGAACTTAGCATTTTCTTCTTGAATAGAAGAACTAAATTGAGGGTTACAATAAAGACATTTAAAATTGCATTTATTTGTAAAAAACAATTCTAGCACTGTTGGCAAAACGTTAACTGTGGTTGAGTCTGTTTCCAATGCCATTGGATATACACCCGGTACTTGATTTTGAAACTGGCGATCGCTGAAGCCTCCACTATTTTCAATTTTTTCGCATGACTCGCACCCGTCACCAGGCCATTTTCCTTCTAACATCAGACGACGGGCCATTATTTTTTTCTCTGTGTTGTGGAAATCGTTGAAGTTAGAATCAATCACAGACTTACTAGCTTTAGTACAGGATGCAGTGGTGCCATCGTTTAATCGCAAGGTACTTGATGCCCATTTTGATCTGCAACTAGTAGCTGTGTTTATTGGAAAATATTTTGAATTGCTCAACGACATTTAATAATCCTCTTCGTCTTCTTCTTCAAAATTGTCATCGTCATCAATTTCTTCTTCGTCGTCGTGATCATCCAGATATCCTTGCAGAGCTTTCTTGACTTCTGCATCACCTCTGAATGAGTTGCGAATGTCGTCGGCATCAAAATTACTATCTACAAGTAAATTGACCAGGGCATCAGCTGCTTCTGTTCTATCCAACGGTCCGATGTAGCGTTTTAGTTCTTCCCAAACTGCTTGTGCTAAATTTACTGACATTTATTCCTCTCCTTCTGCGTCAACTTCAAGGGTACTTACCTCAGTTTTTTGTTTTGAAAATTCTTCCATAACTTTGTCTAAGCAACCATCTTCGTTGCTTTCCCACGCCTTACGGAACTGTTTAATTACTTCTCCGTCCAGAGTTGTAAAGGCCAGTCTGTTGCCATCTTTCTTCAACAAGCTACGCTTTTCTGCCAAGTCTACAAGACCACTGTAGGGGTTCATGCCTGTTTCGTATGGAATCTTGACCTGGACGCCTTCAAAAGGTTTAGCATAGCGTGTCTTCATGACCTTGCAAGCGGCTCGAATACCCATGACATCAGAGATCTTGTTTCCATCTTCATCTTCCTTCAACTTCAGCTTCTTCATGGCAACAACAATACTCGAAGCGTAGATAAAGCCCTGGCCGCCTGAAATTTTATCGTCAGGATCAAACATGTCTTGACTTGCGTAAGTGTGATTGGTACAAACCATACCCACGTTGTAGTTGCCAAACATGTTGACACAGTTACGTACCAAGGCTGTTAGGGCTTTGGGTTTACGACCCAAGTCACCTTTCATTTCGCCTGCTTCAAACTGATTGACGTCTGTGGGTGTTAGCAACATACCCAGGCTGTCAATAACAAACAAGACTTTTGGACGTTCTCCATCGGGCAGGGCCTTGTAGTCACCCATGAATGTGGCAATGGTTTTGGCCACATCGTCGATCATGGACATTGACAACTTGAGCAACTTGTCTGGACTGGTATCCACACCCAGTGCCTGCATCCATGATTCATCAAGTGCATTTTCACTATCAACTAGTATAACAAAGATGCCTTGAGCTTGTGCATTTTTAATAATGTTACCACTACAGAAGTAACTTTTACCTGCACCTGATTCACCTGCAAATACTGTTACTTTACCCAAGGGGACACCTTTGTTAAAGTCGCCGCTGATAAGATAGTTTAAGGCAAAGTTGCCTGTCGAAATCCAATCTGTTGGATCGTTAAAGCCAATGCTTAATCCATCAATTGATTTGGTAATGTCTTTTCTAAATTTTGATACATCAAATGGTTTTGTCATGATTTTCCTTATTAATAATTGATATCTAAGTTTACAATATTGTTTGAATATTGTCAATGTTTATTGCATAGATGTATTTTAAATAGTTGTTGGACATGTAATGATCGTAATTATATTCAATGGTGTATTGCTCTAACAAATATAGGTCTTGCCAATCGTCCGATGACAGCCTGCTGAATTTTGAAATCATAGACATCAGTTCAATCAGACGTTCGACCGGATTTGTAATAGTGTCAAATTTATAATCAAATAATTTTGAATATTTTTTAAAACCATAGTGATTTTCTAGATAGTTGTGCCAGCCAGGCTGAGCGTAGGACAAAAACAATCCGCGAGTCACAACACTATATAAAAACTTTTCTGAGACAAACGGATAATAACTAGTGGCCAATGATTCGCTTACAATGTGTAAAAAACTTTGTGTTAATTTGTCTTCAAGGTTATGAATATTCTTTGCATGATTAAATCTTACATGTCCAAAACTGTAAATGTTTTCGAAAAAATTGTCACTATTGTGATTTATAAAAAATTTTTGATAAAAACGATCACGTTCATGTACATAATTAACAATATGTCCATCAATTTGATCGGCTGTGATTGTAAAGTTCTTGCTACAATATGCAGGATTAAAATATCCAAATTGATTCAATGCAACAACTAACAGCTGACGTCCCACATGATCTGTACCGTTAAAGCTGCAAACAAAATTTTTAATATTTACGTCAGGATGTATTTTGTAATCGTGTAGTTGATTAAACAATTTTAAAAAATCTTCGATTGACTCAAACGTTAACTTTAGATTAGGATAAAATTTTTGTATGGAATTGTCTACCGGATAGCTGATGTAAACCTTGACAACTTTATTTTGTTTTTGCGCAATATTGTTCAGTGTTAACAAATATTGATTCTGTAAATTTACATCGAACCCGCCTAATGTGTCAGGGAAAAAAATTTCGTCTGGAATAGATTTTTCTAGCTGCTCAAAAGAATCGTTAATATGTAAACGAAACATTAAAAAAAGTTTCCCATCTGTCCGAGTCTTGAAATATCATTTGTAACACAATGTATGCCACAATCCCAAAAGTATTTGTGTCTAAATGGTACTATATGTACTTCAATGCCGTGTCTTGCACATGCAGCTTCGACCAAGTCATTGTGCGCACTTACAACAATATTTTTAGGATCAACAATAAGAATATTAACATCAAATACTGTCTCTGACACCTGGCCAACCCATTCGTCGAAGTAATGATCTACCATGTTGATCAGATTATTGTCTTGTTCAAAACCGGGCATGAACCAACGTCCTTTGTTGCGTTTCATGCTCCACTCAAACTCTCTCATGTGTTCGTAGTTACTGGGCGGCAAATATACAACTTCCCATCCCGGAAAAGTATCTGCGTAAGTGGGAACATCATTCAAACTAATAATTAATCCCGGTGTTACTGGGCAATATACTGCATCACCGTGTCCACCAGAATTAACTATTCGATTATTTGTAGTAGGAAATAGTTGATTAACTTGATTTAAAATTCCTTGTTTATCGTCGTGGTATGTCTGTGTAGCAAAATATAAGTCATTACCAATGCGACTAACAAAACAACCGTTGATAAAATCTAAGTCAGTATAAACAATTTCATTACCATTTGAGTGTACATCGGTGTACACATGTTCATAAAATTTTAGTTTGGCATCCAAATGTTGCTGATCGTTTTTCTTGAACTTTGAAAACTTAGTTCTAATGTCGTCTGCAAATTCAGGCATGGCAGAATAAAAATCATCTGGACGAACAAAATCATTCCACCAAGATAATTTATTTTGTCGATAAAATACTGACCAAGCATGACTAGCATTAGGAATTTTAGGAATCCAGAATTTATCTTGGATCATTAAAAAATAATCTCTAGGAGCAGTTGGCGGTTGTACCCATTTGTTGCCAATATAAAGATCATTTAAATCTTCTGGAAATTCAGGACGCATTATTTTTACATTAAATTTTCCTTCTAATAATTGAATAAGCCCTTGATAATCTTCTTCGGTTTCCTCAGCTAGTTTTTCAAATTTTTGTCGTGTTGATGAATCCTTGATCCATGAATAAAATTCAGGAGGATAAGTTTTGCCTACTAAGCAAACTTGTAGAGGATCCCAGTGCTGATAAACTGAATACATGTGATGTGTGGAATGTTACGGTTAAATTGGGTACTGAAGACTTCAGTACCCAAGACTACTTAGTATTACTTGTTTTGACGTGCGCGAATCTTTGCCAAAATATCTTCGGCATTCATTGCAGCAGGTTTGTTTTCTGCTACAGGAACGGCTGCTGCCGCTGGTTCGTCTGCGTCAAATGGAACGTTGTCATCTGCTGCTGGTGCTGGCTTGGCTGCCTGCGTAGATGCAGCCGGTGCCGACGATCCTGCAGGTGCTTGTACGCCGGCTGGACGGAAATACTGACCCCGACGCTCTGTGTCATATGGTTGACCATCAACCGACGCTTCGAACATTTCTTTCATGACACGGAGCTCAACGTCTGTTGGCTTTTTAGGCATAAATGTTGAAAGATCAAACAGGCCGTGTTTATCAACAGCCGACTGTTCAGCTTCGGTCAGTGCTGTTTCTTTGCGTGACCACTTTGATGTGTTGTAGTCAGCATATCCACCCTTGCTGGTTTTAGCAATGCGGAAGTCCAGACCACGCAACATGTCTGTTGGCAATTCCTCAAGTTCAGGATCCATCAAGGCTGACTTGATGGTGGCAAAGATCTGTGGACCAATAATAAAGCGTCGGATTGGGTTTTCTGGTGTCTTGTCCTCAGAGATTGGATTTTCGCGAACAAAGCCTTGAAACACGTAGCTGCGTTTCTTCCAGTACTTGCGACCCATGTCTTCCAGACTCTTGTCCTTGAACCAGGTACGCACTTCTGCCAAAATAGGACAAGCTTCGCCCCACATCTCTACGCAAGGTACTTGCACTTGCACTTGTTTGGTGTCCATCTCACCTTTGACGCCGTTGAAGGGCAAACGAATCATTGCTCGTTCAACCCAGAAAAATGTGTTTTTGTTGTTTGCGTCTGGAAGGAAACGTAACAGTGCTGATGCACCTTCTTCCATGTTCCAGTGAGGATAAATTGCATTATCGCCACCGCCTGTGGATTGACCACCCTTGTTTGAATCTGCTGCCTGTAGTCTTGCTCTGATGTCTGCTAATGATGCCATGATAAGTTGCCTTTTTAAGTTGATTTAAGATGTATATACAAACGTATAACAACACTGATTATACGTGAAAGTATTTATCATTGCAACTTAAAAGGCTAATTTATTTTATCAATTGTGCCAATCGCAAAATGCGTTCGACGCTTTCAGAACTCATGTTACTGGGCTTGGTCATCATGACTCCATCCACATCTAGGTTTTCGGCCTGTACAGGTTCTGGTGGAGGAGTTTGTGCACCAGGTGGCTCAGCAGCAGCCGGAGCCAGCACAGGTTCAGCTGGCATTTCAATTGTGATTCCCAATTCTGCCAGTCTGGCCTGGATCAAGGGTCTGGCATCTGCGTCTGGATCCTGAGTAGACAAGTCAATCAACTGGTCATACAGTTCATCATCTCCCAGCACATCATACAACTGTTCAGTGGCGTTTGTTGCGTCCGGACCCACTGGCAATTCTTTTGCCATCAGCTGTTGCAATTGTTTTTTGGTTTGTGCTGTGTCCGGAATGGCCCAGGTGCCTTCGGTTACAGATTCAGCCCAAGATTCAAATTCTGTAATTTCTTGCATGTCTTTGTCTCTTGGTCTGGACAATCGAGCCAACACAGGAATGGCAGCTTCAATTCTGGCATCCAGACTCTGTTCAATAAACATGTTGCGAATGTCTTCTGCCAGGGCATCCGAATCTGTGATTTCAGCAGGATCAAAGGCCTGGAGTTCTTCCAGATATCCACGCTGACTGATCATGCGTTTGGCCTTGGCCTTGAGATCTTGATAATGACGCACTGCTGTTTCGGCCAAGTCTGCTGCTGCTGTATCGAACTGTTTGGTTTTGCTGGCACGCACAAACTTATTCAAGATATTCATTTCTTTCACTATTTCACTGATGTGCTGGCCAAATGTGTCATAGGGAGTGCCGCCTTCACTCACATGGCGAGCCATGGCACGGCCGCCAATCAGGTTTGTAAATGGCAATCTAAATCGTTGATCATCACTGGTTTCCACATACAGGTTTTCTACATAACGAAAACGTGCGTCATCTTCGCCCAAGGTACGATTGTGTTTGATCACCAGACGTGTCTGTTTGGGTTGATCGCTGTAGCTGACCTTTCGGGTACCGTAGTAGCCTTCAAACAGGCCTTCCCGGATAGCAGCCATACCCTGCATGTTGTACTTTAATCGATTGATATTTTCTATTTCAAAATTCATCAAGTTGTTGCGTACACTAAACTGTTTGAGATGATTGAGGAAATCATACCAGGAACTTTTGTCTTCTCTTTCCATGGTGCGGCCCAGATTATCACCAAAAAATATCTTGACATTTCTGTCTTGACCAATCAAGATTACCACTGTGCCGTAGTTTTTGTTGGGTGTTTTCCAATCAAAGGTAAACATGTCTGCTTCTGCAGGATCTGACACATCTTTACCCTGAGCATCTTTCATTTCAGGGTCAAAATCTCTGGTCACTAACAGATCGTATAGTTGGTTTTGTGCGGTGTTTTCCATCATGTATTTATATTACATAGTCATAACGAACGGAAGAGGTGGTATGATGCTGTCCTGGTGATCACGCATCTGTGTGTCAAGCTCGCCGTGATAGCTCTGCAACACCTGCAGCATGCGTACCACCAACAAGGTGGCCATGATCAAGTCATCTGTTTCACCTGGTTTGGCAGCATAGCTGACACCGTGTGCTACAAAGTTTTTCATTTCTGATATTAGACTGGCACTGCTGATTGTCATTCTGCGACTTTCAACCAGGTGTTTGAACTTGGCACATGCTGCCAGTTTGGGTTTGTTTGATGTGTTGAATCCCTTGCGAGTCTTGCCGCTTTCGCTGAGGAAATAGCCCTGTATGTTTTCTTCGCCGTATTCTGTAATGCTGATCAAGGCAGCTTCGCCTATGCTGTTGTTTTCTACACTGTAGTAAATGCTTTTAGGGTCTCGGACTACATCATTTACGTGACGAATAATGTCAGCCATGATTCGAATTTGGGTTGGGATATCAGTTCTGTTGTGACGCCATTCAGCCACCTGTTGTGTTGTGTTGGCTTCGAACACCTGTATAGCAGCAGGATCACCACCGGTACCCAGACTGGGATCAAGCCCTACCACATATATCCTGCCCGACTGAGGCTTTTTATACCAGCGTACTTCGCCAGTTTTATACAGGGGTTCCTGACCTGCTAGGTCAATCAACTTGGCCGGAGCAATGAGAGTCTCATCGGCTATAAGGAATTCGCAGTCCATTTCTCTACGGAAGCGATCTACACCCAAGGCTGCTCGTTGCTGTTGTGCCCAAGCATTGTCCCGGTCTGGATGTTCGTTCCAAAAGCTGCGATATGCCTTGAACCCGTTTTGTCCCACCTGTGTAGGATTGCCGTATTCATCTTCGCACCGGTTGGCACCTTTCCACAGTAACGCAAACTGATCTTCGTCACTGTTGGGCGTTGATGTAATAATGGCTTTACCACCAGTGGCAAGTGTGGGGCTAATACTGGTCCAGAATTCTGTGGCAATGGTGGGCCGAACGAACGCAAATTCGTCTGCGTACAAGAGCGAGATACTCATGCCTCGACCGGTGTTTTCAGTTGTGGTTGCCGAAACTATGCGACTTCCATTATCAAATTCTATTGAGCCCTTGTTGTAGTTGGTGGCACCGGCTCTGATATGATCTGGCACTGATTCATAAGCATAGCGAACACGCTGCATGATTTCCTGTGAGCCTGTGTACTTGTGTGCTGCCACCAGAATTGTTGAATCTGGCACAAACATGGCATACCACAACAGGTAACCAGCCGCTGTGGTCGATTTTCCAGTCTGTCTGGGCATCATGCTTATGCTGTAGCGATAGTTATGGTATACGTCAATCAGACGTTTTTGATAATCAAACGGATGATACAGCATGCGTCCGCGGGTAGGATGCTGTATGTAGAAGAAGTTGTCTAAAAAGTACTGCGGACCGGTCACAGGATCAGCACAGGCAACAAACTCGTCAATCTGTTGCTGTGTGTAGGTGATCTTGCTGTAGGGAGTCTTGACTAGAGCTGTTTCTGTTTTAACCATGCAATTACTTAGCCTGGATCACTAATATATGTAGTTATTATACTACCGTGGGTAGCCTTTGAATGCTGTTACGGGACTTTTTGTATCTACAAAAGCAGGCTCTCGACTGTCAGGTGTGCTAACTAATTTTTTGCCGCCTGGTGTTCCAGTCATTGCCAGGGCTGTGTCAATCACTTGAGCGATAGCTGGTGTCATTCCGGCCACAACACCGTGTTCGCCAAACACTGTTTCTGCTGACCAGGCTTTTTTGTAAGGATCAATACTTTTGTTCTGCTCACTGGTGGAATCAGCATAATCTGATCTGGCACGTGCCATGGCCACGCCAAAGCGATAGTTCTTGTAAGGGTCAGCAGCACTGAGTCCTGGTATAATGTAAGTATAACGCATGGGATCTGCCTGCTCAGGAGGGAGAACAGTTTCTTCCTTTAAATTTCTACGGACAAATTCTCTAGCTCTCATCGGGGATACCCTTTGAAACTTTTCACTGGACTAACTCGATTGACTTCGGCCATTTCTTCGCTGTCCATGTCGCCGTTGTTGAGATCTGTATGCTTGGCACCAATGGCCCGGTAGGCCATTTTCAACATGGCTTGTTCTTCTTCGGTATAGGGATGAGTACTCTTGCCCTTGCCTATCCAACTCTTGGCATCAAGTTCAGGTACAAAAGTACCATCTGTCATGGCCACTGCTTGACCCAGACGATTCATCACATAGTCATTGTTACGACGTTCTGCATCACTGTACACGTTCAAACCGCGAGTGGCTGCCTGCAGCCTGCGGGAAATCTTTGCATCTGCTGTTTCGTTTATCTTGACAGAAACAAATTCTTTTGCTCGCATCAGTTGACGCCGGCTCTGGCCGATGATCTTGTGCCCAACTCCTGGGTATAGGCAGTGTTTCCCACGATGGTCAAAAAGTTGCCCACACCCACATAAGTTTCCACAATCATGCCTACACCAACACCCACAGCATTGCTGTAGATTGTGTCAGAAGTGATGGCCCCTGTGGTCAGATTGGCTATGTTCACATTGTAGGTCACAACACCACTGCCAGAAGAAATAGACACCTTGTCGGTGTACATTTGTGCATTGGTAAGTGCACCTTGATAGACGTTTGCTTGACTTGCCATTTTTGTTCCTTTAAATTACCACGACCTACATGACCAATAACGAGCCTTCCACCTCGGTCCCGGATTGTCGCAGTTGTGGCGAGCTCTAAAACTTTTTCTACGTGCAGGATTTGACTTTTTGATACGCATGTTGGGATCACCAAAATTGACCTTGACCACGTTGCCCTTGGGTCCTTTCACATACACTTTGCTTTTCTTTACATCACCTGCCATTTTCTTGCCCAACTGTACCTTACGACCCTGATATTCAGCTTCGTCAACAGCACCTGCAACACTGGATGTGGCCTGGCCGTGTAGATCTTCTGCGT
>Ga0114968_10000981_pt1 | contig 21650 bp, 22 predicted proteins | sample M_130807_EF_Meta_FD_87020 | JGI IMG/M metagenome (GOLD analysis project Ga0114968, IMG submission 87020) | Freshwater microbial communities from Lake Montjoie, Canada to study carbon cycling - M_130807_EF_MetaG | ecosystem: Environmental > Aquatic > Freshwater > Lake | place: Lake Montjoie... | reverse complement strand
GGCGTGCAAAACCGTGTACTGGTAGCCGGGCGGCAACATCACATTGTCCAGCAAGCTCTTGTCCAAGGAAGGAAACCCGAGGGCAGAGGGTGCTGCGGCCATGCCCGAAGCCATGCTGGCACAGCCGGGCAGCATGGCCAAACCGGCCAAGCCCAAGCCGCCACGCAGCAAGCCTCGGCGAGCGGGGTTTTGCAGAGATTGGGCCAAAACGTCTTGGAAATGGGGGTTGTTTGAGGTGTTGCAGTCGGTTTCTTGATCGTGGGATGACATGGTTTTCTCCTTATATGAACCCATTAGAAGGTTAAATGATGACTTTTTAATGACAAAAAACTTACTTCTTAACATCACAATTGGAAATTAGCCTTGGCCAACCCCGTCGCGGATTGCAAATCTGAACGTCAGGCGTGAGAAAATGACTCCTTTTAAAGATTCGGATACCTTGACACCATGGACGCAGAACACATCAACCTCATCGGCACCACTTTGACAGACCTGTCCTCTCGGACAGACGAGTTACGGGGGTATCTTTGACTACGATGCCAAGTCAGAACGGCTGAGAACCGTCAACGCATCCCTCGAAGATCCTTCGGTCTGGAACGACCCCAAAAAAGCCCAAGAACTGGGCAAAGAAAAAAAAGCCCTCGACGGCGTGGTGGTCACCATCTCTACCCTCACAAGTGAGTTGGCCGACAACTTGGAGCTGTTTGAGATGAGCAAAGAAGATGGCGACGACGCCGGACTGCTCACCATCGAAGTTGAAACCGCCAAACTGGCCAAACTGGTTGAAGACCTGGAGTTTCGCCGCATGTTCCGCTACGAGGCCGATCCGCTCAACTGCTTTGTCGACATCCAAGCCGGCGCTGGCGGCACCGAAGCTTGCGACTGGGCCAGCATGCTCCTGCGCCAGTACCTCAAATATGCCGAGCGCAAAGGCTTTAAAACCACGGTGGAAGAAGAAACCCCGGGCGATACGGCCGGCATCAAAAGCGCCACCATCAAAATCGAGGGCGAATACGCCTACGGACTGCTGCGCACCGAAACCGGCGTACACCGCCTGGTGCGCAAGAGCCCGTTCGACTCCTCGGGCGGACGTCACACCTCGTTTGCATCGCTGTTTGTCTACCCCGAGATTGACGACTCGATCCAGATCGATATCAACCCCGCCGACGTGCGCACCGACACCTACCGCGCCAGCGGTGCGGGCGGCCAGCACATCAACAAAACCGATTCGGCGGTGCGCTTGACCCACATGCCCACTGGCATCGTGGTGCAGTGCCAGGATGGCCGCAGCCAGCACGGCAACCGCGACATTGCTTGGCAGCGCCTGCGCTCGCGTTTGTACGACTTTGAGATGCGCAAACGCCAAGAAGAGCAGCAAAAGCTGGAAGACACCAAGACCGATGTGGGCTGGGGTCACCAGATCCGCAGCTATGTGCTGGACAACAGCCGCATCAAAGACCTGCGCACCAACGTCGAAATTTCAGCCACCCAAAAAGTGCTGGACGGCGACTTGGATGCATTCATCGAAGCTTCACTGAAACAAGGCATCTGATCATGAGTGAGGAACACATCAAGGCGATTCGCCGTGAGGACTACACCCCCCCCGCATTCTGGATCGACTCCGTCGATCTGACCTTTGATTTGGACCCGGCCAAAACCCGTGTGCTGAACAAAATGCGCTTGCGCCGCAATGCCGATCTGCCTGACCAAGCGCTCAGATTAGATGGTGAAGAATTAAACCTCGCCCGCGTGTTGGTCAATGGGGCAGGCACGTCGTTCAAAATGGATGGCGGACAATTGGTTTTAGAAAATTTGCCTGAAGGCCCAGAGCCAATTGAGTTGGAAATTTTCACCACCTGCAACCCGGCCAAAAACTCCAGCCTGACGGGCTTGTACGTCAGCAATGACTCGTTCTTCACCCAATGCGAAGCTGAGGGCTTTCGCCGCATCACCTATTTTCTGGACCGCCCCGATGTGATGGCCAGTTTCACGGTGACGTTGCGCGCCGACAAGCGCAAGTACCCGGTGCTGCTGTCCAACGGCAATTTGGTGCAGCAAGGCGACTTAGAAGACGGTCGACACTTTGCCCTGTGGGTCGACCCCCACAAAAAGCCCTGCTATTTGTTCGCCTTGGTGGCCGGGCAATTGGTGGCTCGCGAGCAGCGCATTGTGAGCCGCAGTGGCACCGAGCATTTGCTGCAAGTGTTTGTGCGTCCGGGCGACTTGGACAAAACCGAGCACGCCATGAATTCGCTGATGGCCAGCGTGGCCTGGGACGAAACCCGCTTTGGTTTGCCGCTCGATCTAGAGCGCTTCATGATCGTCGCCACCAGCGACTTCAACATGGGCGCCATGGAAAACAAGGGCCTGAATATCTTCAACACCAAGCTGGTGCTCGCGAATCCGGCCACTGCCACAGATGTGGACTTTGGCAACATCGAGTCGGTGGTCGGTCACGAGTATTTTCACAACTGGACAGGCAACCGCATCACCTGCCGCGACTGGTTTCAGCTGTCGCTGAAAGAAGGCCTCACCGTCTTCCGTGACCAGGAATTCAGCCAGGACATGGCCGGCAGCGACAGCGCCCGTGCCGTCAAGCGCATCGAAGATGTGCGCCTGTTGCGCACCGTGCAGTTTGCCGAAGACGCAGGCCCCATGGCCCACCCGGTCCGGCCCGACAGCTATGTCGAGATCAACAACTTTTACTCGGTCACGATTTACGAAAAAGGCTCGGAAGTCGTGCGCATGATGCAAACCTTGGCGGGCTCGGAGGGTGTCTCTGGTCGTGCGGGTTTTGCCAAGGGCATGAAGCTTTACTTTGCCCGCCACGACGGGCAGGCCGTGACCTGCGACGATTTTGCGCAAGCCATTGCCGACGCCAATCCGCAGTCCGAATTGGCGCGGGTACTGCCGCAGTTCAAGCACTGGTACTCGCAAGCCGGAACACCGCGCTTGATGACCCATGGCGAACACAACGCCGAAGCACAAACCTACACGCTGACCCTGGCGCAAAGCTGTTCCCCTACTCCAGGTCAGCCCAGCAAAGCGCCCTTTGTGATTCCAGTCAATATGGGTTTGCTGAACGCACAAGGCCAGGCCTTGCCCTTGCAGTTGCAAGGTGAAGCACAAGCGACTGGTCACAACCGCACACTGGTACTGACACAGACCAGCGAAAGCTTTGTCTTCGTCAATGTGGCAAGCGTTCCAGTGCCTTCGCTGTTGCGAGAGTTCAGCGCTCCGGTGCTGCTGGAAGCCAACCTGAGCGATGCAGAGTTACTGACCTTGTTGGCGCATGACAGCGATGCATTTAACCGTTGGGAGGCTGGTCAACGCCTGGCACTGAACCGTGCCTTGACCTGCATTAAGGAAGGCTTGGATCCCGCTCAAAGTCCGGTGCTTGACGAGGCCTATATCACCGCCATGCGCAAAGTACTGCGTCACCCAGATTTGGATGCAGCCTTCAAAGAATTGGCCTTGACCCTGCCATCGGAAGTTTACATCGCCGAACAACTTCAAGTGGTCGACCCTCAGCAAATTCATGCAGTGCGCGAAGCCATGCGTGACCAATTGGCGCAGGCCTTGCAAGCCGATTGGGCTTGGGCCTATGAGCAGCATCGTGTCGCTGGAGCCTACAGCCCTGATGCCGTCTCTGCTGGTCGACGCGCCTTGAGCGGAATGGCCTTGTCCATGCTGTGCATTGCCGCCCGAACGTCTGGCGATGGCATTTGGCCTGGTCAAGCTTATCAAGCTTTCAAGGATGCACACAACATGACCGACCGATTCAACGCCTTGAGTGCCTTGGTGGTCAGTCGGCATGCCTTGGCCAAAGATGCGCTGGCCGCATTCCACGCCTTGTTCAAAGACGAGGCCTTGGTCATTGACAAGTGGTTTGCGCTTCAAGCCAGTGCGCCCGATCATGGGGGGCAGGTTTTGCCTTCAGTGCGCTTGCTGTTACAGCACCCCGACTTCACACTGCGCAACCCGAACCGAGCGCGCAGCCTGATCTTCAGCTACTGCAGTGCCAACCCAGCGGCCTTTCATCGCACAGATGCTGCGGGCTACGTTTTCTGGAGCGAGCGCGTCTTGGAACTGGACGCTATGAATCCGCAAGTGGCCGCCCGGTTGGCTCGCGCAATGGACCGCTGGCGCAAGCTGGCCCCAGCCTACCGCAGCGCCGCTCAGATGGCGCTCGAACGTGTTGCAGCCAAGGCCGACCTGTCCAACGATGTTCGCGAGGTGATCACCCGCGCCCTGGCCGAATGAATCTGCTCAAGCATTCCGAGGAATCAACATGTCCAAACCCGTCTCCCTGTCACGCTACCTGGTAGAAGAACAACGCCTTCGCGGGAAAATTCCTGCTCAACTGCGCTTGCTTTTAGAGGTGGTTGCCCGTGCCTGCAAAGGCATCAGTCACGCGGTCAATAAAGGCGCATTGGGCGATGCAATGGGCAGCGCCGGCAGCGAGAATGTGCAAGGCGAAATACAAAAAAAACTCGACATCATCGCCAATGAAGTGCTGATAGAAGCCAACGAATGGGGCGGCCATTTGGCCGCCATGGCCTCCGAAGAAATGGACAACATTTACGTGGTGCCCAACCGCTACCCACAAGGCGAATACCTGCTGCTGTTTGACCCTTTGGACGGCTCGAGCAACATCGATGTCAACGTCAGCATCGGCACCATCTTCAGTGTGCTGCAAAAAACAGACAGCCAAGCGGTCAGTGAGCATGACTTCTTGCAAGCCGGCGCAAGCCAAGTGGCCGCCGGATACTGCGTCTACGGTCCGCAAACCACGCTGGTGCTGACTGTGGGTAACGGTGTCGTGATGTTCACCCTCGACCGGGAACAGGGCTCATTTTTATTGACGCAAGAAAATGTTCAAATCCCAGAGGACACGCAAGAATTTGCCATCAACATGAGCAATATGCGTCACTGGGCACCGCCAGTCAAACGCTATGTAGACGAATGCCTGCAAGGCCAAGAAGGCATACGCGGCAAAAATTTCAACATGCGATGGATTGCCAGCATGGTGGCCGACGTGCACCGCATTTTGATGCGCGGCGGTATTTTCATGTACCCCTGGGACCAACGCGAACCGAACAAGCCCGGCAAGCTGCGCCTGATGTACGAGGCCAACCCGATGAGCTGGTTGGTCGAGCAAGCAGGCGGCGCCGCCACCAACGGTCATCAGCGCATTCTGGACATTCAACCCACCCAGCTACACGAGCGGGTCAGTGTGATTTTGGGCTCCAAAAATGAAGTGTCCCGTGTGACGGCGTACCACGCCGAATGATCGGCTGGTTTTACCGCGTGATGGGCTTGAGGCCTCGTTTCACATAGACCGAAGCAGCTTCAGGGGATTGCAAAAATGCGATCCATGATTTCGCAGCATCGGCTACTTTGGTATCTGCGCCAAGCCCTGCGGTGTAGGTGGTGATGTTGTTGTATGCGCCGGGGGGTGCACCCATGAGGTCAACACCTTGGACGGCCAGGACTTCAGGCTCTTGCTGAACGGCCAAATCGGCCTCCCCGTTCACCACGAGCACGGCCGCATTGCCACTGGCCGGCGGAAACTTGGCCTTGGCCTGAATGGACTGCGCAATGCCCATTTGCTCGAGGGTTTTGGTAAAAAAGACACCACTCGCGCCTCCGAAAGCGGGGTTGGAGTAAGCAATGGCCTTGGCTTGCAGCAAGGTCTGTTTGTAGGCTTCAGGCGTGGAAATGTCGACCTTGGGCGCACCTTGTTTGACCACTACCGCCATACCCGAACTCGAAAAATGGGTGTTGGAACCTGCGATGGCCTTATCTTCTTTGACCATGGCGTCCAAGCTTTGTTCTGTCAGCACCAACACATCGGCATTTTCCCCGGCCTGAATGCGTTTGACCAACACCGCTGCAGTGGCCCAGGTGATGTTGAGCTTGTGGCCACTGATCTTCTCAAACTTTGGGGTCAATTCTTCGAGTGCGGCCTGCACCCCAATGGTGCTAAAGACTTTGATGTCGGCTGCAGCGGCCCCACTTGCATGCACGATGACACAGGCAAAAACCGCGAACAGGCGAGGGAAGAAAAAAGTCATAGCAAAGTCCTTTTGTGGGAAGAGGAAGAGTAGGCCCATGAAATAGCTTGATCAGGAAGTCGTTGCTCGCTTGGCCTCTTTCAAGCCACAATGCCCTTGTCTTTGAGCGCCAGAATTTGCGCATCGGTCAGCCCGACTTCTCGCAGTACAGCGTCCGTGTCTTGGCCCAATGCGGGGGCGTTGCGCCGGTGATTGCCAGGTGTGCGAGAAAGCTTAGGCACAATGCCTGGCACCAGCAAATCGCTGCCATCGTCCATGCGCACTTTAGCGAGCATGCCACGCGCCTGGTAGTGCGGGTCTGCGGCAATGTCGGCCACGGTGTAAATCTGGCCCGCGGGCACGGCCGCGCCATCCAGCGCTTTGAGCACCTCACTCACGCTCAGTTGTGCTGTCCATTGCCCGATAGCTTCGTCAATTTCAGTGATGCGTTTGACACGACCCGCGTTGTCGGCCAGGGCGGGGTCTGTACCCAAATCATCACGGCCCATGCAGGCCATCAAGCGTTTAAAGATGCTGTCTCCATTACCTGCAATCAAGGCGTACCCGCCGTCTGCACAGCGGTAGGCGTTGCTGGGGGCAATGCCGGGCAAAGCACTGCCTGCGGCTTCGCGCACCACGCCGAATTCACTGTATTCGGGTAACAGGCTTTCCATGCAATTGAACACGGCCTCATACAAAGCCACGTCGATCACCTGACCTTGCCCACTGGTTTGTCGCTCATGCAAAGCCATCAAGATGCCGATCACACCATGCAAGGAAGCTAACGTGTCGCCAATGCTCACGCCAACCCGCACCGGCACACGGCCTGGCTCAGCCGTGAGATGTCGCAAGCCACTCATGCCTTCGGCCACCACACCAAAGCCGGGCTTGTCGCGATAGGGGCCGCTTTGTCCGTAGCCGCTGATGCGAAGCATGATGAGTTTCGGGTTCAGGGCCAGCAGCGCCTCGGGGCCCAGACCCCAGCCTTCCATGGCGCCGGGCCTGAAGTTTTCAATCAACACATCGGCCTGCATCACCAATTGGCGCACAATGTCTTGGGCTTGCGGCTCTTTGAGATCAAGCACCAAGGAACGTTTGTTGCGCGATTGCACCTGCCACCACACCGAGGTGCCGTCTTTGAGCAAGCGCCATTGCCGTAAAGGGTCCCCCGTGCGGGGAGGCTCGATCTTGATGATATCGGCACCAAAGTCACCCAGTGTTTTTGCGGCGAAAGGGCCTGCAATCAACTGCCCCAACTCCACAACCTTCAAGCCGGACAATGGCCCGGTCGCAGCAGAAAAGTCAGAGCAATAAAGTTTGTCGGTCATGGCATTATTTTGTCAGCAAAATAAGAAAGCCAGAATCGCAACATCGTCTGCCCAGTTCAACAAGGCATATCCCGAGAAGCGGTAGGCTGCATAGGTCAATTGTTCCAGGCCATCTTGCCAATTTGAAGCTGGGGATTTCGAAGCCGCGTTCATGGTGCGACCGACGAGCAGGTTGTGACCTCAGGCAGAACGCCTGCGAGCGTGGACCGGTACAAAGACCATCCCTCCCCTTCTTTGACCACGGTCCAGCCTTGAAGGTCAGACTTCACGTCGTGTTTGCGCGGTGCGACAAGCCAGTTTCCTGGCTCTTGACTGGCGGGCGCTAAGACCTCGGGCGTTTGCAACGTCCGGCCAGCTTCGGCGTCAAAGTTGGCACCTTCGAAAAGTTCCCGTCGCCAGTTGTCTCCCGCTGTTTCGCGCACCGTTGGCCAATCTTGAATCACCACCATCTGTTTCTCGGCATGAATCAAAAAGGGCAAGTCATACGGATAACCACCCACCACATAAATTGTGTCGCCGGGTTGCTTCAGGCATGCAAGGGTGGGGGCAATATCAATGGTGTAACGGTCACGCGTGGCACCTTCCACCATGAAGTTGGTGATCACAGCGGTGCTGAGTGTCAAGATCACCAAACCCGTCCAGATTTTGGCGGCATGACGAACCTGCGCCATGGCCCGCTCCCAACCCCAAGACGCTAGCAAAGCCAAGGGCGGCATGATGGGCAAAATATAACCCACCAGTTTGGAATTGGGTATGGAGAAAAACACGGTGATTGCCAAGACCCAAATCCACATCAGTGAAAACACGCGGTGGTCGATACCAGGATTGACTTCGCGGGCCCAGCCAACCTGCGACAAGATGAACAATAACCAAGGCCCGAAGAGCAACATTAATGCCAAGCCATAAAACCACCAGGGCTGCGCGTTGTTGAAGGTGGTGCCGGTGTAGCGGCCAAACTGCTGCGCGCCAAAAAGGTAATCAAAAAGGCCAGGAAACTTGTGCTGGGCCAAAACAAACCAAGGGGCCGCAATCACGGCAAAAATCAACAGGCCGCTGAACCAAGGAAAGCGCCTCATTTTGCGGACTTGGCCACTCCAGAGCAGCCAGACCAAAATCACCAACCCTGGCAACACCAAACCAATCAGACCCTTGGATAACACTCCCAAGGCACAAGCCACAAAGCCCCAGCGGGCCAATCCCGGATGGGGTTGATCGCCATGCAGGAACGACAAACCAAACAACCAAATGGCGATGCCGATCCATGTGGCCACCAACATGTCGTGGTTGACGTATTGCCCACCCGCCAGAAAGGTCAGACTGGTACCTAGCATGACCATGGCCCGCCGGGCTGTCGCCTCGCCGCTGAAATGCCGCGCACACAAGCACAGCGCCACCATCATCAAACCGGCATTCAGCGCAGGCACCAACCGGGCAGCCCAAGCGTATTGCCCAAAGACAGCCATGGAGGAGGCTTGCAACCAATGCAACAAAGGGGGTTTGTGCAAAAACGGAATGCCATTCAAACGGGGCGCCAGCCAGTCACCCGATTGCAGCATCCACCGGCCCACTTCAGCGTAGCGGCCTTCATCGGGGATGGCCAAGGGACGCACCCAAGACAAGCACAAAAGCAACAGCCAAAAAGCCGTTAAAAGAAACCAAGAGTCGCGAGAAATTGAAAAAATAGTTTTATTCACAGCGAGATAGTTTAAACGGACGTACTGAATTGCAACAGGCGCCAAGCCTTTAAATCGGAGAGACTACATGCTAAAACCCGGATAACTCATTTACGCCCGACAAGTCGGATCGGCCTACTTGAGGGCTGTGTATCGGACATATACAATCAAAATCAAAAATGAACCTTGATCACACCCTAGCCTCTGTCGCCCGATTGCGCCAATTTGACGCCATCATTGACGCCCGTTCCCCCTCCGAATTTGCACTCGACCATGTCCCCGGGGCCATCAACTGTCCCGTGCTCAATGACGAGGAAAGGGCAAGGGTCGGAACGATCTACAAGCAGGTTTCGCCCTTCGAGGCCCGTAAAGTGGGTGCGGCCTTGGTTGCCATCAATGTGGCGCGCCATATTCAAGAACAATTTGAAAAGCATCCTCGCGGTTGGACGCCGTTGGTTTATTGCTGGCGAGGCGGACAGCGCAGCGGCGCCTTCATCCACATCCTGCGTCAAGTGGGATGGGCGGCACAACGCCTGGAGGGCGGCTACAAAGCCTGGCGAAGCTTTGTGATGGCTGAGTTGGCCCGAGTGCCTGAACAGTTCCATTTCGAAGTGGTGTCCGGCCCGACCGGTTGTGCCAAAACCAGGATCTTGCATGCGCTGGCCGAGCAGGGCGAACAGGTGCTGGACCTGGAAGGCCTGGCCGCACACAAAGGCTCTGTGTTGGGTGAACTACCCACAACACCCCAGCCGTCACAGAAAATGTTCGACACCCTGTTGCTGGATCAATTGACGCGACTGGACCCAGCCCGTCCTGTGTATGTTGAAGCCGAAAGCAAACGCATTGGGCAAATCCAGTTGCCTGACACATTATTCAGCGTGATGAACAAGAGCCCCTGGTTGGGCGTGAACGCCAGTTTGCAGGCCCGCGTTGATTTTTTACTCGCCGATTACGCCTACTGGCTGGATGACCCGCAATTGCTGTCACATTTGGACAGACTCAAACCCAACTGCGGCAATGAACAAGTAGCGCACTGGCAATCGCTGGTGGCACAGCGGGACTTTGCCCGCTTGGTCAGCGAATTGCTCACCCAACATTACGACCATTTTTACAAACGCTCTGTTCGTCACGCCCAATCCGGCGCATCGGATATTCGCATGTTTTCAACAGAGGACTTATCCCCCAAAAGCATCAAGTCATTGGCTCAGCGTATTGCACAAAGGCCAGCAGTGGGCGCATGATAAGACCTCATTCATAGGAGATGAACTGTGCAAAAGCGTTCTATTCAAACTTGCGGCGCCCAGTCTGCATGGCTGATGCGAAAACTGATGATCTGTCTTATTGGTGTGGTTTTTTGCCTAACCAGTTTTGCGGCATGGGCATACAAGACTGAAAAAATTTGCACCGACTTGCCTGCCACCGCATCTGAACCCGCCAAAAAATCTTGCAAAATTGTGCGGATTCCCCCAGGCAAAGAACCGGCGCCCAAAGAGGAAAAAAAGGAAGAGAAGAAAAAATCGGGTCATTGAGCCCGAAACACTCAACTTTTGGTGATTGATACCGATACCAGTACGTCAGTATTGGATATTCGGGTCACAAACATGCACCAACTTCAGCCTTTTATTCGCATTACCGGGCTTATCTGCCTCATCTTCATCGCAGGCTGCTCGTCAATCAATGTGGTGGTGGACCCCACCAGCATCCGAAATCAAGCCCGTTTTGACCGTGATTCTGCGCAATGCCAATACCTGGCTGAGTCTTACGACTTGCGAAACGACAAACTCGTCAATACGGCCATAGGCGCGGGCACGGGTGCCATGACGACGGTGGGTTTGGCATCGGCCATCATTGGCACTTTGCATGTACCGACCTTGCCCTTCATGTTGGCAGGCACATTGGGCGGTGGTGGCGCGGGTGTTGGTTGGTCCTCTTACAAAGAGAGCGCAGTCCAGGAAAAAATTCTGACGCAATGCTTGAACCGCAAAGGTTATCGCGCTTATTCTGCCGAATAAGTGCCCTTCAAAATTTACCGTATTTCAAATAAGCATCAACAGGATCAACGCCTGAGCGGATCGCTTCCCTGACAGCATTCTCGGTCAGCGCTACCTGCTCTGTCTTTTCTATCACTTGTGCCGCCAGGGATTGCGGGATCACGACCAATCCGTCGCGATCACCCAGAATAAAGTCACCCGTCATGACCGTCACGGGTCCGATACTGACCGGCAACTCGTAATGGTCTGGCAGCCAGCGCGCCACGATGTCGGAAGGGGTAAAAAAGGTGTGAAAAACCGGGAAGCCCAGCGCCAAAATGAAGTCGGTATCTCGGCATCCACCATCCACCACATAACCCAAGACACCCTTGTTTTTCAAAGTTTCAGCAGACAACTCACCCATCAGGGCCACATCTTGGTTGTGCGGCTGGCAGACCACCACATGGCCACTCGGTGCTTTGGAAAGCAACGTCGTCCACCCCAACAAGCTGTCATGCCGGCTGACGGTGCGATCCGTTCGGCCAGACACTGTCCACACAGGTCCAGCCACCTTAAGGTTGGGATCAAGTGGCCTCAAATGTGTAGGCAAAACGCAGTTGTCTTGTCCCATGCCGCGCAACACATCGTGCACAGCCCCACTGTAAAGTTGAGCCAAACGTTGCGTCCATTGCACTTGGTCTTCATGGGTCATGCGAAGTCTCCGGTTGGAACAATTAACCTTCAATGTCGACGGGCAAGCCTGACAAGCTGGCTACAGGGTTTTCAGCAGAGGCAGGCCCCAAAACCACAGTGCGCAGCACTTCGCGCAGGAGTTTTTTCTCGTTCAAACTCAAGGCACGTGTCAAACGCTGGCGCATGCGCAGCAACAACTGACGGTCCACCTCTTGCGGCACACCGCGGCTGACTTGCAATGCATCACGCAAGTCTTCGCGCAAATCTTCGGGCTCATCTTCCCACCAGGCGGTGATGACCTCGGTGATGGTTTGGCGCACATCTTCCAGGTTTGCAACAGGGACATTGGCCGCACTGCTCAGGCCTGCGGGGAGTTTGCCTTGCAGCATTTCGGATAGAAATTGGGCATTGACCACCACGCGGCGATCGGCCTGGGAAAGCACGCGCCCCCAACCCGGATCGCTGCGCATCATTTGGGGCATGTTGCATGCACTTTCGTCGGCCAGCAAATGCACACTCACACCGCACAACTGGGCTGCATCAATGTCACTCAAAAAACGTTCATCGTCGGTGGCAATCAAGACATGATCAAAGGCATGGTTGTTTGCCAACTGAGCTAAATCTTGCCCCAAGGCACGAAGCATCGAGGCGCCGCCGTCGACATCGTGGGACTGTACCCAACGCACAATTTGATCGTCCAACACCACAGCGTCAGCACGGTCGGTGTACCAATAAACACGCCGTAAATCGACATCCAAGCCGGCCTGGGCCATGGCGTTAGATAGCAAACCCATTAAGCCTTGACGATTGATCGACTCGCCAACAACACCATTTGCATTTTGCTGTGCCAACCAGATCAGGAACCGGGCATCAACCAATGCGGTACAGCTGCCTGATCGGGGGTCACCGGCGCGTCGGTCTTGTTTGAAAGAAGAAAAATATTCGCGTTTCATCATCTTAGCCTTAGGGGACATATAAAAACATAAGGACGCACAGCGCCAAGTAAGCGACTTTATTTTACGCTCTCTCCAATGACAAAATGGCCCGCTGCGGTTCTGGCATGGGCTTGCCGACAATCACATGCCGGTAAACTCGCTTCTTTACCCTTGTTTTGCGCCATGACCAATTACCACCTTTATGCCATCGGCAATGCCTTGGTTGACTCCGAATACGAGGTCTCTGATGCCCAGCTCCAAGCCATGGGCGTGGACAAAAGGCACATGAGCTTGATTGACATTCCCCGCCGCGCTGAATTGCTGGATCATGTCAAGACCGCTCAGCCGCGTCGCACAGGCGGTGGTTCCGCTGGCAACACGGTGGTGGCTCTGGCGCAATTGGGCGGTCAGGCTTATTACTCTTGCCAAGTGGCCGACGACGAGTTGGGCGACTTTTATGCCCAAGACTTGCAACACTGGGGGGTGCACACCAACTTGACGCACAGCCGCGCCAAAGAGGGCCAAACCGGCAGCTGCATGGTGTTGGTCACGCCCGATGCCGAACGGTCGATGTGTACATTTTTGGGTGTTTCCGCAGAAATCAACAGCACCGCTTTACAACCGGACGCTATTGCTAAATCCAGCATTTATTACATGGAAGGCTATTTGGCAGCGTCCCCTTCGGGCCTACAGGCTGCGCTGGACGGACGAGCAATGGCCGTTGCAGCAGGCGTACCCCTGGCATTGACGCTCAGCGACGTGAGCATGATCCAGTTTTGCCGTGCGGGCCTGGATGCCTTGCTGGGCAAGGGTGTGGCCTATTTGTTTTGCAACCTGGAGGAAGCGCAGGTGTGGTGCGGCACGCAGGACTTGCCTCAGATTCGTCAAAAATTACAAGACGTGGCCCAAACAGTTTGCTTGACCATGGGTGCTCAAGGCTGCGAAATTTTGCAATTAGGCCAAACCTTGCATGTCCCCGCAAACGCCGTCAAAGCAGTGGACACCAATGGTGCGGGTGACATGTTCGCTGGCTGCTTTTTGTATGCCATGACCCACAGTCATCCTGTCAAACAAGCGGCCACTTTGGCCAACCATGCAGCCGCACTCGTGGTCGGCCAGCATGGCAACCGACTCACGCGCGAGCAATTGCTGCACATTAAAGCCGCCACAGTGCTGGCCTGAAGCGCTGTGGCATGACTTTAAAAATCGGTTTTATTTGAATTCGTAGCTCACACCGGCAAAGCCGGTGTTTTGAGTCAATGCGCCCACCAAAGGGCTGTTTTTGACCGTGTTGTCCAACCACTTGTGGCGCCACTGCAGTTGCAATGACCAAGGGCCACTTAATGGAACCGTGATGGCCAATCCGACCATGGGCGTGGTAGCAGCCCCCGCCGTGTAAGTCGCCAAGCGACCCCCTGCTGCTTGGCTTGCTGCGGCTTCAGTCGAAGAGATGCCATACAGATGCTGTACGTAGGCTTGACTGCGGTATTCGAGTCCAACTTGCGGATACATTTTGACAGCGCCCAGGTCCAAGCGTGCGCCATAGGTCAGGTCCAGCGCGTTCCCACCCGAAGTCAGGTCGTGCATGGCATAGACAAACACACCACCGAGTGAGGTGCGCTGAAAGGTGCCCAAGCCGATCGGCACCGGGTTGCTGCGTTGGCCAATGCCTTTGAGCGCGGTGGTGTTGGTCTGATAGCCTTCCTGGCTCATGCGCAATACGCCTTCCAGATGCCCCATGCCCAAAGGCAACAATTTGGCACCTAAGGTATCAACTCTGGCGAAGTAACGCCCCCAGTCGCCATACGCGTAGGGCAGTGCCGTGGTGCTGGCTTCTTTGCTTTTAACGATGGCGGATGTGCTGTAAACCGCTCCACCCAGATCGCCGACATAGCGATCCACAAAAGCATCTTGCGCGTGCAACAAGGTGCAGCAAGTCAAGCCAAAGCCCGTGGCTATCAAGCCTTTGATTCGAGATGTTTGCATAAAAGATCTCCTGTATAAAAATTCATTCACCCACAATACGGGCGTCTTTGACGATACGGGCCATGTTGTCCGACTCTTGCGCAATGATGCGCTTGAATTCCAGCACACTGGTTTTCAAGGGCAAACATTCTGCTGCACTCAAGCGCTCACGCACCGTTTGTTGTCCGAGTACAACTTGGATCTCCGCGTTCAGTCGCTCCAAGATAATGGGCGGTGTACCGAAAGGGGCAAAAAATCCAAATTGCGAACTCAAATTAGCGGCTGCAAAACCCAACTCGGCCAAAGTCGGCACCATGGGCAGACTCTCCAGTCGCACTGGTGAACCCACAGCCAATGGGCGCAATTTACCCTCCTGAATGTGTTGCAGCAACGCTGAAGAGGCGTTGACCGACAACAACTCAAACTGCCCGCCCAAAGCGTCCGTGATTTGCTGGCCTCCCCCTTTGTAGGGAATGTGCGTAAAGTCCAGCTGGGCTGCTGCATGCAACTGCTCCAGCATCACATGCCCCAGAGAAGCCGAACCCGATGTGGCCCAACGCAGCGCAAAGGGTTTGGATTTGGCGGCACTGAGCAGGGTCTTGAAATCAGCAAACCCGGCTGCCGGCGTGGCCACCAAAATGACCGGTGACACCATCAGTCCAGAGACCGGCACAATATCCTTCGAATCGAAGAGGGGTTTGCCCAAATGGGGGCTGAGCGTTAAAGGGCTGATCGATGAAAAAGCCAAGGTATATCCATCGTGCGCGGCTTTGGCCACCACATTGACCGCCAAAGCGCCGCTTGCACCGGGTCTGTTTTCAACCAACACAGGGACATTCAGCCGCTGTGCCAAACGCTCGGCCACCATGCGCGCCATCACATCGCTCACGCCGCCAGATGGGTAAGCAACCAGCAACTTGATCGGCTTTTGCGGCCATGCTGATTGCGCACCACCTTGCATTTGGGCCATGCTTTTTTGCAGGTGCAAGCCCATGCCAAGTGCAATCGCCTTGACCGTGAAAGTGCGGCGATGCAGGGTTCCAAACCAGGTCATACAAAACAGGCCGCTTGTGCCAAGGGAAGTCCGGCCGCGTCCTTGGATGCCAATTGGGGTTCAAAGTCAATCGGCCAGTCGATGCCCAAGGCGGGGTCATTCCATAACAGACTGCATTCGTGCGCGGGATACCAGTAGTCTGTGGTTTTGTACAAAAACTCGGCACTCTCGCTCAACACCACAAAACCATGGGCGAAGCCTGGGGGCACCCACAACTGGCGGTGATTTTCGGCACTCAGTCGCACACCTTCCCACTGGCCGAATGTAGCTGAAGAACGTCGCAAGTCTACCGCTACGTCAAACACCTCGCCTTGCACCACCCGCACCAACTTGCCTTGCGCATGGTCAATCTGGTAATGCAGTCCGCGCAACACGCCACGGGCTGATTTGCTGTGGTTATCTTGCACAAATTGCACATCCAAACCTGTCGATTGTGCAAAGTTGCGGGCGTTGAAGCTTTCTAAAAAGAAACCCCTCGCATCGCCAAACACCTGAGGCTCCAAAATCAACACATCGGGAATTTGAGTAGGGGTGACGGTATAGGCCATGTCTGCGTAAACTTCTTATTTATTTAATCAATTTCAAGAGGTATTGCCCGTAACCATTTTTGGCCAAGGGCTTGGCCAAACGGGCCAAGTCTTCGGCATGGATCCATTGTTGTGTGAAAGCAATTTCTTCGGGGCAAGCCACCATTAAACCTTGGCGTTTTTGCAGTGTGGCAATGAAACCGGCAGCCTCATGCAAACTGTCGTGGGTACCCGTGTCGAGCCATGCGTAGCCTCGGCCCATGATTTCGACATTCAACTCGCCCTGCGTCAGGTACTGGCGGTTCACATCGGTGATTTCCAGCTCACCACGCGCTGAAGGTTGGATATGGGCAGCGATGTCGCACACTTGTTGATCGTAAAAATACAAGCCCGTGACTGCGTAATTGCTTTTCGGATGCGTCGGTTTTTCTTCGATGCTGATAGCACGCTGCGCCTCATCAAATACAACCACACCATAACGTTCAGGGTCGTGGACATGGTAGGCAAACACACTCGCGCCTTGGCTGCATGCGTTGGCATTGTTCAACAGGCTGACCAAATCATGGCCATAAAAAATATTGTCACCCAACACCAAGGCACTAGAGTGCTGGCCCACAAAATCTTTGCCAATGATGAAGGCTTGCGCCAAACCATCGGGGCTGGGCTGCACTGCGTAAGTGATATTCATACCCCACTGGTGACCGTCACCGAGCAATTCGGCAAAACGCGGGGTGTCTTGCGGCGTACTGATCAAGAGTACGTCGCGAATGCCCGCCAGCATGAGTGTGGTCAAGGGGTAATAAACCATGGGCTTGTCGTACACGGGCATGAGCTGCTTGCTCACTGCCTGTGTCACCGGATACAAACGCGTACCCGAACCGCCCGCCAAAATGATGCCTTTTCTATGGTTCATGACGGTATTGTGGCATGAAGAAAAGACCCGTCAAATCAAGCTGAGGGTGCTGTAGAAAGGGGGTGCTTCTTCATTATGAATATCCCCTGTGAACCCCTTTGAACCCAGGGAATTACGCCTTGTCGTCTGGAAAGTGGGAATGCTCACTCACTGCACCGTCCGGGCTTGGGGGCTTACGAACCCGAATCACGGCTTTGGACAAAACTTCGACGTAACACGCTGCGGCGCCGGTTTTAGCCACAGCATCGATCAGGGGCACCACCCGGGCAAATATGGCCGTTTTTGAATCTTCAGCGCTGAGTCCGACTTTGCAATCGAAATCCCAATAATCAAAGCCTTCGGGCACGGTTTTGCGGCCTTCTCGGCGGGCATATTGACGCACTTCGTGCTTGACAGCTTCAAGGATGCGGTCGGGGTTTTTGCCTTCCACTTGCAAGGGAAATGTTTTTTTCATGGGACTTTCAGGGTTTGAACCGCACTTCAGGCACAAAGACGGTCTATGACTGCATTATCCGTCTATGCTCCGTGGCATCTGACCCTAAATCGGGATACATCCCACCCTTTTGACCCTTTATGCCCTTTAGCACCCTCGGACTGCGCCCGGAACTTCTCAAAGCCCTCAAGCCTCAAGACTATCCTGCGCCCACGCCCATTCAAACCCTGGCCATTCCGGCTGTTTTGCAAGGCGCAGACGTGCAGGCCAGCGCCCAAACGGGCTCAGGCAAGACCGCCGCTTATGTGCTGCCCGTGCTCGAATTGATCATGCAACAGCCCCGCATCACGCCTCGGCGGGTGCACACCTTGGTGCTGGTGCCGACCCGGGAATTGGCCGTGCAAGTTGGCGATACCTTGCGCAGTTTGGCAGTGCATTTGCCTGCGCTGAAAATTACGGTGGTTTTTGGGGGCGTCTCGATCAACCCGCAAATGATGGGCTTGCGCGGCAGCGCCGATGTGATCGTGGCCACGCCGGGTCGCTTACTCGACTTGATCGACAAAAATGCATTGAGCCTGTCCGCGGTTCAAACCCTAGTGCTGGACGAGGCTGACAAACTGCTGGACATGGGTTTTCAGGATGAGTTGCAAGCTATTTTGAAGTTGCTCCCCTTACGCCGTCAAAACCTGCTTTTTTCAGCCACATTTGCACCCGCTGTTCAAAGCCTCGCCGACGCACTGCTGAACGAGCCGGTCCGAGTCGATGTGCTCCCGCAGGTCGGCACCGCGCCGGACATCACCCAACGCGCCATTGCGGTGGATGCCCCGCAACGCACACAACTGCTTCGCCACCTGTTTCAAACCTATGAATGGAAACGTGTTCTCGTCTTTGCAGCCACACAACATGCTTGTCAAATCATTGCAGCCAAGCTGCGCAAAGCCGGCATCAACGCGGAGCCCTTTCATGGCCAGTTGGGTCAAGGTAAACGCAGTCAGGTGCTGGCCGACTTCAAGGCTTCACGCCTGAAAGTGGTGATCGCCACCGACGTGGCTGCGCGGGGACTGGATATTTCAGAATTGCCAGTGGTGGTCAACTTTGACTTGCCTCGCTCGGCGGTGGACTACACCCACCGCATTGGACGAACTGGCCGCGCTGGACACAGTGGCTTGGCCCTGAGTTTTGTCAGCCCCGACACTGAAGCGCATTGGCGACTGATTGAAAAGCGGCAAAACATTTCGGTCCCGCGAGAGGTCGAAACCGGATTTGAGCCGCAAACCGACGCAGGCCCCGCACCCACCCAGCCGCATCCTCTGGGCTTGGCCAATGACCCGAGGGGTGGCCTCAAAGGCAAGCGCCCCAACAAAAAAGACAAGCTGCGCATGGCGCAGCAGCAAGTTCAATGACGCACAGCCGCCAAGGCCATCGCGACCTCATGGCCACCTTGCGCTGAGCCTGACATAGGCGTCACTTGACCCGCAGGGTCTTTGACCTGCGCCAGTGCTGCAGCCAATCGCTCGGGGGTATCGGCCGTCAAGCCCAAATGCACGCCTTGCGTCAAGGTAATGTGCGCCGCCTCAAAGCTGCCTGCACCCGCACACAAAATAGTCCTGTTTGGCGCATCCTCACTGACCATCACCAACATAGCCGGCACAACAGCTTGGGGCTGCAAGGCATTCCATACATCTGGGGGCATCAGGCCTTCGGTCATGCGGGTGGCTGCAGTGGGTGCCAAGCAATTGACCCGTATATTGTGTTTTTCCCCCTCGATGGACAAGGTTTGCATCAACCCGGCCAAGGCCATTTTGGCGGCACCGTAGTTGGCCTGCCCAAAGTTGCCGTACAGGCCACTGGAAGAGCTGGTCAAGACCACCCGACCATAGTTTTGCGCCTGCATGATCGGCCAAACCGCCTTGGTGCAATGCACCGCGCCCATGACGTGAACTTCCATCACCAAACGAAAATCAGCGATCTCCATTTTGGCGAAACTTTTATCGCGCAAAATGCCGGCATTGTTCACCAGAATGTCCACACGACCCCACGTGTCCATGGCCTGCTGAACCATGACTTTGACCGCCTCAAAATCGGTTACAGAAGCGCCATTGACGATAGCTTGCCCGCCATTTTGGCGAATTTCTTCTACAACAGCTTGGGCAGCACTCACCGAACCACCGTCGCCGTGCACGTCAGCACCTAAATCATTGACCACCACTTTGGCCCCCCGGGCAGCCAGCGCCAATGCGTGTTGTTTGCCCAAACCACCCCCTGCACCGGTGACGATGGCGACGCGGCCTTTGAAATCGATAGTCATGACATTGAACCTTTGGAAAAAAATAGGACATGACGCCTAGGTGCCACCCGAAAGAGGAACCTGCGCCTAACTCTGATAGCCTGAAGCCATGGTCGCAATATAGGCCTGAACTCAGGCTGGCTCTGTTGCCAGTTTGACAGCCCACAGGAGATGCTCATGGAAATCAATTCCACCGTCGTTGACACCCCACCACGTGATGCTGCCACGGTGGTCATGCTGCGCGATGGCGCCTCAGGCATCGAAGTCTTGTTGCTCAAGCGCAATGCGGCTTCTGCCGTGCTGGGCGGGGCCTTTGTTTTTCCTGGAGGCAAACTGGATCTGGCCGATGCCCACCCCGACATTTTGCAACGGCTGGACAGGCCTTTGACAGATCTGCACGCCCAATTAGGGGAGGACGATTTAGCCGAAGGCATGGCGGCCAGCTTGTTTGTCGCCGCATTGCGCGAGGCCTTCGAAGAATCGAGCGTCTTGTTTGCCCATGCCGCATCCGACAAAATGCTTGCCCTCGCTCAAGCCCGACAGCAATTGGGCGAAGGCCATTCGTTTACCCAGGTCTTGCACCAAGGGGCCTTGACCTTACATACCAACGCCTTGGTGCCTTGGTCGCGCTGGATCACCCCGCGGGTGCCTTCGGTCAGCACCAAACGCTTTGACACCCGTTTCTTTTTGGCGCATGCCCCCAACGACCAAATTGCCGCCCACGACAACCACGAAATCACCGAAAGCGCCTGGCTCAACCCACGGCAAGCCTTGACGATGTATTGGGACAGCCAAATTGAATTGGCCCCGCCGCAAATCATGAGCCTGTCACATTTGACGCGCTATGACTCGGCGGCCAGTGCCATGGCGGCCGCCCGAAACCGCAAACCTCCTGTGATTCAGCCCGAACCCTTCGAACAGGAAGGCATGCGGGTGATTTGCTACCCAGGCGATCCGCGTCACTCTCGCTCAGAACGAGCACTGCCCGGACCCACGCGTCTGCACTTTCGCAATCGGCGTTTTGAGCCTTATGGCGGATTGGCCGAATTGCTTGGTTAAAATAACGGGCATTGGCAATTTGTTACAACGCCCAACCTGAACTGCCGTCATGACCATGACCACATCACCCCATTTTGCCTACCTGTCTGTAGAACGGGGGATGGAGTTCATCGGTGACGAAACGGGCTTTTTGTCCCTGCTCAAAACGCTGCACACAACGCTCACCAGCGACATCAGCCTGATCCAAGATCTGCTCGACAAAGACGATGTGGGCGGTGCCAACCGTTTGTTACACCAAGTCAAAGGTTTTGCGCCTGTGTTTTGTGTCGATGCGCTGGTCGAGCATGTGGTACAGGTCGAGGCGCTGAGTAAACATGGCGACGCTCCTGAGGTTCGTGCCGCATTTACGCGACTTGCGCCCGAACTGGCGCAACTGCGCAATGAAGTTGCCGCCCATTTGGCCAACAATCAGCAAGCGCTGGACTGAGATTCCATCGCTCTAACCGACTGAGCTAAAGAGCCTGAGTCAAAAATATAGCAAACGATTGGGTTCAATTGTTAGAACTTTTGAATAAAGTTTGGGACCTTGTCAAACCTTGCCAAAGAGTTTGACCATCAATGCCTAAGCAATGTCAGCATCGTGCCGTGCCTATGCCGTGCCCAAGTCGCTACTTTGTCGCACACAATCATTCACCTTGCCATTAGAGTTCCTAGCACGGCAAAAGGAGTGATAAATGCTAGTTCAAAAACTAAGACTACAACGTGGATGGTCTCAACAGCAGTTGGCTGAGTTGAGTGGATTGAATGTCCGCACCAT
>Ga0114968_10000979_pt1 | contig 21681 bp, 41 predicted proteins | sample M_130807_EF_Meta_FD_87020 | JGI IMG/M metagenome (GOLD analysis project Ga0114968, IMG submission 87020) | Freshwater microbial communities from Lake Montjoie, Canada to study carbon cycling - M_130807_EF_MetaG | ecosystem: Environmental > Aquatic > Freshwater > Lake | place: Lake Montjoie... | reverse complement strand
GAACATCGCCCCCGTCGCCCCCGCCGCCCCGGTCGCGGAGATTGACGTGGTGCGTGCCGAGCGTGACCGCGCGCTCGCCACTATCGCGTTTCGGGAAGCGTCGGACGCCGCTGCTTTGCAGCGCATCGACGACGCGATTGCCGCCCGTCGCGCGACGCTCGCCGCGCGGGCCGAGCGCCTCCTTGGCGTCCCCGAGGTTCCGAGCAACGCGGCGATTGCCGCGGAGTTGTGGGCCGAGGTCGCGCAGGAAGTCGCCGCGCTCGCCGTTGTCGCGGCGGACCCCACGCGCGAGGGCGTCCACGCGCTGCGAAAGGCGCGGCACCGGCTGACGGCGTTGCAGTTGCAACTCGCCATGATCACGAGGGGCTGACCAACACGACAAGCATCGCGCCTTCGGGCGCGATGCTTGTCGCATGGTCCATTGGACGGACCGGAAGGAGTGCAAGTTGAAAATCGTTGCAGTATGTAAGAAAGACGTGCCCGAGCAGCACGCCGATACGTCAATCACGACGTTCGGCCAGATGCAAGCCTTGGTTGACGGCGGGCGCGCAGCGTCCATCGTCAACCGAGGCGGCAAGTGGACGATGTTGGACGACGCCGACCGCACCGCGCCCTTCGTGGACGCGGGCATCGTCGTCCACGACGGCGCGAGCGTCGCGGAAGTCCGTGCGTTCTTGGCGGCAGTACGGTGAGCATCGGGGGCGCGTTGCGCCCCCGATGCTGGCCGCGTGCCCATTGGACGGGCTGAAGGAGAAGAAACGTGCAGATTTGGATTTGTCTGAATGAGACAGAGGGCCGGTGCGAAGAGTGTGCAAGCGTCGTGGACGCCTGCACCTGCGAGGACGCCCACGAGGACGACGCCGATCCTGAGTCGGATGCGGTCGTCAACGACGTCGAGGCAGTACGGTGAGCGTCGGGCGCTGCGCGCCCGACGCTTTCCGCGTGCCCGAATGGACGGGCTGAGTAAGGAGAAGCAGGAATGTTTATTGTCATTAGGGGGAACTTGGTCGAGGGCCAGACGTTTCACGGTCCGTTCCCCGACCGTGACGAGGCGGCGGCGTGGGACGACAAGCAGGGCGGCGGCGGGTTCGTCGTCGCCTTGAAGTTGGCCGGGACGGCAGCGGGCATCGGCCTGCCCGACTACGATTACGTCGTCGTCGACGACGGTCTGTGGCTGACGGTGGGGAATTGGTCTTGCCGCGTCTCCCGACGCGGCGAGCACGGCGCCAAGGCGGCGTTCTACCCCATCGACAATGAGGATCTCGGCCCGCCGACAGGCGCCGTCGAGGTCTGAGGCAGTACGGTGAGCATCGGGCGCGCAACGCGCGCCCGATGCCTGCCGCGTGCCCATTGGACGGGCTTCAAGGAGTAAAAATGGAACATACAACCGTTTTGCTGAAGTTGTTTTTAGAGACAGTTTCGCGCATGGACGAAATGTCGAAGGCGCGGAAGCGCGCCGCCTTCGACGGCGGAACCGACGTCGCGGAAGCCCTCGTAGGGGTCGTCACGGTATGTCCACCAGAGGCGCTATTGGCGCTCCCCCGCGAGGCGTCGGACCCCTTTTGGGGGTTCTTGGCAACCGTGGTTCACGCCACGGCTTCGGTCATTTCAGTCCGCGGTAACGCGGTGCGCTACGGTATGTTGGGCGAAATCGCCTCGTTTGCCGTGGGTTACGCGCAGGCGCTTGAAACCGCAGAGGTGGCCGCGGAAATCGAAGCCACGCGCCTGCCGCTTTTCAATCAAGTGATGGCGTGCGTGCTCCAAGTCCTGCAAGGCGCGGAGCACGTCTGCGGGTGCGTGGCGGGTTGCAAAACCATCATGTGCACGGCGGCGCGTGAGGCGGAAGAAATCCTCAACGAAGCCGCGGCGGAAGCCGCGGACAACGCCGAGGACAACGCCGAGGACAACGCCGAGGCGGAAACGCTAGAGGCCGCGGGCGTGGAAATGCCCGCAAACGTGATTGCGTTTCGTCCGCGAGATTGACCAACACAGGGAGCAGCGCGCCTTCGGGTGCGCTGCTCCCTGCATGGTCTTACCAAAAGGAGTGTGTATGACCGAGTTTTTTAGTTTGTTACGACTTGTGGTTGAGTCGTGGCCGGGAGAAAAGCCTTTCTCCCTGAAGCAAGCGATTGAGTACGTCGCGCTCCGCCTTGAAGTGGCGCCGACGTTTGACAAGGCAGACGCCGAGAGGCTGTTTGCCTACAGGAGCATGAGCCGACAAGAGTTGTTGGCGGCATTACGAGAAGCGTGAAAGGTCGAGTGCTCGATCTTGCGCGCTTCTCGCGTGCCCGAATGACCGGGCGAAGGAGAAAAAACGTGGACAACACGGAAAAGTTGGCGGAGTTGAAGCGGTTGTTGGCTGAAGAGGCGGCAGCGGTGCTCGCGGTTCCCCCGGACGGTGAGTACGAATCGGCGGATCTGCACAATCAGGTGTCGTTCGACCTCATTCAGTCCTGCAAGGAGTTGGCGGATGCGCGTGTGTTGCACGCGGCCTTGTGCCAAATGCAACAGGAGTTGCTCGCGGAGTACCCCAAGTATTTTCGGGTGCTGTCGGTGATTCAGCACGTGCTCGCGGGCGAGGCGGCGACGAGGTTGGAGTTGGACGTGCCGTACTATCGGCAGGCCAATTTCCTGTTCTTTGACGTGCAAATCGAGCACGCGCTTCACGAGTGCAGCCCGCCTGAAGCGCACGCAACGTTCGTCCGCCTCTGCGGCCGAAAGGACAAGGACGTGCGCTCGGGCATCGCCTACAAGATCGTGAACGAAGGCGGCATCATGGAACGGGAGAACGGGCTGCCCGTGCCGAACATGGATGCGAAAATCCACGTGGAGCGGCTCGACGGCACACGACTCTACTCGGAAAAGGTGTTTGCCTAAGCGGGTGCTGACAATCGGGGAAGGCAGTACGGCAAGCATCGGGGGCGCGTTGCGCCCCCGATGCTTGCCGGGTGCCCAATGGACGGGCAAAAAAAGGATGTGAAATGCCAAATTGGTGCTACAACTCAATCGAAGTGTCCGGTGATCCAGCCGAGGTGGCGGCGTTTTCAGCCTTTTTGACTGAAAACGCCGCGCGCACCGGCATTACGTTTTCTTTCAAGTGGATCGTGCCGCAGCCGCCGGAGCCGGAGCCGGAGCCGGAGCCGGAGCGTGTAGACTATGATTGCATCGACTCCCCTGAAGCGATGCAAACGTGGTTGAACGGGTTACAGCCTAAGCCTCGGCAAACGTTTGATTGGTATTCTTGGAATGTCGAGAATTGGGGCACGAAGTGGGACGCCTGTGACAATGTGCGGGTGGGGTCTGTTGGAGAAAGCAAACTCGAAATCACGTTCGAGACGGCGTGGACGCCACCTGAGCCGGTAGTCGAGGCGATGGCAAAGCGTTGGACACAACTTGCGTTCTTGCTCCACTACGGAGAACCGGGGTGTGACTTCGGCGGCCACGTGGCTTGGGAGAACGGCGTTTGCGTCGAAGACGAAAAATACGCTTATGCCGATAGCGTATTTTTCGACCCATCCGACGTTGACGACGACGACGACAACGATTAGGCAGTACGACAAGCATCAGGGGCGCGACGCGCCCCTGATGCTTGTCGCGTGCCCGAATGGACGGGCTTGGAGACAAAAAATGGAACAGCACGTGGAGTTTGTCAAAAATGTCGCGCGGACGCGGTTCGCCGCCGAGGCGGAGTTGGAGCCGATGGCTCTGATTTTCGCCGAAACGGAGAGCGCGGAACCGGCAATAATGCTGGTTCCGCCGCCCGTGTCGAACGGTGGCTTGGACCAAGTTACGAAGGACCGCTGGTACGAAGGCATCCGTCGTATCATCGCGCGCCTCGTCGCGCAGGGCGCGAACGACCGCCACATGATGGTCGTGATTGCGACCGAAGCGTGGATGGTGCGCGTCCACGCGGACGATGTTGCAGCGGCGGACGGCTTGCCGCGCCCTTCGGAGTGCGAGGGGCGCAAGGAGATCGTCATGCTGTCGGTTGAGACGAAAAGCCGACGCAAGATGTATATGGCGGACATTCGCCGCGGCGACGATGGTGCGGCCCTCGGGCCGTTCGTCGACTTGGGCGGTGACGACGACGGCGAGCGCGCGATTACCGGGGCAGCGACCGGATTTTTCGCCTGAGTGTGGGGCAGTACGGCAGGCGCGCTCTGCGCGCCTGCCGCGTGCCCATTGGACGGGCTTCAAGGAGCAGAAATGGCAAGAGAGAGAAAAATGTCTTTGGCTGAAGCGAAGGCGTACGCGTCGTTCGCGGGCGTGCGGCTCGATTTCACGGAAATCGCCGTTGAAATCAATCGTGGTGAGCAACTGCGGTTGATTCAGTCGTCGTTCCGCGACAGCGGGCCGGATTGGACCGAGATGCGCCTCGGCGCGCGTCTGCTTGCGCGCGTGGAAGGGTATTGACGGTGATGAAACTCACCGTTGAACTCGTCCCCGCGACTTCGTGGGGCGATAACTTACGCTCGCGCTTCAAGCCGAGCGAGTGGGACCGTCTGCGAAAAGCCTGCTATGAGCAGGCGGGCCACAAGTGCGAGATTTGCGGGGGCAAAGGCCGAAACCATCCGGTCGAATGCCACGAGATTTGGCACTACGACGACGAACAATGCGTGCAATCCCTCAAGGGCTTGATCGCGCTGTGCCCGAGTTGCCACGAGGTCAAGCACATTGGCCGCGCCATGAAAATCGGGTTTGGCGACCGCGCGTTGGCGCATCTGGTGAAGGTCAACGGAATCACCAAAGCCGAAGGCGTCGCGCACGTTGGCGATGCGTTCGTTGTGTGGAAGGCGCGCTCGCAAAAAGCGTGGACGCTGGACATTTCGGTACTCGAAGCGACACAACCTGCATAGGCGTAGGATGCGCCTGTGCAGGCTGCACGCTCCGAATGGGTCGGAGTATACAAGGAGAAGTCGTGGAAGCATTGAAAAACTTGTTGTTGGATTTGCAAACGCGCATGAACGCGCTGGAACAGGCGCAGCCGGATCGCCCGACGCATCGGTTGCTGGCGCCGAACATGGCGTTGGGCGACGCTGACGCGGCTTTTGTCGCAGAAATCTCGCGGTTGGAGCGCGAGATCGCCACGTTGCGCGCGGAGCGTGCCGCGTGGGGCGAGCAAGTCGAGACGTACCGGAAAGCGGCGCTCGAAATCGAAACGGAGTGGGCGAGTTTGGCGGCCCAATGGGATGCTGTGAAACTCACGGCAAGCCTGCTGGGAGCCGCTGCGCTGACCATGCCGATTACGGGCACGCCTGCACCTGCGCCTGCACCTGCGCCTGCGCCGGAGCCGGAGCCTGTGGCGACGCACACAACCGCGGGCACGGACGCGGATGCGGACGCGGACGCGGACGCGGACGAGTTGCCTATGGACTTCTCGCTCGCGGTCACGGAGCAGATTTTTTCGGTGTTCACGCGCAACGTGGACAGCACGAAACAGTGGACGACGCGCGAGGTCGGGTTGGCCTACGCGAAGTTGCTTTGTCTGGGGAACAACGCCTCCCCCCGGCTGCTCAAGCAGGTAGAAAACACCTTGCGGCGCTTGGTGCAGCAAGGTCGGCTGCTGAAGAAAAAGTCGGCCGCGCGGGGCGCGGTCGTCTACTCGTTGCATTGAGCAACACACCGTGCGTGCGGTAGCGCGCACGCACGGTGCCTGCTCACACGGGCCGAAAGGCCCATAACCGCCCGAGGCCGGGCACAAAAAGGAGAGTATGGAAAAAACGTGGAAAGAAGTGACCGAAGTGCTCGTACCACTCGAACACGAAGGGAGCGGTAGGCGGTGGCGCTGGCTGGACCCGTTTCCCGGCTGGGGAGAGCGTTTTTCCCCTACTTCGGGCAATTTTGAGTGGGGAGTCAAGTATTCCCGCAAGGTTCGCCGCAAGCCGATACTCAAGTTTGACTTCGGGGCCGCTCAAGGCGTTCGCATCGAGTCAGACGTCCCAACCCCTTTGTTTCTGCGGTGCTTGAACGCGCTGCCGGACGTTGGACATCGGTTCACGCCGACGCGAGGCGTAATTTGCTACACAGCGCCTTCAGGTGCTCAAACGCACTTCACCGCAACATTCATTTGCGATGAATTCGGAGAGCAGGCTAACGGTGACGTAAAAGCAAACGACGCGCGTTTGTGCAAACGCGCGGTCACGGTGGCGGTCAAACAGTACGCGCAAGCGTGCGTGCAGGCGTTTGCGGCTGCACCAATTGATTTGCCGCGCTTCTGGGCGTGGTGCGATTGGTGGCAGAACGCAACCACGGACACGGTTTGGGCGGAGTTGCGCGAGAAGCAGTTTGTCGCGGTCGCGCTCGCGGCGCCCGCCATGTTTGGCGGCGATGTGCAGACCGGTTTGCGGCTGTTGCAGCAAAATATGCCAGAGACGTACGCTGAACGTTACGCGTACGTGTATCGAAACAAGGGATTTTACGAAAAAGCCGTGACGACGCTTTTCACGGAACGCTTTGAAAAAGTGAACTATGCGTTCACGTTGACGTGAGGTGCTCACGATGTTGTTTGGGCACGTGAAACCGACGCACACAATCACGGTGCACATCGAGGGCTGCCGCGTCCGCGCGACGGTCGATCACATTGTGACTCGCATCATCGAGGTTGATGGCGTACTGAAAGCAGTACCTGTCGCGGTCACGCGCGGGAACCTGCAATTCAGACTCGACACGGGTGTTGCATTGATTCCGCCAAAGGCTTGGCTGATTCAACGGCTCACGCCCGCACAGGCGAAACGGTCCCGCTTGCCGTGGGCGCACGGCGAGCAACCGGAGTGATACGCGCAGGGGTTGCAAAACCCCTGCGCGGGCACTCAAACGCGGTGTTTGAGTGAAAGGAAAAAAATGAAAACGCTTTGGTTCATCGACGACTTGACGCAGAGCGAAACCGAGGTTTCTGAAGCCACACTTCAGCAAGTTGCTGACGTTTGGTACGATGGAAACGCAACCGATCTGGCACGTGCGCTGTTGTGCGTCTACATCGTCGGTTTGGGATTGATCCAAGAGCCCCTGTTTGGGTCAATGCAGTTGGCAATAAAAGGAAAAGACGACGGCACGCTGCCCAGATGGGCTGAGCGTGCGTTCTTGCGTACGCCTGCCTTGTGGCAAAAGGGTGCGTGCGCGGTGAAGCGCAACGACGACCTCGGCTTCTTCAAGAACACGCCCGAAGGAATCGCGTTCGTCGAAGGCAATATGTTTCTGGACGCTCACGCGGAAGGGCAAATCGTGACCGACGAGCAAATCCTGCATCTGCACGATGCAGGTTGGCGCGTTGATTAGGCTTGACCTGCTCGACCGCTTGAGCACATACTCGCAACGCCCGCGGATACCTTATGGTGGTTTCCTCCTTTTTACACCGTAAGGGGCCAACCTGCTGGTGCACAGGCCCGTTGGGCGCACCGACCCCCGCAAGCCGGTTAGAATCCGGCTTGCGGGGTTTTTTTTTCTGAGCGGCAGTAGGGCTACCGTGCGCCACGCGCGCGGTCGCCTCGTGCCGATGGTGGTATCGGCGAAAACTAAGGAGTCTGTATGTTGTATTTCAAGTTTGAGAGGCTGTTAGGCGGACGCCAATCGCGCAAGATTGGCAACAACACGTGGCTGCACGCACGGTCGGAGCGGTCCAACAACTATATTGCCTTGCAGCACTTCGGCACGGAGTTGGTGCAGGCGTTCCCAAGTGGGCAGACCGTCGTAAAGCCGTTCTACTCGATGACGAGTATGCGGCGGCTCTACGCGCACGTCCCCCGATTCTGGCGGCAGCGCGGCATGGGCCACTACCGCGATCCAAGCGGCGTGGAGCATCTTACCCATTCGCGGCTGATTCTGGACGCGGACGGGTTCGTGGAATACACGGACTACACGCCGCCGCCGCCCGCGCCGTTTTGGATCGCGCACAAACGCGAAGCCAAAGCGCTGATTCGGGCGCACGCAATCGAGTCGTTCAATGTCTGGATGAAAAATCCTGTACGTGGTTGCGTCCGGTGTCCCCGCTGGGCACAGCAGCACGTCGAAACGGCTCCGATGGGGGCCACCTTGTGGCGCGCGTTTGAGACGCAAAACTTCGCGCAAACGATTCCGACGTGCTTCTGGCACAGCAGCGTGCTAAACGCAGACGACCGCATCAACGCCTTCAAGTTTTTGTGGCCGTCGCTCAAGTTGGACGCGCGGAAGCGCGTGTTGCGTAAGACCAAGACCCGTTGGATTCAGGCAGCCGTGGAGTTCATGTACGCACGATTGAGTGTCGCGTGACGCCCCAAGAAGTCGCAGAGGCGTTCTTCGCGCCGCTCGCCGCGATGATTGTGGGGCATCATGCCCACACAACACGCGACGGCACTATCTATCACTTTTACCGAGGGAAGATCAAAGACAAAAATGGTCCAGATAGCGCGCCACGCGCGCTTGTGGTCGTCGAGCCTAACGGTACGGTCCACGGCGCGCAGGCGTTGCGGACAACCGACCGAAAGAAACTACGGTTTTTCTTGAAGAAAAACCATTGAGCGCGACGCAAAGCGGGGTAACTTGCTTTGCGGACGCTCACACACAACTCGTGAGCATAAAGGAGTAGTATGATGAAAATGAGCATCAAGCAACTGTGCTTTCCACCGTCGATGGAGTCTAGCGCTGAACAGTTTTTACAAAACTTCACAAAACTTGTGCAGACCGTTCGCCACGACACCGACGCGGAGTACACGGCTTTTTCGGCGGGCGTTACGGCGGTTGCGATCACGCTTCGAGCGCAAACGCCCGAAACGCTCCGCGGCGTCAGCGGCGTTGACGTCCAAGACTTCATCAAGGAGTGCATCAAGTTTTCGCTTTCCTTCGCGGATACGTCCGAAGATGCGGTCACGCCACCAAACCCTGTAAAGCCTGAAAATGTGAACTAATGAAAACCATGATCAAACAACTGATTGAAACGACTGTAAACAACGGGATCCCCGAGCGTTTCAAGCCGATCATCAAGACTTACCTTGTCAAGTGCGTCGAGCACGTGGCCGAGGAAGGGAGTGCCGACTTCATTTTTCTGACGTCGATGACGTTGGAAGCGATTGTCGACAACGACGTTTCCGAACTGTCTGGGCAAGACGTCGTTTTGAGCCTGATCAACATGACGGATCACGTTGCGCGCGTGATGCAACAAATGGTGGAGTCCTCGGGGAATGCGGAACAGGTCACGGAGCCGGAGCCGGAGCCGGACCCCCGCATGAAGAACTTGTCAGACATACTTCACCGCAGTACGCGGCAGAAAACGCCGCAGTACATCAACTGAGCCACACGCGCGACGTTACTTGAACTGAGCAGCACGCATCACGGTCGAGTGCCGTGGTGCGAATGCTCGGGAATTGGCCCGAGATTTCAAGGAGTGCTGGATATGAAGAACTTGCGAGATCATGGATTGGGTGATGTTCCGGTGACAACGCTCGAAGCGCCGACATGGGCGGTGACGGAGCCACCGGAGCCGTGTCCGAACTGCGGCGCAACGTTGGCCGCGATTTCGGTTCGCGTGGAGTCGCCGGTTTTGCGCGGCAACACCGGCACGGGTCGGTATACCGGATGCCCCGCGTGTCCGTACGCTGGCCCGTGTCAGTACGTCGCGGATGCGGCCACGCATTGAGCACGACGCAGTAAATAGTTGCTTATTTGCTGCGGATGCTCGGGAATTGGCCCGAGATTTCAAGGAGTGGTTATGGAAAAAGAAGATGAAAACGACAACTTGGTGCTGCCGTTGGTGCCGTGGGTGTACGACCCAAACAACCAGAACACGCTCGCGGGCGTGCTCTTGGTGCCGCGCGTCAACAACTTTCGCGTGACGATTCCGCAGTTTCGGAACGCGATTGACACCATCGACGCGACGCACAACGAGAAGTTTCTGGATCACGTCCCGCACGTGATTGCGGATGACGAGGCGTTCGCGCGCACCGCGCAGCACTTCCGGCACAACAACGGCAGCCTGCTGCGAGTCCCGCAACCCGCACACCGTAATCCGCGCTACACGTGGGCGACGCAAGTCGTTGACGCGGCGACGGAGATGGTGTCGATGCAGGGCTTGGCGTGGTTGGAGTTCCGGCGGGACCAGAAGAACAAGCCGTCAGGGACCGTCTACTACTCGACGCAAGCGGACGGGTTTCCGATGCCCGGCAGCGTATCGACCGAGTTTGAGACGTCGTTTGACCGTAACAAGCGGACGTTCGGCACGAGCGATTGCCGGACCATGCTTGCGGCGATGTTGAATGACCTGTCGGCCAAGTTGATTGGCCGGAACATCTGGTTCATTCCCGCGACGTCGAAGTTGGCTGTCTTTGCCGACTTGATGAACGCGATCAACGCGCTTGCGGGGCACAACGCTTTGGTGGTCTTTGAGATTGCCAAAACGCAGCAGAACAACACGGTGGCGCGTCAAGTGATTACCGAGGTGTTCAAGCGGCAACTCGACGAGTCCGTGACGGCGGTGAACGAGTACCTGCAAGATATGCAGGCGTACACAGCCGATCCCAAAAACAACAAAATGCGCTACAAGTCGCGTGCATCACGCAACTTGAAAGAGGTCAACGCGCTGATCACGCAGGCGAAACTCTACGCCGACGTGATGGGCGAGATGGCGCAAGACGCTTTGCAACAGGCGACGAAACTCCGCGAGACGTGGCAGGAGCAGTACACCAAAGCGTTGATTCGTGACGGCGACTTCGGCGGGGTTGACGTGATGCTCAACGTGGTGGCGTTGCAGCGCGGAAAAACCGCACAGGATGCCGAGTCCGAGTCCGAGTCCGAGTCCGAGTCCGAGTCGGAGCCTGACGCCGCCGAATGATACTCGACCGATTGTAGCAGCGCGCGTTGCTACAACAAGCGACACCCGAAGTACGCGAGTGCTTCGGGCACGCTTGGCGAATGGGTCGTCAAGCAGCAAATGTAAGGAGTGAAAATGGATTCTGAGTTGTACACATTCTCGCTGATCGTCTTCGACAAGTCGCAGAACGCGGTTGTTTCCGTTACCGAGTCGCCTGAACGCTACGCCACGCACAGGGAGTGCATCGAAGGAGCCACAACACGTTGTGCGCGGCTTCGCGGGTGGATGGGCGGCCACGCCGCGTACGCGGACTTGGACTATCGGTTTGAGACAAAGGCGGTCAAGCCGTGAACGTTTTTGCGCTGCATCCCAATCCCGCGTTCTCGGCCGTATGTCTCGCGGACCAGCACGTGGTCAAGATGTGCCTAGAATCGACGCAGATTGCGAGCACAGCGCTGCATTTGAACGGCGTTGAGCACGTTTGTCTGTATCGACCCACGCACAAGCGGCACCCGTGCACCGTCGCGGCTGCGACAGACCCCAATTACTTTTGGTGGTTGGTCGATCACGGCTTGGCGTTGGCGGGGGAGTACTTGCACCGGTTTGGCAAAGAGCACGCTTCGCTCAATCGGTTGAAGTTGGCCGCGCGACACGCTCCGCAAAAGCGGCCGCTTGGTCCTGTGCTTCCAACTACGTGGCCTCTGGCGATGCCGGATGCCTACAAAGGGGAGAATCCACACGAGGCTTACACCGCGTACTTGCGTGCTAAGTACGCAGCGTGGGCGTCTGAGGGAAGGCCCCCGCGATGGAAGCGTATTGTGCCTAACAATCCTTTTGCTGACTTGGACGTTCGCTGACTATACTCGACTTCGCGTGCGCGTGCACGCGAAAAGTGCTTGAAATCCGAGCAAAACGTCTACGGTATCCGCCGTGGACGGCTGCTCAAATCACACAGAAAAGAGCCTAAAATGGACGACATGGAATACGAACAACGGTTGGCTGAAGTGGCTAACTTTATCGGTATGGGCGTCACGCCGGAGTTGCGTTTGGCGTTTGTTACCAAATCAATCGACCCCGATGTTGACCAGAACAACGAACGGCTGGAGTTCATGGGCGACGCGGTGCTCGATATGGTCGCGGCGGAGATTGTGATGTCCGATTTTCCACGGAAACCCGAGGGATACTTGACGGAAAAGCGGGCAAACTTCACGAACAACTTGACGTTGGCCGCGATTGTAACCCACTACAAGTGGGATGCGTTGATTATGACGCGCGACCCGCACACGCCCAAGATGTACGGCAGCGTACTTGAGGCAATAATCGCAGCACTTTACATGACCGAAGGGCTCGTCGCTGCGGGGGACTTTATCCAGCGTTTGTACGATTTTCACCTGACAAACCCCGATTTGAAGAAAATTGCGTTGCGGATGCGCGCGAAGTCGATTGTGCAAGAGTGGGTAGACACGCATCGAATTCGTCAATCTGACAAGGTGACACCCCGGAACTACACTGTCCAACAGGTCGGTGGAACGCCAAATGCGCCCATTTTTCGCGCCAAGTTGCGCCTTCCGGCTGTACGGCTTCGCGATCTCAACATTGACATTCAACCGCCGGAGTTCACGGCTGATGCCCGCGGTTCGGGAAAAGACGCTGAAATCAGCGCCGCGGTGGCCGCAGTAAGTTGGATCAAGCGCGAGATGAAGAAGCACGGTTTACCGATGGAATAAAGCGCTACACGCGGCGTACTGCGCCGTACGTGGACGCTTAGAGTGGTTCTAAGCAACAACAAAGGATGGACTATGCGAGATTACGAGATTGGTCAAGTCATTGAATTGGTGGAAATGCCGGATGACCCGGACCCCATTCCGGCCGGAACACGGGGCACGATTCGCGCAATCACGGTCGGCTTCAAGCCGCATGAGCGTGTGATTTCGGTCGATTGGGAGATTCCGCGCACGTTGACAGTGATCACGCCGCCAGATCGGATTCGCGTGGTGGCCAGCACGTGACGTTCATCACGCAGTACCTTGAGCAGATGCTGCGTTTGCGTAAGACGTGTAAGCCTACACTCCCTGAAGGGTACAACTACCACGGCCTTGAAGATTACGTTTTAGATCGCGGCATCGAGTTCGCTTCTGCGGCTTTGTCGCGTGATGAGCACGCCATCGTCAAGGCCGCGATGTTGCAATCCGTTGATCGGTCGTTTGCGCCCAAACAATGTTTTTACAACTCACAATTGTTGGCAATTGCCGACATGACGCGCACGCTCGTTTATCACGAGGGTTTCGCGGTGGCTGGGTTGATACCGGTGCATCACGGATGGTGCGTAATCAACGACAAGGTTGTTGATTTGACGTGGCGGGACGCCTCGACCGGAAAAAAGGTGTTGGGCGCATTCGGCCCTGAGTGGGGCTACAAGGGCGTGGCGTTTGACACAGACGCGCTTAGCGTCGAAATCGCGCAAACTGCGATGGTAAAATCTCGACTTGACGACTTTGAGCGCGGTTTTCCCGCGTTCAAAGAACCACGGGCAGTACGGTGAGCGAAGGGCGCGTCGCGCGCCCTTCGCTTGCTGCGTGCCCGCCAATGGACGGACGGGCCATAAGGAGTGGTATGCAGTTGAATCGTTTTGTTTCTGTCGCTATTGATAAAGAAACGCAGGAAAAAATCCACCGTTCTTGTGCAGAGCCCGGCGTGTGGCGCGACTATTTCACGCACACGACCGGCCCTGCGTGGAGTTACACGCAGGAATTGGGCGATTCGCACGTCGCAGATTTCAATGTCTACACGCCGTCAAGCGGGTCTGAGGATGATCTGTGCTGGTGCGAAGCGGTGGTTTTCGAGCGTCAGCCGGACAGCGATATGTTGTCTGAGGTCAACTGCATCCTCGCGGACAGCGGGCCTTTTGACGCGCCGTGGATGTTCGAGTTTGACGATAAGTCGTACGAAGTGCGGTTCTGCTAAGGCAGTACGGCGAGCGTAGGGGGCGCGTTGCGTCCCCTACGCTTTCCGTGTGCCATCAATGTCGATGGTCAAAGGAGATGAACCCGTGAAAAACTTTCATGTATGCCCCCGCTGCGAAGAGAACACGATTCATGTCAGCATGAAGTCGTGTTCGTGGTGCGAGCCGCCAGAGCCACAGGTGCCGATGCCGTGTTTTCAATGCGGCGGTTTGCTTGGAGTCGAGGACACCACAGGCTCGCACCACTATCGAGACAAGTGCATCGAAACGCTACGTAAGCAGCACGGTGCCGCGTTGCGCGAGATTGCACGGCTCAAGCACATGATTGGCCGTGAGAATCCTGTAAAGTGCGGGTCTTGCGGCGAAATCCGTGAGCGGGCAGAGCAGATGTGCGGTAACTGCGGCGCAGAGTTGCACTAGACCGTGGCAGTACGGCGAGTAGTTGGCGCTGTGCGTCAACTACTCGTCGCGTGCCCGAATAAACGGGCTTGGAGGTGCCATGAACAAGATTGTGCTTGTGCTGGTGTTGTTGTTTTCGATTCGCGCGGGCGCTCAGCCTGACTTACAAATGAAAATGACCGCGGCTTTTTGTGCCACACAATGGCAAATACGGTTGGTTCCCGAGAAAGCGGTGGGAAACTGCGTTGACACAAACCAGACTGAAGAGGTGCTGACGTGGATTCCGCGGTGTCCGTGGCAATATTCACCGTTGTTTTACGTTGACGTGCCCAACACGCCGTTTGCAACTCTGGACGGCTTTACACTGAAGAAAGGCAACAAACTCGGCATTGATTTCTACGTTTCGGCGTCGTCGTTGAACAAGCCAACGTCGTTGCCGCGTGATTTCAGCGCGTACTACAACAATCACGATATACGTCTGGCGCATGAGCTCAAGTCTGTCGGCAAAAAGGTCAAAGGAACTTCGACTCTAATGGCCTTGCCGCGGACTTCGGGTACTGACGACTTTTGTACGCTGATATACACCGTAACGGGCGAGCCGATAAGCAAATAAGGGCAGTACGACGAGTAACGCGCTGCGCGTTACTCGTCGCGTGCCCGAATGGTCGGGCTAACTAAGGAGCAGAGATGAAAAAGGAACGTATTGAGCGTCTCCAGACGTTTGTGGCAGAAGGCCGGATCATCCGTGACTATTGGACGGGTATCGACAATCAGGGCCGCGAGACGGCCTGCTTGCTCGCGGCGCTGGCCCCTGAAGTGGCCGAAGCCGAGGGCGAGTGGGCGTGCCCCGCAGACGTGATGCCCGCGTGGTTCGCGTACATGACGCCGTGGATGGACGACAACGCTTCTGAGGCCGAGTGGCCGCGTATGGTGCGCCGCTACGCGACGTGCGCTGCGCGGTGGTCGGCGCTCGACAACGCTGCGTGGCGTCGCATCGAGGTTTTTGCACTTCATACCGCTGTGGTCGAGGCCATGCGCCACATTACTGACGCGCAAGCGTCGGCCATTCTGCTGCAAGTGCTCGCGTGGATTGACGCGGGTACGCCGGAGCCGGAGCGGGAGGCGTTGCAAGCGGTGGCATTGAAGGCGCAGGGCGAGGCTTGTTGGGAATCGGAAATGCACAACGCAGCGAACGTGGCGTCAGCGGCCACTCGGATCGCAGACGCTCCGTTGTATACGGCGGCGTTGGCTACGGAGACGGCTGGAATCGCGGCGGAAGCGGCGACTGGAACGGCAGCAGGGCTGGCGGCGACTAAGTCGGCGACAGACCGCATCACGGACACGGTGCTCTCCGCGCTTGAGCGCGAGTGCGGCATCTGAGGCAGTACGGCAGGCGTGGGGCGCGTCGCGCCCCACGCTTGCCGCGTGCCTGATGGACAGGCGAAAGGAGCAGCAAAGTGATCAAGGAACAACTTGAGCGGTGGCCGTGTGGCGTAAGTCGCATAGAGGCGTGCGCGGCGAAGTGGTCAGCGTTGGATGATGCCGCGTGGCGGCGAGTTGAAGCAGTTGCACGCCGTGCCGCCGTGGTCGAGGCACTCGACCATGTTCCCGCTGATGAGCCGTGGGGCGTGCGCGAGTCCTGCGCGAATGTGCTCGCGTGGATTGACGCGGGTATGTCGGAGAATGCCCGCGAATCTGTCCTAAAGTCGGCGCTTTTGGTGTCGTCGCGGGCGGCTCAAGCAACGGCGTTTTTGTCGGCTTCGGCGGCTCGTGAGGCAGCGGGAGACGAAGATGACGCGGCGTTGGTGGCGTTGGAGTTGGCGTCCTCGGCGGCGCGGTCGGCTGCGTTGAAGGCAGCCGAAGAAGCGTTGGCGACAACAACAATGGCGGCTGCGGCGTGGGAGGCGTCGATGATGGCAGAGTCGGAATCAGCAGACCGCATCACCAACGCAGTTCTCGCTGCGCTTGAGCGTGAGTGCGGCATCTGAGGCAGTACGCAGGGTAGCGGGCGCGATGCGCCCGCTACCCTGCGCGTGCCTGATGGACAGGCGAAAGGAGTAGAGATGGAACAGGAACGTATTGAGCGGCTTCAGACGTTTATCAACGAAGGCCGTATCGTTCGGCACGTATGGCTGGGCATCGACGCGCAGGGCCGCGAGACGGCGTGCCTGCTGGCGGCATTGTCGCCCGAAGCAGGCGAAGCCGAGGATGCGTGCGCGTGTCCCGCAGCGGTGATGCCGGGGTGGTTCGCGAATCTAACGCCGTGGATCGACGACGAAGCCTCCGATATCGAGTGGCACCGCACGGTACGCCGTTACGGCGCGTGCGCCGCTCGTTGGTCTGCGCTCGACGACGCAGCGTGGCGTCGCATCGAGATCGCTTCTCGGCGGGCTGCGGTCACAGAGGCCATGCAGCACACGACCAGCGAGAAATCGCTCGGTGTCTGCTGTGGGGTACTTGCGTGGTTGGACGCGGATATGCCCGAGCAACCCCGTGCGGCGGCGTGGGAAGCGGCGCGGGCGACGGCGTGGGCGGAGGAAACCTCACCGGCGTCGTTGGCGGCAAAGACAGCGGCGTTCGCGGCGGAACCGGCAGAAGCAGAAACGGGAGCGGCGTTCGCGGCGGGGGCGGCGGCGCACGCGGCGCGTGCGGCAGACGGTACGACGTATGCAGCGACCGCAGACCGGATCATCGACGCGGTTTTGTCCGCACTTGAGCGTGAGTGCGGCATCTGAGGCAGTACGCAGGGTAACGGGCGCGATGCGCCCGCTACCTTGCGCGTGCCCATTGGACGGGCAAGGAGGTTTGGATGAAAACAGAAGCCGAGTTGCTTGGCGAGTTACTCGCCGTCCTCAACGGCGACGGCGGGCACTACGCCGCCGAGCACGGCGTCGAGGCCGCGTTCAAGCGCGGCCTTGAACGGCACTATGCCGCGCTCGCGGCGGCTGAAGGCGGTCACGACGACCGCTTGAAGCAGCAGACCGACTGGTATCAGCAGCGGTTCAACGCGTTGCGCGAGTGGGTGAACCGCGAGGTTCGCCCGCTGTCTGAAGAAGCGGCTCACCGCTACTTCGCAATCGTGGCGAACGGCGCGCCAAGTCCACACGAACGCGCCGATTGGCGTGAAACCATGCACGGCCTCACGCTGCGCGCCGAGTCCGCTGAACGCCTTTTGCGTTCAGCAGAAACCGAGCTGGCGAATACGCGCCAAGAGGTACTGCGGCGCGAAATCGCGCGGCTGCGCGAGCTTCTCGGGCGCGAGAAGCCCGTCAAGTGCGCGTCCTGCGGCGAAATCCGCGAGGGTGCCGTTGAAACAAACTGCGGGAACTGCGGGGAGGTTTTGACGTGAAAGTACTGCACATCGTCGGCCTGATGCGGGACGAAAGCACCGTGTTGCTTGTTGGCTCCGTGGACAATCCCAACGACGAGGGGACATGGTACACCGTGCCTCCAGAGTTGTTCGCTAGAGCCGAGCGAGGTTTGTTCATGGCGGTTGTCCCCGTGTTTGAGGGCGGCGCGCTGGTGGATTGGACGCCCGCGCCCGCCGGAACCAATCTCGACGCAAGCGACGACACGTTTTGCTCGACTTGCGAGTTCGTCGAGCAGGAATACGCCAACGCGAACGCCAGCGACTTGACCCGCGACGCGCTCGCGCTGCAAAACGCGGTACTGTGCTCGCAAATCGCGGGGTTGCGCTTGGCACTTCGCAACCTGCGCGTGTTGCGGTCGTCCTGCGCGGACTCAAATCACGGTGACTTTCGGGTTCACCTGTGCGAGCGCGAGTGGGACGCTTTTTGCGCGCTGGTTGCGGACGTCAAACCAGCGCAACCAGCACAACACGTTGCGGATATGTCGAAAGTGTGCAACAACTGCTGCTACAGCGACGGCCGCGAGAACTGCGACGGCGGCGCGTGGTTTTGCCACCGCTGCGGCGCACACCATGAACCGTAGGCAGTACGCAGGGTAACGGGCGCATCGCGCCCGCTACCCTGCGCGTGCCCATTGGACGGGCTTGGAGATTGAACATGGACTCACGATTTACGCCGCCAGATGGTGTTTGGATACGGCGAGTCACCAACGGTTGGCACGTTGTCAGCCGTGACGCCGATGATTTTCTGCGAGAGGTCGTCTACACCGACGCCGAGATTGCGATGGGCGATTGCTCCGAAGGCCGAGACTCAGGTGCAGCCCGCGCCCTGCTTGATGCGCTGTGGGACCACTTTGAGGTGTACACGCGCTCCAAGCATCGGGCGGGCTTGGTGCTGTCGGTCGGACCTTCGATTGCGGCGCTTGACGCGCAGACGGAGCATGAACGTTTGCACGATATGCGCGACAAGAGCGATCCCGCGTAGACCGATAAGCAAATAAGGGCAGTACGACGAGTAGCGCGTAGCGCGTTACTCGGCGCGTGCCCGAATGGACGGGCTTGGAGGCAGCATGAAGAAACTGTTTTTGGTGTTGGCCGTTTGTTTGGTCGGCTGTAAGCAAACAAAGCAGTACGCAGAGTATAAAACATTTGAGTTCTGTCGAGATGACGGCGAGCACTTCATCTACAACGAACTTTATACCACTTTGTTGGGGTACGAGTATATCGGACCCCTCAACAACAACGGCATCAACTGTACGCGAGTTTTGTTCGGACGTTAGGCAGTACGTCAAGCGGGGCGCAAGGTGCCCCGCTTGACGCGTGCCCGAATGGACGGGCTTGGAGGAAAGTATGAAGAAGGTGCGAATCACGTGGCTCAAGACAGACGGATCACGTCTGGAAGAAATCCGGCGGGTTCCTGCGGGAACTGATTTCTCGGACGCGGCCTCTTCGCAGGAAATCCGTGATTTTCTGGGCGGGCCGTTGGAATACGTGGTGCTGGGCGCGCAGCGTATGTTCTACTGCCACGAAGAAGGCAAGTACGAGGGCTTGCCGTTCAACGAGGCCGCGAGCGCGATTTTCTTTCACGCGCACGGCCACGTAGACCCGATTGCGGGCAACGTCGTGATGTTTGAGGCAGTACGGTGAGCAAGTGCGGGCGCGATGCGCCCGCACTTGCTTGTCGCGTGCCCCGAATGGTCGGGAGCAAGGAGAGACAAGTGAAAGACCTGAGCAAGATCAAGTTGGGCGAGGGGATGCACCACCCCAAGAGCGAAGAAATGTGCCTGATGGAAGCCGTGGCGTGGTGGCGTGGTGAGCCGCATACGTCCCATCCTAAGTGCGTTGACGACGTGCTGGCGTTCGCCAGCAAGCCAATCAACGACTTGGATTGGCCCGCCAACGAGCGTACAATGGCGCTGATTCCGCTGGTGATTCCGCTCGCGGGGAGCAAGACCACGCGCGCAATCAGCATTAAGCGTGCGTACTACCTCACGGATTGGGTGCTGCGCGGCTGGCTGCCGCTGCTGCTGCCTAACGACAAGCAGAGCCGACCGCTCAGCAAGGCGCTGCAAAACCTCCCAGAAGTCACGCCGGAGACGGTCAAGGCGGCCTTCGCCGCTGTCGAACAACTCAAAGATAACCGGCACGTCGAGCAGGCACGCATCGCGCTCAAGTGTCTGATTAAAGGAACGCAAGAGGCCAAGCCCATTATGCCGATGGTCTGGCTCGGTATCGAACGCTGTTTCCAGCACGCGATGGTGCTGCACGACGAGTTGCTCCGCGACACAGGACGGCGCACACGGCGCGAGACGGCGACGCGGGTTCGGTCGGAGATGGTCACGGCGCTGCGGGACGCGGCGACCTGCTTCTAAGTGGCATTACAGCGGGGGCGCGTTGCGCCCCCGCTGCGTGCCCAAGCACGGGCAATAAAGGAGAAACGTGATGCTACCTGATGACCAATACCGCGCCTTGCGCTTTTTCATGGATTGCGTCGAGGGCACCGGCGGCGTGATCGAGAAAGAAAACGGTTTTCGTGCACCGGTGGCCGATCCAACGTGGACAGACCTCGGTGAAGCGTATATGTACGCTTGTCGTGCGTTGGGGATCAACCCGCGTATTCAAGCAGCGACTGAAACCGCAAAAACCGAAGAAGCCGTGGCGTGAGCAAGCGGCAGGAGCCACAACGTGGACAACTTGATTTTTGTAGATTTGGACGAGACATTGTTGCACACAATGTCTCCGCCCGTAAACATTGATACGCGCATCGAGCGGTATGTGCACCGTGTCAACACGGCACACGCGCACGGCGACGTGGACGGGATGCGCCTAGCCAATCGGCTGCTCACGCTCACGCAGGCGGTCAAGGACACGTGGGAAACGGCAATCCCGTTCAACGAGTTTGAGACTGACGCGCGCGTGGCGCTTCGGCCCGGCGTTGTAGAAGGGTTGAACGGCTTGTACGGTTTGGGCGACGTGATGGTGTTCACGGCGGCTAATCGCGCGTATGCCGAGCAAGCGTTGGCTATCTCGGGGCTTCGGCCGCTTGTGCAGAATGTTTTTTCGCTGCGTGACTCGCCCGATCTTTCGTGGGCTTTTTCGCGGCCGCGCGTGCTGCTGGACGACACGCCTGCTCACGAAAAACTCGCGTGTCTCGGCGTGGATCCAGAAAGTTTCAGTTTTGTTCATGTCGAAGTCGCGCCGTTCACCGCGGTAGGGCGCGATGTGCCGCCTTTGACGGACTACGTACCGCAGGCACACCGTAAATTGCTGCTGCAACACGCAGCCAATCTTTGATTGAAGGAGAACAACATGGCCGATGAACCACTTGTCACACTCGATGCTGTGCCGTTGCGAATCCGCCCGTTGGCGAACGCTTTTATGGGCGCGTTCCAAATGCTCATCCAGAAAGGCGTGCCGCCAATGGCCGCAGGGGGCATGGCCCTGATGGACTTGGTGCCGAACGTGAACCGAAGCGTGACGGCACCCGAAGGCGAGGAACCGTACACGCTGGCGGACGTGCAAACGTTTGCGGCGAACATGGCGCGTATGTCCATGACGTTAACTGCGATGCAAGGGCCGCCAAAGCCGCCTGTGCTTCAGTAAATGTACGCGCACTTGACCCCGAAGATGCGGCGCGTGCTCCGCGAATACGCGGAAAACCGTCTTGTTTATGATTTGGGTGCAGGTGATTGCAAACTAGCCCAGCAAGTTGCGAAGTATGCTCGATCCGTGTTCGCAGTAGACCCCGGAATACAGGGTAGCCTGCACACGGATGGCAACATCGTCTACATTCCGTTGACCTTTGATAAGTTCATGGACGGTGTGGCGCCGCCGTACGAAGTCGCGCTCGTCAGTTGGCCCTCAAACAACGACCGCGCGATGCGGACGCTTTTGCCGATTCTGGCGCAAGCGGCCACGGTGATCTACATCGGCTGCAACACAGGCGGCACAGCCTGCGGCACACCGGACTTGTTTCGGTACTTCGCGCGGCGGACGCTGCTCGCGGAGATTCCCAATCGCCGCAACACGATGCTGGTACTTGGCCCGCCGTGTGAGCCGCGCCAACTTACACGCGAAGAACACGCGGGCTTAGACGACAGCGCCGTTCACCTCTACCTTTGACGTTGACAACCGCGCGATGACGCCTTAGCGTGCCGCCTGACCCGTGCGGCACGT
>Ga0114968_10000978_pt1 | contig 21692 bp, 17 predicted proteins | sample M_130807_EF_Meta_FD_87020 | JGI IMG/M metagenome (GOLD analysis project Ga0114968, IMG submission 87020) | Freshwater microbial communities from Lake Montjoie, Canada to study carbon cycling - M_130807_EF_MetaG | ecosystem: Environmental > Aquatic > Freshwater > Lake | place: Lake Montjoie... | reverse complement strand
GTCTTCTTTGTTGAAAGCGTCTGCCCCCTCAGGGCCATGGTACATTTTAACTAAGTTGCCATTCCACAAATAAGCTACACCTGGCACGTCGCGGTTACCACCTAAAACACTCCAGAACGCAATGATGTCCAGCACTTTGTGCGGATAAGAGGCCCCTGCAAACTTAAAGAAGTCTGGGATTTCTTCCGCAGCTTCGTCCATGAATAGGATTTGAAGTTCAGGGAAACCAGGTGTGCTATTTTTAAGTGCGGTCAGTTGCTTGGCAGTAGCGCGGCAGTGGTCACAGCTTGGCGCAAAAAAGCAAAGCAATTTTTTACCTTCATTGATATTGGCAAAATATTTTTCGTAGCCCGATTTTTTAGGTTTAGGACCCAAATCTTTGGGCTTAACTACTTTGGTGGTGTCTTTACCTACAGGCGTCTTCACCGCTGGGGTGGTGTCGGTAGCGGTAGCAGCTTGAGGTGCTGAACTTGTTGGCGCGGGTGTTTCTGTTGCGCTAGGCGTTTCTATAACTGTTGCTGCCTTGTACGTTGGGATGAAGATGAACATCAGCAACATAGATGCACTTAAAATAGTGGTCAAAAACCAAATATTGGTGCGCTCAGGAAGACGGGCACCGTAGCGCTTCCAAAGAATGACCAAAAGGCCTATAGAGAGGACGTTTTTCATGATAGCTTCTAAAGGGGTCATGGGTAAAAGGGCGCCAAAGCAACCGCAGTTGCCTGTATTGCCTGTATTGATGATTTCGATGGAGAGGTGAATAACAAACACAGCAAGCATGGCTATAAGTGCAGGAATGACCCATTTTTTGAGATCAAAAGGAAAAAGCAAGAGCAAACCGAGACCAAACTCGACACCAATTAAAGCGCGCGAAAAGATTTTTGCTAACTCAACAGAAAAACCCATTGGGTAAAGCTGCTTGATTTCGAACATGGAAATGGTGCCGTAAGCAGAGGGGTCTGGATAAATTTTGCCATAGGCCGAGACCAGAAATAGGCCGGCGATTAAAATGCGGATGGTCCAGGGAAGGTAACGTTCGATTTGTTGCATAGCGTTCGTTTTGAAGTAAATTTAAGTGTCGAGGCCAAAAGACGGCGTACTTTAACAGCCTATTAACAATTTTCTAAATGAATGAGCGCAAAAACGCTGTAGTTGAGCATGTCAAAATAATTGCCCTCTACCCCTTCTGAAACTTGGGTGGCGCCAGCGTTGTCTTCTATCTGCTTGATGCGCATGATTTTGCTCAGAATAAGATCGGTAAGAGAACTCACACGCATGTCGCGCCAAGCCTCGCCGTAATCGTGGTTTTTACGTTCCATGAGCGCCCGTGCTTCTGCGGCAATTTCTTTGTAGCGCGCAATAGCTTCTTGTGCTTGCATGTCATCTTGTAAGCCAGCGGGTTCGCGTACTTGAATAATGGCCATGATACAATAATTGACAATGGCTTGAAATGCGTCTTCGAAGGACTCGCCAACCAAGTTTTTTCCGGTTTCTTGAATGGTGCGGATGCGCTGGGCTTTGATGAATAATTGGTCGGTCAGGGAACTCGGGCGTAAAATGCGCCAAGACAAGCCGTAGTCGAGCGTTTTTTTTTCGAAAATCTCTCGACAAATAGTGATTACATTTGTGTATTGAATTTGCGTTTGTGTCATGAGTCAAGCTAAGGAAAAAAGTACCGTATTTCAGAAAAGTCGCTTTTTGAACATCAAAGGTCGACTCCACGATTTTGGTCAACCAAAGATAATGGGAATTTTGAATATGACGCCCGATTCCTTCTATGCACAAAGCCGTGTAGCCCATCCCGACCAACTACTCGAACGCGCAGACACCATGATCACGGCAGGCGCACACATCTTAGATATCGGTGCCAATTCTACACGCCCCAATGCACCAATCGCTTCAGCACAAGAAGAAATAGACCGTTTGGCCGATACCATTCTGCTGCTCAAAAAATCCTTTCCCGACACGCTTATATCCCTCGATACGTATTATGGCGAGGTAGCGCAATTTGGAATTGACCAAGGCACCGACCTCATCAACGATATATCTGCCGGTCAGTTCGACCCGACACTTTGGCCTGTGATTGCGCGGGCAAAAATTCCGTATATCCTCAATTACAACCGCGCAGAACAAAACAACACGGTCGAATCATTTATCAAAGAAAAAGGAATTGTGAGCGATGCGCTTTCATTTCTTTCTGCAAAACGCGCTGCCCTTCAAGCCCTTGGCTGCACAGACGTCATTATAGATCCGGGCTTTGGATTTGGCAAGAGCCTTGCAGAAAACCACGAATTACTACAAAAACTCGAGCACCTGCATTTACTCGGCGCGCCACTACTCGTTGGTGTGTCCAGAAAATCCATGATTACAAAAGTGCTCAATTGCAGCCCAGAAGAGGCACTAAATGGTACAAGCATCCTCAATACCCACGCCTATTCCAAAGGCGCCCGGCTCTTTCGGGTGCACGATGTAGCGGCTGCCAAAGAGCTGATTCTCTTGTTAGCGTCGCAAGAATTGCATTAATTGAAACTTTTTTGCGTACTTTCGTATCATTGTACATCTTTATCAAGCGTATGAAAGCTTTATCTTTATTTTTTATTTCCTGTTTTGCATGGCTGAGCTATGCACAGGCCCCATCTGCCAATTTTACAGTTTCCGACCCAGACAACATCCTCTGCCAAGGAGATTGCATTTACGTGGTCAATAACTCTACCGGCACCGACCTCTCCTATCTTTGGACTTTTCAAAATGCAAGTCCATCTACATTTGTAGGCCAAAACCCAGGTCCAATTTGTTTCAATACCGCTAGCACCACTGGTCCGTTTGCCATCACCCTAACCGCTACCAACGCTCAAGGTGCCGTAAGCACCATTACGCAATTTGTAACGGTACTTCCAATGCCAACAGTAAGCAGCACCATTTCTGATACGCTTGCGGGTGTCTATGTCGTGATTCCAGACACCACCATCGATATGTTCCAAGAAGCCTATTTGTATGCTGAAGGTGCTCCATTTGGCGGAAACCTTACATGGTATCCGAGTGGCGTCGCTGCTGATAGCATTTCTGGCTGCACAACTTGTATTGCCGGTGATTCGCTAACTGTAACGCCTTTTTACACCACTTATTATGTGGTGCAATACGGTCTCAACGGCTGCTTCGCATACGATACCGTATTGGTTACTGTCAATTTTGCGAACCAAGTGAAAATTGAGCTACCAAATTCCTTCTCCCCGAATGGCGACGGCGAAAACGATCTCTTTCGCGTTTTATCCAACGTAGATGCGGATGGCAACTTTACCAATGGCTTCGAAGAAGGTGGCGCATTGGCAGAAATTGACCTGCGTATCTTCAATCGCTACGGGCAGCAAATTTTCCGCACAACCGACGTGAAAGAAGGTTGGGACGGCACCTACAAAGGCAAGGCCATGAACCCTGCCACTTACACTTATATTCTCAACTTCCGCACCATAGACGGCCGGTCTGGCTCACGTAAAGGAAACGTTACCCTATTTAGATAAGCACATGAAACGCACACTATATTTAGCACTGACTTTTGCAGGTGTCTTCAGCGCCACCGCGCAGCACGACCGCATTATTTCGAATTGGTCGCAATCGCAAATGATTTACAATCCAGGAGCAGTAGCAACTGGCCTGGGAGACATGAGTTTTTTCGCAAACCACCGCTCCCAATGGCTCACAGTTCCAGAAATGGGTGTTGGCATGCGCAGCAACTACATTAATGGTGAATTCAAGATTAAGGAAGAAGGCTTGGCAAATCGCAATAACTTTGGCGTCGGTTTCAGTATCCTTTCAGACCAAACAGGTGCTGCCAACCTGACCACCCTCAGCGTGTCACTTCCTTTGAACTACACATTAGCACTAGATCGCCAAAATAAGCTCAGCATAGGTGTTTCACCAGGTTTTATTCAGCAAGCATCAGATCGTTCGGGTCAGACTTGGGAAAACCAATGGAACGGCTCCGTATTTGATCCAGCTACGTCAGTAGAAAACAGTATCAACCGCAGTTACGCCACTATGGACCTCGGTACCGGTCTCTATTTTCAGCACCAAATCACCAGCCGCTCTTCCTTCTATGCAGGATATGCACTCAATCACCTGATCAAACCCAAAATGGCATGGTCATTCAGTGGCGATAAAATGTACATGCAAATGGTCTTGCAAGGTGGTGCCGATTTGGCAACCAAAAACCCAGACTTACGCATCCAACCTAATTTTGTATACTTCCGCACGAACAACACCAACAGCTTTACAGCAGGTGTAACTTTTGAGAACACCATCAAAGAAGGATCAAAAATTACAGGTATCAACAAATCAAATTGCGTCAACTACGGAGTTTACTACCGTCATGGCGATGCTGTTGTAGCCACCTTTGGAATGAAAGTATCTCAATTCCGTTTTGGCTTATCTTTCGACGCCAACACTTCCAAGCTCAACCAAGCAACTGGCGGCATTGGCGGCGTAGAACTTTATTTCAAAGCATTACTGAACTTCAAGAAATTCAATGCGCAGTCGCGCATGAAGTAACAAAAGTTCATGTCACTCAAAATGAAAGGCCCATCAAACGATGGGCCTTTTTTTATATAGCAAGCAGTGCTGATGAGTGGATCTGCTCGCCGCTACATGATCAAACGGATAAACTCAGGAGGAGGTATTGGGCTTTCGGAACTCATCACCAAAGAAATCTCGTGGTCTATTTTTACGATTGTTATCTGTGCTGCAACATATGGCTTTTTAGCTACAGAACTTTGAATAGGTACTGATTTTCTTTCCATTTTCATGTTTGAAATTTTATCGATTGATAATGATTGACTGTGTATAAACCTGACCTTGAATTGTTGCTTTGAGCAAATAATAACCATTAACTATTGGCGCAGGTAAATGCTCATGGTGTTTTTCAATCTGTTTTTGACTGACCATTCTGCCGTTTTGATCAAAGAGCTCTATAATCCCTTGAGGAATAAAGCTTGGATCAAACTCAATAGCGATATCGTTTTGGGTGTTGTGGGTAAGCGAAACTACAATGCTTGTTCCTAACTCTTGCGCCGAAAGAACGGGCTCCAACAAAGGGCTGTTTGGCTGATTCTGCAGGACATTCATGTGAAGTACAAAACGTGTTGAATTGACCCCGCTACTCGCAAAGAAACAATAATTGGGCTCTAGCGTGAGGTCTTGAAAAACGCCCAATTGTTTGTCCTCAAGAAGAATCAGGCCGTTATCTATATGCAACTCCACTGCATTGAGCGTATAAGCTTTAGCTTCCGGAAACTCTAAAACAAGTGGGATCTGATTTTGAGCCTTGCTCAACTTGAGTGCATTGATTACCAATTTTTTGCCATTCACAAGCGTGTAGCACTGCGGGTAGTTGACAACCAACATTTTTTCGGCATCATAACCATCCACTTGCGAACTTACTTGCGTATCCAAATAAATAAGCAATTGGTCTTTGCGGAGGCCATCTTCTAAATTGAGCCTTACAAAGGCAGTGAAGTCTTGCGCAGTGCTTTTCAAGCCCTCAAAACCGCCCATGAAATGCGAGCGCATGGCATTTGTAAAACCAATACTTCCCGTTATATGGCCATCTGGAATTTTAACCCAGAAGGATTGTAGCGGAGGTACATATCGACTAACGGGTACGCCGTTTAAACTCGTACCCAAGCCGCTTTGCGCATTATAGGTATCAAAGACCATCGTTTGCAATGCGTCTGCTGTCCGGTACCACATAGTTGGCAATAAATTGGTGCGAACGGCTGCATCGAAATCGAGATAGGATGCATATGGATTGCTCACGAGATTAAAACCGCGGTAATAATTGGTAGTTCCGGTGCGTGTACATGGAATCGTATAACTTCCGTTATTGAGCCTTGCACCATCAAAAACAAGCGTATCGTCATGCGCACTTTGTACAAAATAGCCCTTCCCTACCTCAATTGGCGTTTGGGCATCTGTGATCTCTTGCCAATTACCGAGAGGCTCATTGAAATATTTCAAAACTGTTGCAGTCTGAGCGGAAAAGGCTGAACTGAAAATATTTGGCATTGGTGAACCTACAAACCAATAGCGTCCGTTCGGCGTGTTTAGCCCCGTACCTGTAATGGCCTGCTGCAGCTGAACCGCTCCATTGCCCGTCCAATTGCTACTATTACCCTGTACAATAGTAGCCTTGTTTTCAAAGGTGAGTTGCCCATGAAGCGCAATGTCTCCAGCTAAGGTAAGTTGGTGGCTTTCTTTGATCTTCAGTTGGGCACCTGGATCAATTACAAGTAATGATAGTGCTGCGGTTGTATCTAAAAGAACTGTTGTCGTCTCGGGAATTTGTACACTCGCACCCATTGCAGGAACGCCACCACACCAGTTTGCGGCTTGCTTCCATGAACCATACTGCCCACCTTTCCATGCGCCATTGGGCAATACAAGTGCTTCCACTTCTAAACGACTCAAACTTGGGCAACCATTGGCACCAAGCTGTTCGGCAAAATAATGCGCTTGATCCACTAAAGGATTTGTGCCGAGCAATACTTGTGTACTGCTCATTGACGGATACCATGCGATGCTCGTTTGGTTCAAACTAAGGTCATTTAGTAGCGCACCATGACATCGCTTTTGCAGTTGGCTTCCAGTTGGCGTCGAGGGCACTTGTGGAGCGGCATGAATTTGAACAGTAGAAGTCAGTGTTGAACTGCGGCCTGTATAGCTCGTCACTTTAAAAGTATAACTCTGACCGGGTGCTAATTGATCTAAAAAAGCATCCGTACCGACACCCGTTTTGGAACCGCCCGGAAAACCAGTTATGCGCCATTGCCCTGCAGGTAACCCAGTGAAATGAACCTTCCCATAACCATTTGTGCAACTTGGTTGCTCAACTTGTGCAATTACTGGTACTTCTGGTGGTGAGGCTGGTGAAAAATCCAGGCCCTTGAAGATGAAATGTGAGCCCGATGTAGCCAATTCTTGAACGAGGGCGCTCTGACTCGAATCTGTCAAGACAATTAATTTGTTGTTATCTTGACCAGGACTAGCTAAAAATGTACTGGCATAAACCTTCGGAATAGCAGCTGAATAATCCACGAGTAAGCCATTTGCCCGATGTCCGTGTGTATAAATCTTAGTCCATGTACCATTTAGGCGCAACCACTTTTGGATGCCCCCACCATTTTGTCCATTGATCGGTTGGTCGTCGGCTACGTAAGCCGCTTGCCCGTCCGGACTAATAGAAAATCCTCTTGGAGAAGGTGTTGCTAAAATAAGTTCTACGGTCTGACCTGCCGTAATTGGCAGTCCAGTACCTAGCTGATAGATGCCGCTTGGAAATTCAGCTGTCGAGAAATACAATTGTTCGTTATAAATTTCTAAGGTTCTGATTGCCGCAAAAGCCGATGTCAATTGTGTAAAATTCGCGCCATCAAAGTACCATACGCCACCCGAACTCCCACTCCCAATGCCAGCAGCATAAAAACAGCCATTTGCTAAAGGGATGGAAGAAGTTAAATACCCATCAATAAATGGAAGTGCTACACCGACAATCGGAAAAACAACGCGCGTATTCACCGAAGCACTTGTACCTAAAATATTGGTGACTTTTGCCTGCGTCTGGGCTAAGTTAACAGAACCTGGAGCAGCTGCAAAACCTGGTATTCCAACCAATTTATCGACCGAATTAAGGTAACCAGTCGATACATTGAGTTCTCCCGTTTCGGTAAGTAAATTAGAGTTATCGAATTGTTGTTCGAGCGTTTGAACCAATGTTCCAGTCGGAATTAACTCTTGAAGCCTCAACGGAAAAGCAATTGAACCCAACGGATTGACACCATCTCCGATCCGATTAACGATCAAGTTGCCCGGTGTAAATCCGCTCACAATAATACTCCCCTCTAAATACGAAATGAGGTAGTTACCCGGCAAAAAACTTCCTATTGCCAAGGAAGGGTACACTTGATGCGTATAAGTGCCAACCAAGGCACCCAAACCTGTACCCGAACCTGCAGGGCCATAAGCCAGCGTAATACCATGGATTTCTTCACCTGTAATCAAACCTAAGGCGCTAAACCCTAACTGGCTTGAGCCTCCTACTAAAACCTGTCCTATTTCTTTGTTGACATCAGTAGCCACGATACTTAATGGTTTTTGCAAAATAATATTATTGCTTGCCGCGCAAGTAACATGAACTGTTGGCGCCGCTACGGATGAAAGCGTCATACAAGGACTATCATTAAAAGCTCCTGCTGGCTTATTGAAAATTGTGCGCACATGAATTGTTGTACAGTTTGCAAGATTTGTTATTGGATTTACTGAGAAACCCGTGGTAGGCTGTGTAGAAATTTCAAAACCTGCTAGAGGTGCAATTGTAATCGGTGCCGAGCTATTTGTTAATGCCGGAGAAAAAGCCACCCCCTGTGAAGGTGTTCCATATGTACTTGTCATTGGACTTACTAACTGCGTGTTAGACCATACTGGAATGGCTTGCGCTACAAAACTAATATTATCGAAGCGCCATGCGCCACTTGTGGAATAATTCGTGCTGTTGTTGCTATAAGAAGGTGAAAAAACGGCGGAGTTCGCAGCAATCATGTAGGCGGTATTGGCAGCATAAGTGCTCGTTTGGTTAGACTGGTCAAAGGCATAAGGGCTGAAAATCGATACAATGCGCACTTTGAAATTCGGATTGTTCTCAGCGGCGCTCACAGAGCCAAAGTTGACACTATATGACTGCCATTGCCCATCGGGGCTCAGACTCCCTGCATTGATCCAAAAACCGGTGTTCCAGGTGCTGCCATCGGTACTGTAATCTATCCGCGCCCAACGAGAGGATTCGCTGGAGGCCCGCTGTAAGAAATTCAACACAATGGATGTATAACCAGTTGTATTCACCGACAACTGAATTCCGCGCGTTCCACTGGAAGACGACTGATTGGCAAAATTGCTCAATTGCAAGCATTTGCCAAATGATGATGTCGGGTACGCGCTATTCAGCGAGGATAAAAGCGTCAGCGACCCATTTCCTTGACTCGTGTTGTTATTGCTAGAATTGAAATTCCAGGCACTAATGGTGGTTTGGGACCAATATGGAAATACGGCAAAGCACAGCATCCAAAGTACAAACAGCTGTTGCTGCGAGAATCTTGTTTTCATTTTAAATAATTTGAAACAAAATTATCCTGAGCTGTGGGTGTTGTGCTTACATAATTATGGATGGAAGTTATAAGGTTTTTTAGAAATGTCGCTATTGCTATAGCTCCACCCCACCCGTATGCACAAACAACACACTTTTACAACGGCCCTCCAAGCCGGGAAACTCATAAGCCAAAGCAAAAAGCGCCTTACCCGTATACACAGGCTCAATCGGGAATTGACCGCTTAGATTGAAATCTTCAATGAAAGCGAGTAGCTCCGGAGTAGATTTGGCGTAGCCGCCAAAATGGTGTTGATCCAAGACCGTCACTTGTTCAATTGGGAAAGTGAATGCACTGGTGAGTACATTTTTCTGAGCGAGATTGGCGAGTGTTTTCATCTCTAACAATGCGTCAAAACCTTTGAGGACGGGGACTACATAGAGTTTGGTTTTGGGGCCGATGGCAGAAAGGATGCCAAGACTTGTTGTGGTGGTGCCTTGGGCGATGAAAACGGCGTCAAAATGTTGATTATTGTTCTGGGCCAGGGCTTCGGTATAGATTTGAGCACAGCCCCAGATGCCTTCGGGGTTGGCGCCGCCTTCGGGAATAAACCAAATTTTGGATTGAGCATCTAAGCCTGAAGTTAATTTATGATCTTGGTAAGCAGTCCTCGAAATAAACTCAAGTTGCATGCCGAGTTCATGACATTTGTACAATATGGTATTGCTCGTTGGGTTCAGTTCTTCTCCCCTGACCTTTCCAATGATGGGTAAATTCAAGGCTTTAGCAGCGGCAGCGCTTGCAAGCAAATGATTGGAATAGGCGCCACCGAAGGTGCTGAGTTGCCGGGCTCCGGCGTTTTGGGCGGCGCGCAGGTTGCCTTCGAGCTTGCGGAGTTTGTTGCCGGAGATGTGTGTATCGATTAAATCGTCGCGTTTGACGAACAATTTCGGGCATTCGTTGTTAGCGTTGTGTAGGGAAAAGTGTTGCAACTCCGAGCGCTTTTTTAACTTTGCAAACCACAGCGACATATCAGTACTCATGAGCGAAGATTTTTCTGGATTTTCTAAAAAAAGTCACTTAAACGACGAAGATTACTATTTATCCGAAGAAGGTTATATTGTATTTACTGAAAAATATCACCTGAAGCGCGGTTATTGCTGTAAGAGCGGCTGCAAACACTGCCCCTATGGCTACGATGCCAAGACGGGGCGCATTGCTGAATACCCCAAAAATTAATCGATTCCGAGTTCCGGGAAGCGGCCTTTGTATTGCTTGAGGATATCCTTGATTTTTTGAATATCTCCGTCGGCATCGCCTGTTGGCCAAATTAAACTGTGGAAACCACCCGTTTTGGTGGCAAAATCGATGTAGGCAACGTAAATGGGCACATTGGCTTTTTGCGCCACGTAATAGAAGCCTTTTTTCCAGTTCGGATTGTAGCTGCGAGTTCCTTCTGGTGAGAAGACCATGTACATGGTTTCGTTTTCTTCGAAATAGCGCACAGCGGTATCGGTAAGGTTGTTTTTCTTGCTGCGGTCTACAGGAATGCCACCAATCGCTTTTAAAAACCAGCCGAGCGGCCCCCAAAAAAGTTCTTTTTTCATGAGGTAGCGCCCCTTAACGCCATATTGATAAAATGCCAACCGACCAAGTATAAAATCCCAATTGGACGTATGCGGCCCTACAGCAATAACACATTTCTGAATGCCTTCTGGCGGCGTTGGATCAATTTTCCAACCTATGAGCCAAAAAATAAATTTTGCGACGAACTTCATGGCTTAAAGTTAAGCAATTCATCTTTCATCTATCTTTACGGTATGAAGTTGCTCAAAGAACTTTTTTGGAGCTTATTGGTAGTAATCGTTCTCTACATGAGTTATGCGCTAGCTCCGTTCTTGGCATTACCCCAAACCAAAACCGCTCAAGTCCCTGTTTTTCAAGATCAAGCCTTTTGTTTTTCGGTACTTCCTTTACAAGTTGTACAAAGTTGGGTACTCGAACAGCAATTAGAATCAAGGGATATAGAAGTCCAAGAAGCACTCAAGCAAATGTCCTTGCAATTCAAGACGGAGCGCAACCCCATACTTGCCGATTTTGAATTTGACCTCCATGGCGCATTGGCTTATTACCTCATCGAAAATCCTGAAAAATCGTTTTCGTGTATTTTTATTCCTGGCAGCGGCCAAAAAAATGGTTGGCTTTCAGCAAGCTATTATGGTGTTCAAAAAGGGATTTTTTTCTTCTCAGAACCGCTGCAAGCAAGGCAGTGCATTTTATTTGAAAAAAGCCTTGCAAAAATGCGCTTTCAATCCAAAAAGTTCGAAGCCCGCAAACACCACTTTGAACTCAAAGGACAGTCTTATACCCTACTATGGGAAGAACATGCTTTTTCCCTGATTTTACCTCCAAATCAAAGAAAGCCTATTCGCAAACTGATTCCAAACGGCTTTCACCTAAGTGCACCAATTACACTCAGTAACTTACAATCCTCACTCCAATTTTTAGAAACCATTGAGGCCTGTTCTTTCAATTATTACGGCGCACAACTTAATGCCCAACAAGAACTTTCACTCGATTTTGAAGCACTACTCACCTTTGACAACGAAGCAAAGCGCAGCGCCTTTCTAGATGCCTGTAAAAACTCGCTTCCTGATTGGGAATGGGCTACTAATTTTGTTAGGATAAACCACGCTGTTTATGCTTTGAAAAAAGAAGGTAAACAACAACTATTCATTTGCAGTAATCCAAAAAAATTCATTCACAACGGAAAAATTGCAAGCGAATTCAGTAATTCACCCCTGGTTTGTTCGGGCAACCCTACCCTCCTCACTAAACTAGACAACGCTGGCTGGGCAGCAGCTATTCTCGAGCTTTTCCCGATTTACCGCGGCATCTCTGATTTTTCAGCGCGCACTGCAAATGTCAGCACCACACAGAACACCATTCGCTGGGAACTCAAAAAGGATTACTTTGCTGCGGGCGAATTCCTGAAATTACTCAGCACCACAATAGGGCAATAAAAAACCCCGTTGCGAACAACGGGGCGTTTTACTCATTATTACTAAACCTATCTATCGAATAAAGAGTAATTCTCTAAATTTTGGCAATGGCCAAAGTTCGTCTTCTACTAAGAGCTCGAGTTTATCTGCGTGGTAGCGAATTTCATCGAAGTGAACCTTAACTTTATCGCAGTAAGCCAAAGCTTTTTGCTCGGCGCCGTCCAATTTATTGGCCAATTTGCGCTCTGCAAGCATGGTATCTGAAGCCACTTTCATTTTATTGATGTGCATCGACACTTTTTCGAGTAACTCAATTTGAGCGTTTGCAGCAGTTCTACCGGCTTTATCGCCTAATACGCTGATGAGGCCTTGCACATTCTGCAACAATTTGTTTTGATACTCTACTGCTGCCGGTATGAAGTTGTTTTGAACGAGGTCACCCATGAGGCGAGACTCGATTTGAATTTTAAGGATGTAGTTCTCGAATTCAATTTCGGCACGCGCTTCTAGTTCGCGTGGCGTCAACACTTCCATCTCTGAGAATAGCTTGACCACATTTTTATTGTGCCAAACTTTGAGTGCACGTGGTGTATCTTTTAAGTTAGACAAACCGCGCTTTTCAGCTTCCTTGACCCATTCGTCGCCGTAACCATTTCCTTCAAAACGGATTTTCTTAGACGCTTTGATCATGACCTGCAATTCTTTGAGGATCGCTTCGTCTTTGGTCTCGCCTTTTTCGATGCGTTTGTCTACAGCTATTTTAAAGATGCGTAGCTGTTTGGCCATAATGGTATTCAAGACAATCATGGCAGAACCACAGTTGGCAGAAGAACCAACAGCGCGGAATTCAAATTTGTTGCCGGTGAAAGCGAACGGTGAAGTTCGGTTGCGGTCGGTGTTGTCTAGTAAGATTTGCGGAATTTTACCGATGTTGAGTTTGAGCTCTGTTTTGTCTTGAGGTGTCATTTTACCCGCCTTAATGTTCTTCTCGAGGTCGTCGAGGAGGCCAGAAAGTTGTGTTCCAATAAACGCAGAAATAATTGCTGGCGGCGCTTCGTTGGCACCCAAACGGTGATCGTTACCGGCAGAGGCAATGGCTGCGCGCAATAAGTCGGCGTTTTCATGGATGGCCATAATGGTATTGACAAAGAAAGTCAAGAACTGTAAGTTTGACTTCGGGTTTTTGCCCGGCGCCAACAAATTGACACCTGTATTGGTACTCAAAGACCAGTTGTTGTGCTTGCCTGAACCGTTCACACCGGCAAATGGCTTCTCATGCAATAAAACGCGGAAATTGTGCTTGCGGGCGATTTTCTCCATGATATCCATGAGCAACAAGTTGTGGTCGTTGGCTAAGTTACACTCTTCGAAGATAGGTGCACACTCAAACTGATTCGGCGCCACTTCGTTGTGACGCGTGGTAACTGGTATGCCTAGTAACAAAGACTCTACTTCAAACTCGCGCATGAACGCATTGACGCGCTCTGGAATAGAACCAAAGTAGTGGTCTTCTAATTGCTGACCTTTCGCTGGCGCGTGACCAAATAACGCACGACCTGTAAGCATGAGGTCTGGGCGCGCATTAAACAACGCGGAGTCAATCAAAAAGTATTCTTGCTCCCAACCTAAAGTAGCATTGACTTTCGTGACGTTTTTGTCAAAGTACTGACAAACCTCTACCGCTGCTTGGTCAATCGCATGAAGCGCTTTGAGCAAAGGCATTTTGTAGTCTAGAGACTCACCTGTATAGGAAATAAAGATGGTAGGAATGCAAAGTGTTTTACCGATGACAAAAGCCGGCGAAGACGGATCCCAAGCGGTGTAGCCGCGCGCTTCAAAGGTGTTGCGGATGCCGCCGTTCGGAAAAGAAGACGCATCTGGTTCTTGCTGAATCAGTAGATCACCATCAAAGCGCTCGATGGCTTTTCCTGGGCCAATTGGCTTGAGGAAAGCATCGTGCTTTTCTGCGGTTGTGCCCGTAAGTGGCTGAAACCAGTGTGTATAGTGTGTGGCACCTTTAGAAATAGCCCAGTCTTTCATGGCGCTCGCCACTTGATCTGCAAATTTGCGATCGAGACGCGTGCCATTCTGAATGGCTTCGGTCATGAATTTATAGGTTTCTGATGGAAGGTATTCACGCATGATGTCTTGGTGAAATACGTTCTGACCGAAAAGATCCGAAAGTTTGCCATTGTAGTCAATGTGCTTGGGTTCGCGGTGCAAAACATCTTGATACGCTTTTAGTCTTTTATTTGCCATTTTTTATAATTTTTGACAAAGGTATCTAATTTTTAGGGGGTCAAACAAAAATTTACCCCATTTTTTCAACAAGACCCCCTCTTTTTTAACATTAAATTAAAAAATCATGAAATTTCACACAATTCTCAAAGATTCTGCAACTTTGTAATGTGGAAAGAGATTGGTTGCTCCGTTGTTTCGAAAAAGAACTGCCCGGCGAAGCAGCCCACGCCCCCTACAAGCGCTATCGCCAACATTTTGAAACCAGCAACGTAGAACAACCCAGGCGTCCAGCCGCAGTAGCCATCCATTTGTATCCACAAAACAGCGCTTGGCATTTCATTCTCATCGAACGCAGCACCTACAACGGTCAACACAGCGGTCAAATGGCCTTCCCGGGCGGCAAACCTGAGCCCACCGACCCACACCTCGAATTCACCGCCCGAAGAGAATCCCTCGAAGAAATTGGCATTCCAAGAGACCAAGGCCAACACCTCAAAACACTCTCAAAAGTCTGGATTCCAGTTTCGGGCTTCGAAGTCAGCCCCTTTGTGTTTCTGCACGAACAAGCCCCCCTACTTCAACCCGACCCGCGTGAAGTACAAGATATTATAAGTGTGTCCGTTTCTGATTTATTAGCCGATTCAAGCCTTACTTCAAAAGATATTGAAATTCCCGGCGGGCAAATACTAGAAGCTCACCCATGCTTTTTGTTAAACAATAAAATTGTGTGGGGCGCTACGGCGTTGATGTTGAATGAGGTGAGGATGCTGTTGATGTCCTAAAAAACAAAAAGAGGAACAAACGCTATTTGTTCCTCTTTCTGCTAAACCATGCTAAAACTATAAAACTAAAACTACAACTATGAACTGTAATTCTACTGCAAATGTACAACCGCATTTTGGATTTGCAAATTATTGACTGTAAATTAATTGTTAAATTTTAACACCGCGCGTCATTTCGCGCTTACCAGGAGGACCAGGTAGGCCTTCTACCCTCAATCCTAGGCTTTTTAGATGTCTTTTGAATTGACCTTGTGCGCAATATGTAACGATGGCTCCGCCTGGATTCAGCAGGGAGTAGAGTTTTTCGAAAATGGCTAACTCCCACATCTCGGGCTGTGCTTTTGGGCCAAATGCGTCGTAATAAATGAGGTCGAACTTTTCAGTAGTTGCCCATTCCTGAATAGAAAAAGCCAATTTACAAAGAGTAAAGGAGGCGTCATAAGCTTCAGTTACGCCGAAAGGAAGCTCCATGATTTGGGTATAGCATGCTTTTGCCTCAGGATCGTCTAGGTAGTTCATTACTTTCCAAATCTCTTCCTCGACCGGATAAGCCTCCAGGCCAACATAATGAACGCCGAGCGCGTTTTCTTTGGCGTATTGAGCGGTGAGTAGTGCATTCAAGCCCGTTCCGAAACCAACCTCAAGTATGTTTACTTCTTTTAATTCCGCGGCGACAAAATACAAACCATTTTCAATGAAGACATGCCGAGCTTCTTGAACGCTACCGTGCATGGAATGATAGGTTTCGTCAAGTTCCGGCACATACAAAGTAGGGGAGCCATCGGAGGTAAGGCGCAATTCGCGTTTCATTTTTTTCTAATGAGGTATAGACCATCTCTGATAGGCAACAACACCTTCTCTACCCTAGCGTCCTGACTGATTTTTAAATTAAGTTCACGCAGCAAAGAAGTATCTTTGTCTTGGTATTTCGTATCGAGTACTTTGCCGGACCATAGCACATTGTCTATCAAGATAAAACCGCCTAGATTGAGTTTCTCTAGGGCATGTTCGTAATAGAGCGGATATTGTTGTTTGTCCGCGTCAATAAATATCAAATCGAAAGTTTCATTTAACGTCGGAATGATTTGAGCAGCGTTCCCAATGCGATAATCAATTTGTGTGGCGTAGGCAGATGCTTCAAAATAGCCGCGCACTCTTGGTTCGAGTTCTTCATTGACATCGATGGTAAGCAGTTTGCCTTCTGGAGCTAAACCCTCTGCCAAACAGAGTGCTGAATAGCCGGTATAGGTGCCTATTTCGAGGATGCGCTTTGGCTTGAGCAATTGCGTGAGCATGCTGAGTACGCGCCCTTGAAAATGACCGCTGAGCATGCGGGGCTGCAAGACCTCTAGATGTGTTTCTCGGTCAATTTTACTGAGCAAAGGAGAAACTGCTGAGCTGTGATCGGTGACGTATTGTTGTAAGTCCGGTGAAATAAAATCCATTTGCTTTGTATTTGTACAAAGATACGCGAAGCTCGGCGCATTTTTCTAAATTTGTAACTTCAGTTAATTACACATGACCGTTTCAGCAATACGCCAACAATTTTTCGACTTTTTTGAAAGTAAAGGACACCAAATCGTTCCATCTGCCCCCATGGTAGTCAAGAACGACCCTACCCTCATGTTCACCAACGCTGGCATGAACCAATTCAAGGATTTTTTCTTGGGTTATCAAGTGCCTGCCAACCGCCGTGTGGCCAACTCCCAAAAGTGCTTGCGCGTTTCTGGTAAACACAACGACCTCGAAGAAGTAGGTGTGGATACCTATCACCACACCATGTTCGAAATGTTGGGCAATTGGTCTTTTGGCGATTACTTTAAAGAAGAAGCCATTGGCTGGGCTTGGGAATTGCTCACTACTGTTTACAAAATTCCAATTGACCAACTTTACGTTACAGTTTTTGAAGGTGATGCAAAAGACGGCGTGGCCCAAGATAGCGAAAGCTTCAATATCTGGAAAAAATACATTGCCGAGGAGCGCATTATCCTCGCTTCTAAAAAAGACAACTTCTGGGAAATGGGCGACACCGGCCCTTGTGGCCCTTGTACTGAAATCCACGTCGATTTGCGCAGCCCTGAAGAGCGCGCACAAGGCGATGGCCGCAACTGGGTCAATGCAGACCACCCGCAGGTCATCGAGATTTGGAACAACGTTTTTATGGAATTCAACCGCAAAGCCGATGGCAGCCTAGAGCCGCTTCCTTCCAAACATGTCGATACCGGCATGGGGCTCGAGCGCTTGGCCATGGCCTTGCAAGGCAAACAATCCAACTACGACACCGATTTATTTCAGACGCTCATCCAGCACATGGTACAAGTTTGCGGTGTGCCTTACAAACAAGCAGAAACCACCGATATTGCGCTGCGCGTCATTGCCGACCACGTGCGCACCATTGCCTTCTCTATTGCCGATGGACAGTTACCGGCCAACAACGGCGCAGGTTATGTCATCCGCCGCATTTTGCGCAGAGCTGTGCGCTATGGTTACCAAACCCTAGGGCTCAAAGAACCTTTTCTTTGTGACCTCGCCATGGTACTCACCGAACTCATGGGCAAGCCCTACACCGAACTCATCAGCCAAAAAGAGCTGATTTACAAAGTCATCAAGGAAGAAGAATTGAGTTTCTTTAGAACGCTCGAACTCGGTATCAAGCGCATAGACGACCTCATTGTTAGCGTCAAGGCACAAGGCAGCAAGCAACTAGATGGCAAAGCAGTTTTTGAACTCTACGACACCTACGGCTTTCCTTTAGACCTCACTTCTTTGATCGCCAGAGAAAACGAACTCGAGGTAGATGAAGCCGGTTTTCAGCACGAGCTCCAAATTCAAAAAGACCGTTCGCGCGCAGCCACGAGCATTGAAACCGACGACTGGCAACAAGTAAATCCCGATGTCAGCACTCAATTCATTGGTTACGACGACAAAACGGCAAGTGTCAAGCTCATCAAATACAGAAAAGTGAGCCAAAAAGGCAAGGCTTTTTATCAACTCGTTTTGGATCAAACGCCTTTCTACGCTGAGGGTGGTGGCCAAATTGGCGACAGCGGCAGCTTGCAAAATGGCAGCGAAAGCATCCATATTTTCGACACCAAAAAGGAAAACAACCTGATCGTGCACCTCAGCACCGAATTGCCCAGCCAACTCGACGCTACTTTTGAGGCCCGCATCGATTTAGCCAAACAACAACAAACCGCCAAAAACCACAGCGCCACGCACCTACTCCATCACGCCTTGCGCAGTATATTAGGTACACATGTTGAGCAGAAGGGCTCTTTGGTTTCAGATAAAGGCCTGCGCTTTGACTTCTCACATTTTTCAAAAGTTACAGACGAGCAGCTCCTTACCATTGAAAATATGGTGAATAACGCCATTCAAGACGCACAAGCACTCATCGAAAACCGCGCCCTGGATATTGAAAGTGCTAAGCAAAAAGGGGCCATGGCTCTTTTCGGTGAAAAATACGGCGACACCGTTCGCGTCATTGAATTTGGCCCATCCATCGAACTTTGCGGTGGTATCCACGTGGCCAACACCAACCAAATTGGCGTGTTTAAACTAGTCGCAGAAAGCGCCGTTGCAGCAGGCATTCGCCGCATAGAAGCGATCACTGGTGAGGCCGCCATGCAATATTACAAAGACAAAGCCGCTCAACTCGAGCAAATCGAAGCCTTGCTCAAAAAACCAGCCGATATCGTGAAGGCGATTGAAGAGTTGCAGCACAAAAACATGGCGCTCGGTAAAGAAATCGAGAAATTTGCCAAACTTCAAGCACAAGCCCTCAAAAATGAACTCAAAAATGAAGTGCAAACCAAAAATGGACTGCACTTCTTGTTCAAAGAAATCCAAACAGACGCCGCAAGCGCCAAAGACATCCTCTTTCAATTGCGTCAAGAATTCAGTCCTTTTGTGGGCGTGCTTGCGCACCGCGATTCCGACAAATGTGGACTCACGGTCATCATAGACGAAGCACTTGCCGCAGAAAAGCAATGGAACGCCGCACAATGGATCCGCGAGGTTGCTGCACTGATTCAGGGCGGCGGCGGTGGGCAGGCGGCCTTTGCAACGGCAGGCGGCAAAAACCCTGCTGGCCTTGCAGCAGCGCTCCAAGCACTACAAAATAAACTGAGTGGCGAATAAAAAAATCATCATCCTGAGCTACTATTGGCCGCCCAGTGGCGGCACTGGCGTTCAGCGCTGGCTGCACTTTAGTCGCTACCTAGAAGAACTCGGATGGGAACCCATTATTTACACGCCCCTCAATCCAGAAGCACCGGTTCAAGACCCTAAGCTCAGTGCACTTGTTGGCCCCAAAACCACAGTGCTCAAGCGCAAAATTTGGGAGCCCACCAACGCCTATAAAAGCCTTAGTGGCAAAAAAGGCCAACAACTCCACACTGGCTTTTTACAAGAAAACCGGAAGTCCAAAACTTCATGGCTACAGAAAAGTGCTATGTGGTTGCGGGCCAATATATTTATCCCCGACGCCAAAATGGCTTGGATTGGGCCGTCGGTGCGCTACTTGCACAAATATATTGAGCAAAACCCGGTAGCCGCAATCATCTCCACCGGGCCACCACATTCTTTGCACTTAATTGCGCGTGGTCTCAAACGCCGAACGCAACTCCCTTGGATTGCCGATTTCCGCGATCCCTGGACGCAAATTGATTGGTTCGAACAACTCCCACTCACCAGATGGGGACTTGGCCTACACAAGCGCCTTGAGCGCAGCATTTTCAAAGAAGCCGATGAACTTGTAGTAGTAAGTCGGGACATGCAAACGCAAATGGAAAAACTGGCACAAAGGCCGGTCCACCTCATCACTAATGGCTTTGCACCATCAGATTTTCACAATTTTGTACAGCAAGCAGATCCTCATTTTACCATCCTACACACCGGCTCAATTAACAAAGACCGCAACCCCACTGAACTCTGGAATAGTCTGGGTGCTTTTGTGAAGGACAACCCCGACTTTGCCCTGCGTTTGCGCATCCGCTTGATTGGCGCTTTAGATGCCAGTGTACTCAGTGATTTAGAGCGTTTTCACTTGCTGTCCTACACCCACTTTGAGACTTTTGTTCCGCATGATAAAGTGATTGAGGAACTCGCTTCCTGCAGCTTATTGCTTTTACCGCTCAACAACGTCAAAAGTCAGAAAGGAATTGTTACTGGTAAGGTTTTCGAATACCTCGCAAGTGAACAACCGATTTTAGCTATCGGCCCCGCAGACGGCGATGCAGCTGCCATTTTAAACGAACAAGAAGGAACTTTGATGGTTCCGTTTGAAACGGCTGTTTCTTGGGCTCAAGTTTTGGAGTTATGTGCAGCGAAGCCCAACAGAAAAGAAACGCTATTACCCTATTCCAGGGCCGAACTCGCCAAAAAAATGCACCAGCTTTTAGAAACGCTTTGTTTATAAAATGATATGACCAATCTTTTTGAAGATTTCTTACTAGACATCGGCTTGAGCTGGACCCTCGCCAAGTATGTCCCATTCATCATATGCTTGATGCTAGGTTTCCTTTTATTCAAAATTTGGATGAAAGTTCAGCTAAAAGTATGGATCAAAATTGTTGTACTGACTGTCGACTGCAGCCTGCCGTTTAGCCTGTACTTTTTCTTTTACCCGATTTACCAGCCCGATTTATTCAATAAGGCCTATGTGCCTAAAATGCAACCAGACGACATTCCGACCCAAACAACACTTGCGGTTGTGGTACTACCTGGCTGCCCGTATTGCCTGCAAACCACGGCTGTCATGAATCGTTTGGCCGCTCAAAATTCGAAGCTGCATATCGTTTATTATTTTGTATCGGAAGATCCGGAAGCCATGAAAATATTTAGACGAAAGCTACACAAACGCATTGCACTTAAAAGCGGCATAGACGCCACGCGTTGGATGCTAGCCGCTGAAGGCGTGTTTCCGAGTTATTTACTTTATGACGATAAACAACTCAAACGCGCATGGCACAACACTACTTTTGGGGTTCGGGCGCTTGACGAATTGCGTGCTTATAAGTAAACCAAAGCGCGAGTAAGAAGCCCAACAAAAGTAAGCCAGAACCTACACTTGCAAGCGTGTTGCCAGATTGCACGCTCAATGGTTCAAATTTCCAGACAATTTCATGTTTGCCTGCCGGAACCACCACACCGCGCAACAAATAATTGACGCGTAAGTTGGCCACTGGTTTCTTGCCATCTATGTAACAATTCCATCCTGCTGGGTAGTACATCTCGGAGAATACAGCCAATTGCTTGGCCTTGGAATTGGAAGCATAACGCAATTCAGAAGGGTCGTAGTTGAGCAATTTGATGGTTGCCGTTGAATCTTGACCGAGGCCCTTGAGCTGCGCCTTGAATTCTTGATGTACAACGGCTTGTTTCTTGCTATCCAAGAGTGCTTTTGAACCCGACGCTAAAATTTCTTGATTGGCGTCTTTCACCATTTTAACGTTTGAAACGAACCAAGCTGGCCCATTGGCATTGGTATTCAAGATGGCCGGCTGATTGGGTTTAAGAATGATATACTTCGTATTGAG
>Ga0114968_10000977_pt1 | contig 21698 bp, 20 predicted proteins | sample M_130807_EF_Meta_FD_87020 | JGI IMG/M metagenome (GOLD analysis project Ga0114968, IMG submission 87020) | Freshwater microbial communities from Lake Montjoie, Canada to study carbon cycling - M_130807_EF_MetaG | ecosystem: Environmental > Aquatic > Freshwater > Lake | place: Lake Montjoie... | reverse complement strand
TGGATTTCTTTTATATGAAAGATCTTATTTCTTTAGTAGAATACTACATGATAAATGATGGGTTGGAACAAGACATTAATTGCTCATATGAACACAAATATACTTTACAGAACATAGCAAACTTCATAAATACATTAGGATCACATAAAGTTCCTGTAGTAATTCAGGATAAAAAGAAATTTGATTTCTATTGTGGTGGTTCTGATCTACCAATAAATGTAATTGGTACATCTGATGGTATTCGTGAGACATTTAATAAATTGAGTGAAACTATATTATGACTAAAGTTGCTATTATTACTGGTATTTCTGGACAAGATGGCTCTTATTTGGCAGAACTTCTTTTGTCAAAAGGCTATATCGTACATGGAATCATTCGTCGTTCTTCTTCATTTAATACTGCAAGATTAGAACATCTAATTGAAAACCAAGAGATCTACAATAAGACTCTATTTTTGCATTATGGTGATCTCACGGATTACAATACAGTTTCAAATGTGATTAATAAACATAATCCAGACGAGATATACAATCTAGGCGCACAGAGCCATGTTCGTGTTTCGTTTGATGCTCCTGTTTATACTGGACAAGTCGATGGTATTGGAACTCTTCATGTTCTAGAAGCCATTCGTGAATACGAACAACGAGTCGGAAAGAAGATTCGTTATTACCAAGCATCAAGCAGTGAGATGTTTGGTAAGGTACAGGAAGTACCACAGAAAGAAACAACTCCATTCTACCCTCGTTCTCCATATGGTTGTGCAAAGGTGTATGGACATTATCTCACTGTAAATTATAGAGAGAGTTATGGTATTCATGCTTCCTGTGGTATTCTTTTCAACCACGAAAGTCCTCGTCGTGGAGAAACATTTGTCACAAGAAAGATCACACGAGCAATTGGAAGAATATATCAAGGATTACAAAAGAAACTATATCTTGGTAATCTAGATTCATATCGTGATTGGGGATTTGCTGGTGATTATGTTCAGGCAATGTGGATGATGCTACAACAAGAACAACCAGATGATTATGTTATTGCCACTAATAAAATGATATCTGTAAAAGAATTCTGTGAAAAAGCATTTGCTCTAAAAGGAATGGACTATAGACAATATGTTGAGGTAGATGAACGGTATTACAGACCAGCAGAGGTAGATCAACTACTTGGTGACTATTCAAAAGCCAAAGAAAAACTTGGATGGGAACCAACAACTAGTGTTGATGATCTCATTAAGATGATGGTTGATCACGACTTCGAACTTGGACGGAAAGAGTTTATAATCCATTCACACCAGGCCCTAAATAAAGGTGGAGATTTTCATGCAGCCTAAATTATGTTTATCAATGATCGTAAAAAACGAAACGCACATTATCAAAGAATGCTTTGATACAATACATGACCAAATTGATTACTGGGTCATTGTTGATACAGGTTCTACAGATGGAACCCAAGAACTAATCAAAAACTATTTTGCAGAGAAGGGTATTCCCGGAGAACTCATTGAGCGTCCGTGGGTAAGTTTCGGACACAACAGAACAGAAGCCCTTCAACTATGCGATGGTAAAGCCGATTATATCTTCATGATCGATGCAGACGATTATCTCGAAGGTAAGTTCCCATTAGATCAAATCAAAGACGCAGATGGTTATGCCGTTCTAATGGGACGCGGTGATTTTTCTTGGTGGAGAACTCAGATCTTTAAAGCCAATTCTGGATGGAAGTACTATGGTGTACTTCATGAATATCCAAGCATCGAAGGAAAGACTCCAAATATTCAACGACTGATTGATGGATACAGAGTAGTTGCCCGTACTATGGGTGCAAGAAATGTTGGCATCGATCCAGTTGAAAAGTATAAGAAGGATGCAGAACTTCTAGAAAAAGCACTGATCGATGAACCAACCAATGTTCGTTATCAGTTCTATCTCGGACAGAGTTACTTTGACTCTCATCAATGGGACAAAGCAGAAGAGGCATATGTTAAACGCGTAGAGATGGGTGGATGGCCAGAAGAAATATATTACTCAATCTACCGAATTGCTATGTGTCGTGCGTTGCAGAATAAGCCTTGGGTTGAGATTCAACAAGCATTCCTTGATGCATATAATGCTCGTCCAACAAGAGCAGAACCATTCTATCAGATTGCTAGAATCTATCGACTGAATGGTAAACCAGCACTATCTTATGCATTTGCCCGTATGGCTGCTGAGATTCCATATCCAAAGGATGACATTCTGTTTATCGATACTGATGTTTATCGTTATGGTATTTTGGATGAAATCGGAAGCACTGCTTTCTATGCTGGAAAGATCGAAGAAGGTTATAACGCTTGCAGGGCTCTAATTGATCGTAAACTCATACCAGAAAAAGAACTGGAAAGAGTAAAGAATAATTTCAAGGAATATGAGCGACTAATTACTGATATTAAAATGAAGCAATTAGAGACTAAAGTAGAAAAAAAGATGGAAAAGAAGGAAGAACAGAAGAAAGTTAAAGCCTTCAAGCAAAAAGAACGAGTTAGCCGATAACTAAATAGATTAGTTAGGAGCTAATCTATGTCAGCCAATTACGATATACCAGCAGAGCAGGGTTCAGATCTTTTCCTCCACATTCGCTATTTGGATGAAAATGGTACTCCGGTTGATCTAACCAATTACAAAGCAGAAATGCAAGTTCGCCGTTCATATGAAATGGATGGTGTTCTTGCTTTCTTCACTTCAAATCCCCGTGGTGGTACTATAGGCAATACTGGTGGTTATGGTGGTATAACCCTAAACTGCTCCGTTGACGGAGTAACTGGTTATACTGGTGGTATCTTCCTAACAGGAACTGGAACTGGTATGGCTAATATGCCAATTGGTAAGTTTGTCTATGATCTCCGAATCCTAGGAACAACTGGTGGTGGTATTGTTAGAATGCTTGAAGGACGATTTGATTCTTCCCCGAGAGTAACCCGATGAAGATAGAACTAACAGAAAAGTATAAGATAGTAACCAGTAAGCAGGTTTACTCTTCTGGTAAGAAAGTTCTATCACTTGTAATACAGAATAAATCTAGGAAGAAAATTCTTCACCCATAATGAAAAGTTTTTTTGATTATAATAAGAATGAACTCAAGGAAGAAATAAAGGGTTCTTCCAAGATTATTGTTAGCAAACCAATTGCTGGCGATAAGTTTGTTCTTTGCAATAATCAGTTTGGTTTGGATGCCGGAACAGTTGTTACAATAACAGAAGAGGTTGGAGATATACAGCAAGTTGGTTTTGGTCTATCTGTAGTTAATATAAACACACCAAAAGGGATACTAACACTACAGGGATCGACTAAACTAATTCAAGAATCTTTTAATCCATATGTTGAACCTGTAGTTCTTGAAGAAGAACCAAAGGTTGTTATCGTGAATAAAACAATTCAACAGAGAATTGTAGAAGAAGGAACCCCCGGTGAAAGAGGTCCAAAGGGCGAACAAGGTCCTCGTGGATTTCAGGGTTCTGTTGGTGATCGTGGAGCAAAGGGAGATAAGGGGGATCAAGGAGAGAAGGGTGATACTGGTGAACAAGGTATCCCCGGAATTCAAGGTCCTCAGGGAGAACGCGGAGAGAAGGGCGAGCAAGGAGAAAAGGGTGATGTTGGTCCTCAAGGACTACAAGGTAAACCCGGTTCTTCTGGTAAGCAAGGTAAGGATGGAAAGCCTGGTTCGCAAGGACCAAAGGGTGATCGTGGAGAACCGGGACTCAAAGGCGAACCCGGCTCCACTGGCGCGACCGGAGCAAAAGGTGAAAAAGGAGATAAAGGTGAAAATGGGCTTGCTGGTAAAGATGGTAAGAATGGTAAAGATGGAAAAGACGGTAAAGATGGAACTCCCGGAAAACCCGGAAAGCAAGGAGAGAAGGGTGATCAAGGAGAACCAGGACCCGCTGGTATTGTCTCTGCATCATATCCCCTTATATACGACGCAAAAGCGCGTTCTTTAAGTTTTGATTCTACTAAGATTGAGAAGTTAATCACTTCTCTTTCGGGAACAAAGGGAACATTTGATCTTACTTCTCTTGGTGGTGGTGCTGTTGGAATCCAATTCAACAAAGCACAAATCATCAAATCAGTAAATGATATTAATTTTACTGGTTCTGGTGTCAATGTAGTTCGTAAGGGCAAGAATGTAGAAGTTCAGATTTCTGGTGGAGGTGGCAGTGGTTCCACTGGACCAACAGGTCCCACCGGCCCTGCTGGTTCTGGAATCAGCGGTCCTTATATTACGACATTCAATGGATTAAGTGGTGGTATTACTCTTAGTTTTGGTCAAGGTATAACCGGAACTTATAATGGAAACACTTTAACTATTGGATTGAATTATATAAATGCCGGGCAAACAATGGCAAATGCTGCTCCCGGTAATTTAGATTTTATTGCGTATCAAGCAAAAAGTGGTGCTATGCGTATTGTTAACTTCACTACGCTATTTGGTGCATTTAATGCACCATTATACACAGCACCACCGGGCGAAACAATTGAGGCTCCTGGACCCGGATCTTACTTTCTTCAGCAATCTGGATCTTCAAACTATTCTGTAGGTTTTACTGGTGCTGCACAAACTATAAGAGCAGCAGGATTTACTGAGGGATTAACTGCACCAAATTTGGCAGATATAGTAGCAGGAGATCGTTGGTTTAGAACCGATGAAGGTATTTTATACACCGCAATCACAGGTGTATCGGGTTATATATGGGTAGAACTTTGATAAATAGGAATACCAATGGCAATAAACTTTCCTAGTAATCCAAATCCAGGCGATTCGTACACATTTAATAACATAACATGGGTATGGAATGGTTATGCATGGGATAAAACAGAAGTTGCTGGTATATCGGGAAGTTATGTCAGTAAACTAAATGGTTTAAGTGGTGGTGTTACTTTAGCGGCTGGATCAAATATTACCCTAACTCCATCGGGTAATATAATCACAATTGCTTCAACTGGTGGTGGTACTGGTTCTGGTACAACAGGAGCCACCGGAGCAACTGGTGCTACCGGATCTACGGGATCTACTGGAGCAACTGGTGCTACCGGATCTACTGGTTCTACTGGAGTCACAGGTGCTACTGGTGCTACTGGTTCTCAAGGTGAACCAGGACAATCTTCAAATTATTACAGTTATAAAGTTCATACGACAACCCAGACTCCACCTACTGGAGATGGTGAAATAAGATATAATAATGCCACCCAAACTAGTTCAACAGTACTATATGTTGACCATTTAGACAACACTGGGGATGACATTGACATATTTCTTTCATTGCTCAAGCAAAATGATAATTTAATAATTCAAGATGCCAGTGATTCAAATAATTACCAAACTTGGAGAATTAATTCCGCTCCAACAGTAATTTTAAATGATTATACGAGTATTCCAGTAACTGGAATTACTTCTGCTGGAACCGGGACATCAGGATTTGCAAACAACCATCAAGTTTTGTTTATTGTATTTTCATCTCCAATTGCTACTGCATATGTTGAATCTTTGCGTGGATTAACTGGTGCTATTGGTTTGACCAACGGCAACGGAATTGGTATTAGTGTGTCTGGAAATACACTAACATTCAGTAACACTGGTGTTTTAAGTTTCAACGGACTCACAGGTGCTGTTACAGGTGTAAATAGTATTCGTGGTTTAACAGGAACCATAGGAATTACAAATGGAAGTGGAATTACTTTAAGTGTTTCTGGTCAAACTCTAACCATATCACATCTTGTTACAAACGAAGATACAAATGCAACAAGATATATTGGATTTTATGGTTCTACCTCTGGAACAGATACACCAAGAACAGATATAGGTTTGAGATATAATCCTTTTACACAAACAATATCTGGAATGGGTGGACTTGTTCTTTCTGGAATATCTTCTGGTGGAGCATTTTCAAACAATAGTATTAGTTTATATGATCCAAATATTTCAAATATGATCATAACTAGCAGTACTGGTAATGTAAATTTTACTACGCCATTAGCATCTTCTGGAGATGTTGCTTCAATAAGTTTGCTATCTCAAGATGGTCTAGAAAATGGATATACTGCAAAAATTGTTCCACAAACATTCTATTCTGCTGATAGAACTTTTACTTTACCTGATGATTCTGGAACCGTAGCACTAACTAAAAATCTAGTGTCGTCTTTCAACGGCAGAACGGGTTCTGTTCAAGGTGTTTCTGCTGCCGTTGCTGGTACTGGTATAAGCGTATCTGGTGCTACTGGTTCTGTCACTATTACTAATACAGGCGTTCGATCATTAAACGGATTCACTGGAACCGTAACAATTACGGGTGGTACTGGAATTTCAGTAACATCAAGTATTTCTGGTATAACAATAGGTCTAACTAGTTTAATTCAAGGTCCTACAGGTGCTACTGGTGCAACTGGTTCTCAAGGTATTCAAGGTGTTACTGGTGCAACTGGTGCAACTGGTTCTCAAGGCATTCAAGGTGTTACTGGTGCAACTGGAGCAACAGGTCCAGTTGGACCTTATGTAATTTCAATTTGTGGTCTTACTGGAACTGTTGGTTTGACCAATGGTTCGGGAATAGGTCTATCAGTTTCTGGAAACACTCTGACTGTTTCGAATACTGGGGTACTGAGTATTGACGGTAGTACTGGGGCTATTACAAATGTTGCAAAAACGGATGTAGACAATAATTTCCTTGTTGGTCAATATATAAATGGTAGTATTACTTGTTATGATTCAACTTCAGATCATAGTATTATTTTAAATCCTAACACAGATAAAATAAGATTTTATAATAATACTTTTGAAACTACCTTTGATTTATATGCGGGTAGCAATTACAATAATCAGTCAATTTCGTTTCCAAGTTCTGATACAACCCTTGCAGGACTTGCAATTACACAAAATTTTACTGGTACAAATACTTTTTCTTCCCGTACAAATTTTACTTCTGGTATCTCTGCTGCGGGTGGTGTAACATTATCAGGAAACTTTAGTGGTGCTACAGGATCATTTTCTAGACTACTGACTGCAAGTGTAGGTATTAGTGCTTCTGGTGCTACATTTACTGGACCCGTAAATCTTACAAATACTTTACTGATAAATTCTTCACAAGGTTCTAACAATCAAGTTTTGACATCTACCGGAAGCGGAATCACATGGGCAACTTCAAGTGGTAGTGGAATAACACAATATGTTTCTACTTTAAATGGATTTACTGGTGGTGTAACTCTTTCTGCTGGTACAGGTATTACCTTTACTGCATCTTCTAATATTATAACTCTTTCAACTACGGGAAGCGGTGGTGGAATTTCCAGAAGTATTACTACAATTACTGGATCAACTACTGGTTTTGCGGCAGCATCTACTGATTATGTTTATATTGGAAACACTTCTGGAAATATAAATTTGACTATGCCAACAGCCGTATCGAATACAAATAGATACACTGTTAAGCAAAGCAGCACAGGAACTCTAACCATCCTTACAACATCATCACAGACAATCGATGGTGTCACGGGCTTTGCCCTCAACCGTCAGTATCAGGCGGTCGATCTCATCAGCAACAACGCCAACTGGATAGTGGTCTAATAGGAGATTAATCATGGCATATGGTGTAAACAGTCAAAACGACTATACCTTGAAGCACATGTCGCAAGCGGACAATCCAAATCAAATGGATATGCTGTGGTTCACGGACTTCCACCAAGGAATAACCCCAACCACAGCAATATACGCTGAGGGTGGAGTGTTTATGGCGCAAAATGCAAACGGTGGTGCAATATCAAACAACAACACAGCAATACTGACGGCGTTTGGCATAACCGCAGCATCTGGAACCGTTCAACTTCAAACAGGAACGACAAGCAATACCTCGGGATACGCTGCAATAGTTGGTCATTATGCCGCAGCCATAGCAACCATGTTGCCCGGAATACCAACTCCAATAACAGGAACCACCACAAAGTACGAATGGGAGGCACTTATTCGTACTGGTGGATCAATTTTTAGTGGTGCTGCTTCTACAGGCGGTGCTTTTAGATTCGGACTGATGGATGCGGCATCCGGGGTACTGATCGCCAGAGGAGTTTACTTCGAATTCCTAAACAACGGAACAACCAACGACACCACTTTCTGGATTGTATGGAGAAGGGTGAGCAGTCAAGAAAGATTCGATACGGGTGTGACATATGCCGCCGACAAAACATATCGCCTGTACATGAGTGTTGAGGTGAACTCCGCAGGAACAGTAACTACATCATACAAGATCAAGAATCTTACGGATGGAACAAACACGGAAGGTACTGCGACACCATCAGATACATCGAAAATCCCTACTGCTGCAACTGATTACATGTTTTTCTGTATTGAGATAAACAAAACCGTGAATACAACCGCAACATCAACCGCACTCAATCTAGATTACTGCGGATGTCGAATCCGAAGATCAGTTGCCCGAGAACGATTGATTCAAGTATAACCCATGGCATACGGCACACCCAACATCAATGATCAAGTTTTCATTGGGTCTTCTCTATCGGAGAATCCAAACCAGTTGAACTATGTGTTGTTTAGTGACCTTCACAACAATACAACACCTTCTACAACCATCCCCACCGATGGAGGAAATTTTTACTGCGTTACTTCTCTCGGTGGCGCAATAACAAACAATAGTACTGCCCCGTTTCTTGCCATGGGAGTTACTGCGTCTTCGGGTGTCATCCAACTTGCAACAGGGACATCAAACAACGCAACAGCATATGCAACATTACAAACTTCCCCCTCAGTTATTCCCGGAATTCCAGTTCCTTCTGCTGGACAGGTGACCAAATACGAATTTGAAACCCTGATAAGAACAGGCGCAACTATCCATAGCAATAGTGTTCGGGGAATATATCGACTTGGGTTTTTCGATGGAAATGGATTTACTACAGCAGGAGATAGTGCGTTCGTGGGACCACACTTCAAGTTCTTGTGTGACGGAACCACGACAGACACCACATGGACTGTGTTTTTTGCTGACGGTAATGTGAACTTTGCAACTGTCGATACTGGAGTTGCTGTTGCTGCCAACACAACATATAGAATGTATCTGTCTGTTGAAGTAGATTCGTCAGGAATCTACACCACTACATATAAGATCAAGAACATGACTACGGGCACAAACACGGAAGGGATTGCATCGCCACCTTCTAGTGCGTATTATCCCGCAAACGGATACACAACCGCAATGGGAGCGGGGATAGTGAATGCCAAGAGTCTTATTACCGCAACTACAACATCAATCATTCTTTATGTCGATTACATGACTGTTCACATTCAAAGACCGATCAGCAGAGAAATCCTCATTTTTTCATAACATCATGGCATACGGCATACTCACAATCAACGATCAAGTTTTGGCTGCAACGGAGTACACCACCAACTCAAGTCAGTTGGACACCATTTGGTTTACCGACTTCAATCAATATGCAACACCAAGCACCTCTGTTCCGGTTGAAGGTGGAATGTACTTTGGCAACTCCGCAAACGGTGGCAGTATTACCTCCAATACAACTCCAATTCTCACTCCCTTCGGTGGACATACTGCGGCAAATGGTGCTATTCAGTTGTCAACAGGAACGACAAGCAATTCTACGGGCTACGGTAGCATTTATACACACCAAAACATATTGCCCGGAATACCAACGCCAACGAGTGGACTTTTCACCAAATACGAGTTTGAGTGCCTGATCAGAACGACCGCCACGATCCACAGCAATACTGTCAGAGGAGTATATCGACTTGGATTCATGAATAGCATTTCGAATGCTGCTTCGTCTGACGGTGTGTACTTCGAATTTCTGTGTGACGGAACGACAACCGACACTACATGGAAAGTCGTGTTTATGAACACCACGGCAGAAAGAAACGACACAACTGTAACGGTTGCTGCCAACACAACATACAGAATGTACCTGTGTGTCGAAGTTGATCCGTCGGGAATCTACACCACTACATACAAGATCAAGAATCTGACCACGGGCACAAATACAGAAGGCACCACTTCTCCAACAACAAATGCAAGATACCCATCAGGAGAAACCGACTATTTTGGAGTGACTGTGCTAAATAGTAAAACAGTTACTGCTACCGCAACAGGCGTACCTGTAATTTTAGACTACTTGGGGGTGCGAATTCGCAGGCCCCTATTCAGAGAAATTCTCATAGGAAAAATCTAATATGGCAAACCCAAGACCTCTATCGATTGTAAAGATCTCCAACCCGAATAGCGCAGGAGCCATTAACTGGGGCTTGACTGTCAACGATAGATTCGTTTATTGGGGCGAAATCGCACAAGACCCAACCCGTTGTTATGTTGAAGGCTTGAACAGCGGCGCAAAGATCGCATGGATGTTTCCTGAAGATTTTGTAGAAGTAGAGCCTCAAGATTTTTAATTTGACTTGATTTAGTTTTATATTATACTGTAATGCATGACTAACCTAAAGATCTACAAAATACATCCTAATGCAGTTCTTCCAAAACACGCCACCCAACAAGCGGCGTGTTTTGACATTTCAGCCTGTGGCGATACCACTGTTCCTGCCCGACACACCATGCCAATTTCAACTGGCATAATTTTAGATATTCCAGTTGGGTACTCTGTGCGTATTCATCCACGCTCAGGATTGGCTTACAAGAAGGGAATTACTCTTCTCAATGCAGAAGGGATTATCGATTCTGATTATACAAATGAATTGATGGTTCTTCTATACAATACATCGAATGTTAACTTTGTTGTACGTCATGGTGATCGTATTGCACAGGGAGAATTGATGAAGAATCTTGACTATACAATCGAAGAGTGTTATACTGCTCCTTCCCAGAAAACCGACCGCGTTGGTGGGTTTGGATCGACAGGAGTTTCTACATGAAGCGCGAAGAACTTTTTCAACATCATCAAGAACTTTGTAAGACTGCTTTGGCTATTATGATGAAGAAAAATCATGATTATGCCGGTAGCAAAGGAGGAACACCATTTGCCAATTTTGAACGGTGTGAAGCCATGGGTGTTTGCTCCACTGAACAAGGCTTCTTGGTTCGTATCATTGATAAGGTTTCCAGACTTAGTACATTTGCAACAGATGGCAAGTTAGTTGTTGAGAATGAAGGCTATAATGACGCCATTCTTGATATCATGAACTATTGCATTTTGTTCTCTGCATATGTAAAATCAAAGTCTGAAACCGAATGAACTTTTACACAAACGCATTTGTCTATGGAAATAGTGTCCTTGTCCGTGAGGTGAAGGATGGTAAGCGATCTTCTGAGAAGATTCAATATCATCCTAAACTTTACATCAAGGGTAAGAATCCAACACACACAACTCTGATGGGTGTTCCTGTCTCTGAAATGGAATTTGATTCCATGTCTGAAGCCAGAAACTTCTCAAAGGAGTATGAGGATGTGTCGAATTTTGAAATCTATGGAAACATGGATTTCGTTTATCCATTTTTGGCAGAACGATATCCCGGTGCGATTGACTACGACTTCACAAAGTTGCGCGTAGCAATTATCGATATTGAGACAGAATGCGAGTCTGGATTCCCTAACATGGAGAATCCGGTGGAGCGGGTGAACGCCATCACAATTTATTGCGATGGGAAGTATTTTACTTTTGGATTGAATTCGTTTACGGGTGTCTTGTCAAATCATCATGTCAAATGCTATGATGATGAAGCACAGATGCTCATGGATTTTCTCAACTTTTGGCAATCTCTTGCACCTGATATTGTCACTGGTTGGAACATCCGGTTCTTCGATATTCCATATCTCTTCTCTCGCATATCGGCATTGATGGGTGAGAAAGAAGCGAAGCGACTTTCGTTCTGGAATATCGTGAATCAGAAGGTGGTGAATCGCAAGAACAAAGACCACAATGTCTATGATCTTGCAGGGATTGCAACTCTAGATTACTACGAGTTGTATCTCACATTCACATACACCAACCAAGAGTCGTATCGTCTTGACAGCATTGCGAACATCGAACTAGGTGAAGGTAAACTTTCATATTCGGAGTATGAAAGCATTCATGAGTTCTACAAGAAAGACTTTCAAAAGTTCATTGAATACAATGTTCACGATGTAACTCTGATCAAAAAGTTGGAGGAGAAGTTACGACTGATGGAACTGGCGGTTGCGCTGGCTTATTCAGCCAAAGTGAATCTGATGGATATCTTCAGTCAGGTTCGGACTTGGGACGCAATCGTTTTCCATCACTTGTATGAAAAGGGTGTAGTGATCCCACCGAAGAAGCACAACAGCAAGGATCGTCAGTATGCTGGCGCTTATGTCAAGGAACCAAAGCCTGGTCTTTATGATTGGGTTGTTTCTCTTGACTTGAATAGTCTGTATCCGCATTTGATCATGCAGTACAATATCTCGCCAGAAACCAAGACTGATTGGGGTAAGGCAGGATCTCTATCTCCTGACGGCATCTTTGATCGTGAAGATGGAAAACCAATCACATCTTTCATTGATCCAATTCAGGTCTTTAATGATGTCAAACAGCGAAATGAAGTTGTTGCTGCCAATGGTGTTACATTCCGCAAAGATGTTCAAGGTGTGTTTCCTGCCCTGATGGAAAAGATGTATAAGGAACGCAAGCACTTCAAGAATCTGATGATTGAAGCAGAGAAGAAGCGTGAGACTTGTACAGACGAAGATGAGAAGATCAAGTTGGATTATGATATCTCTAAGTATAACAACTTCCAACTCGTTCGTAAGATTCAATTAAATTCCGCCTATGGTGCAATTGGTAATGAGTATTTCCGTTATTACGATACAGACTTGGCGGAAGCAGTTACATTGTCTGGACAATTAAATATTCGATGGATTGAACGCGCACTGAACAAGTATCTAAACGAAACGCTTAAGACAACGGATCTTGATTACATCATTGCAAGTGATACAGATTCGATTTACCTTTGTCTTGATTCCCTAGTAAAGAAGGTAATGAAGAATGAAACAGATGTTAATAAGATTGTGGACTTTCTTGACAAATCTGTCAATAAGGTAGTAGAACCATTCATCGAAGACAAGTATAAGGAACTTTCACAGTTGATGAACTGTGCTGGTAACTATATGCACATGAAGCGTGAAGTAATCGCAAGCAAAGGCATTTGGACTGCGAAGAAGCGTTACATGTTGAATGTGTGGGATAGCGAAGGTGTTCGATACAAAGAAGTAAAACTGAAGATTAAGGGTATCGAAACAACTCGTAGTTCGACTCCACAGATTGTACGAACGAAGTTGAAGAAGGCAATTGATATCATCATGAATGGCGATCAAGAAAAACTGATCAACTATGTGGCTGACTTCAAGAAAACATTCTTCTCTCTGCCAGCAGAAGATGTTGCGTTTCCTCGCAGCGTCAATGGCATGAAGGAGTACTATGATCCAAGTACGATCTATCGCAAGTCTACGCCAATCGCCGTGAAAGGCGCATTGTTACACAATCATCACATTCGTAAACTGAAGTTGGAAAAGAAGTATAAACTAATCACAGATGGCGACAAGATCAAGTTTGTGTATCTAAGGGCTCCAAATCCGGTTGGTGGTCCAAGCGGTAAAGATCAAGTTATTACTTTCCTAAATTCTCTTCCGATTGAACTTGATCTCAATAGATATATTGACTATGATATGCAGTTTGAGAAGACATTTTTAGATCCACTCAAGAACATTCTTGGTGTGATCGGTTGGACTGTGGAAAAACAAAACACTCTTGAGGATTATTTCGCATGAATATTAAATCATTACTAAAAATAACTGGAAACGATGACGCAACCGTAGCAGCCGAGATGGATGACACCATTGCATTTATTGATACGGGTTCTTATACTTTGAATGCACTACTTAGTGGTAGCATTTATGGTGGTTTACCAAACAATCGTATTACCTGCCTAGCAGGTGAGCAAGCAACTGGTAAAACTTTCTTTGCACTTGGCATTTGCAAGAACTTTCTAGATTCGAATCCCGATGCTATGGTTCTGTATTTCGATACAGAGAATGCAATCACTAGCGACATGCTAGATGGTCGTGGTATCGATACTGATCGTCTAGCCATTATTCCTGTTCTCACAATTGAAGAGTTCAGCACACAGGCTCTGAAGATTGTAAACTCTTATCTAGAGGAAGAGGAAGCAAAGCGTAAACCAATTCTACTGGTGCTAGATTCGCTTGGAATGCTTTCCACCGAGAAAGAGATGAATGATACCGCAGAGGGTAAGAATGTCCGAGATATGACTAAAGCGCAATTGGTGAAGAAAGCCTTCCGTGTACTTACTGCCAAACTTGGAAAAACCAACATTCCTATGCTCATTACCAATCACACTTATCAAATCATTGGTGCTTATGTACCAACTAAGGATCTATCGGGTGGTAGTGGTGTCAAGTTTGCAGCCAGCACGATTCTATTCCTAAGCAAGAAGAAGGACAAGACTGATGAAGGTGTTGTTGGTAACTTCATCACTTGCAAGAATTACAAGAATCGTTTTGCAAAGGAAAACATGGAGATAGAGACTCGTCTGAACTATGAGAGCGGTCTTAGCCGTTATCATGGATTGGCTGAATTGGCTGTTGAGTATGGGATCTTTAAGAGCGTTTCTACTCGCATCGAACTTCCAGATGGTTCAAAGGTTTTTATGAAGAACATCAATGATGAGCCAGAAAAGTATCTTACAGATGATATTCTAAAGCAACTTGATGAACGAATTCAGAAGGAGTTTAAGTATGGAAAAATTGATGGCTAACCTGTACGAATCTACAGAAGAACTACATGACGGATTTGTTGTAATCAGAATTAAGTCTGGTCCATTTGAAGGTGTTGAATACACCTATGGAAAGATTGGCATTTCTGAAACAGACGACAAGAAGTATGCAAAATTAATTCTGAACACAACTGTTGTAAAGAATCCAAAGAATGTTATACTAGAAGATGAATTTCACAAGGTAGCAGGAGATATTGTACTGCACCTATTAGATGAGTGGCTGAAGGAAAAAGAAGAAAATGAATCAGAGAATCGAATTGACGATATTACGGAGCCTGATGACGAGCGAAGACTTCTCTCGCAAGGTGATCCCATTTCTGAAGAGTGAGTATTTTCACGACAAGTCAGAACGACTGATTTTCGAAAACATCCAAGAGTTTTTCACAAAGTATAACACCGTCCCCTCAAAGGAGGCGGTGATTATATCATTGGACAAACTAAAGATGGTTTCTGAGCCAGAGTTCCAAGACTGTATGAAGATCATTGAAGATTTTGATTTCGATGATAAGCCAAACCAGGAATGGTTGGTAAACGAAACAGAAAACTTTTGCAAAGATAAAGCCATCTACAATTCCATCATGGAATCTATTCAGATCATTGATGGTAAAGATAAGATTAGAAACAAGACTGCAATCCCTGATCTGCTTTCCAAAGCATTGTCTGTGTCGTTCGATGTTCATATCGGACATGATTATACCGCCGATGCCGAGAAGCGTTTTGAATTCTATCATCAGAAGGAAAAGAAAGTCGCATTCGATATTGAGTATTTGAATACGATTACAGCCGGTGGTACGCCGACTAAGACTTTGAATGTAGTGATGGCAGGTACTGGTGTTGGTAAGTCGTTGTTCTTATGTCACCATGCCGCCAATTGTCTTGTGCAAAACTACAATGTTCTTTACATCACCTGCGAGATGGCTGAAGAGAGAATCGCAGAACGCATCGATGCCAATCTTCTTGATGTGACGATGGATGATCTAAAGGATATGCCTCTGTCTTCCTACACGAAGAAGATTGAGAATATTTGCAAGAGCATTCAGAGTCGATTGATCATCAAAGAATATCCAACATCAAGTGCCAGTTCAACGCACTTCCGAGCATTGCTTGATGAACTTCAAATCAAGAAGGGATTCAAACCGGATATCATCTTCATTGATTATTTGAATATCTGTGCATCCTCTCGTATGCGTAACAATGGTGCAATCAACTCTTATACGATGATTAAAGCGATTGCAGAGGAACTACGCGCACTTGCTGTGGAGCGTGACATTCCTATTTGGACTGCTACACAAACCAATCGTGAAGGTTATTCCAACACTGATGTTGGACTTGAGAATACTTCAGAATCGTTTGGTTTGCCAGCCACTAGTGATTTCATGATTGCTTTGATTTCTACTGAAGAGTTAGAAGAAGCCAATCAGATCATGGTAAAGCAGTTGAAGAATCGTTACAACAATGCCATGTCCAATCGTAAGTTCGTTGTTGGATTGAATCGTGCCAAGATGAAACTATCCGATGTTCCAACAATTGAACAACCAACTCTAACGGCTGGTAATACTACAGACGAACAAGAGGCTGGATCTGGATATGATATGCGCGACAAGTTTAAGAAGATGAAGACTAGCACAACTGGCGATTGGAAGTTCTGATGTCAACTTATATTGATAAGAAATTCATTAACATCATTTCTTCTAAACTAGAAAAGTTTGCGTGGAAGAAAGAAACCCTTGCTAATTGCCGATGCCCAATTTGCGGCGACTCGCAAAAGCATAAGAACAAAGCAAGAGGTTTCTTCTTTCAGAAGGGAAATGATTTCTTCTTCAAGTGTCATAACTGTGCATTTAGTAGCAATCTCTATAACTTCCTAGAGCAAGTTGCTCCTTCGCTTTGCAAAGAGTATGCACTAGAACGCTGGAAGAATGGTGAGAATGGAAAATCAAATTACAAGAAACCAAAGATTGTATTTGAGAAGCCTGTATTTAAGAAAACAGATCTAGTTGGATGTACTCCACTTTCTTCTCTAGATGACGATCATATCTGCAAGCGTTATGTTTTGTCTCGTAAGATTCCAACGGAAGCATTGAGTATTTTGTATTACACAGAAGACTTTGCTTCTGTTGCAAAAGCAATTGATCCAGATAAGACTGAACTAGTAAAAGAGAGCAGACTCATTATTCCAATCTATGATGAGGATGACAATCTTATTGGTATTCAGGGAAGATACATCGGAAACAACCCAAAGTCAATTCGTTACATAACCATAAAGAATAAAAATGCAACTCGTTTGTGGTATGGATTGAATCGCGTAAATGATGAACCAGTTTATGTGGTAGAAGGCCCAATTGATTCCTTATTTCTACCAAATGGTGTTGCAACTCTAGGAATGGATTCAACGATGACTTTACCAAATACAATCAGTGATAAGAAGGTAGTATTTGTCATCGACAACGAACCACGAAACTACAATGTTGTTGAAATACTTCAACAACTAATTGAAAAGAAATTCAATGTAGTAATCTGGCCAAACACCGTGAAAGAAAAAGATGTCAACGATATGGTGTTGTCCGGTAAAACCACACAACAAATAGTTGATATTATCAATAAGAACACTTATAATGGATTACAAGCAAAACTGAAATTAAATGAATGGAAGAAGATATGAGAAATATTAGTGAAGACGATATAAATGATGACTTCTTTGAGGAATACGGCGAAGAGATGACTCAAGCCTTCCTTAGTTTCTGCGCTCACTTTAGAGAATATGTTCTAGAGATGGATGAGAAACTTGCAGATGAATGTATGGAAGAAGCCAATACCTTTGCTAAAGATTATGGTCTAATAGTAAATAAAACCGACGATGAGTTTTATTATACAACAGAAGACGAAACCGCAGATGATTCTAAGTTGACTCGCGGTGTTATTCATTTACAATTACAATTCAATGACATCATAAAACAGAAAAACCCAGAACTATGGGATAAAGCCCTGCACTATGCAGCCGATTATGGTGGTGTTGGTCGAATTAGTTTTTTTCATGCAAAAGATAAGGATAAGAAAAATGACAAAGATACAGGTTCTTGATAAAGGTCATGTTCAATATGTGATGCACATGGGCGATGATCTAACTGTCGTGAATGCTGCTCGTGTTTCATTCAATAAGCAAAGTGCATTAGAAGGTACAATGCTTTCTGAAAAGGACAAAAAACTAATCGCATACTTAGCAAAGCATAAGCACTGGACTCCATTTGCTCACCCACAAATTACACTACGCATTAAGGCGCCAATTTTTATTCGCACTCAGTTGTTTAAGCACAAAGTTGGATTCGTTGAGAATGAAGTCTCCCGTCGTTATGTGAGTGATCCACCGGAGATCTACATGCCTCATTGGCGCGGAAAGCCAACCAATGGTGCAAAACAAGGTTCTGAAGATTTTATGCCAATTGATGATTCATATAACGCAGTGAATCGTAACTATGAACTTGCTGTGCGTGAATCACTTCAGACTTACGAAGAACTTTTAAAAAGAGGCGTTGCACCAGAACAAGCCCGTTCTGCTCTACCACAAGGAACATACACCGAATGGTGGTGGACAGGATCTCTATCTGCATTCGCCCGCGTTTATCATCAGAGAATTGATGCCCATGCCCAGTGGGAAGTTCAACAGTATGCTGCTGCCATCGGACAAATCATCGAACCTCTTTTTCCAATTTCTTGGAAAACACTCACAAACCAAACTATATAAATCACCAACTTAACTAGGAGTACATACAAATGAGTCTACCAAGCCTCTATCAGGATTTCATTCACTTATCACGGTATTCAAGATGGATCGAAAGCGAAAATCGCCGTGAATCATGGGAAGAAACCGTAAAGCGTTATTTTGATTTCTTTGAGCGAACCCTCAAGGAAAACAATAAGTTTATTCTATCTTCCGATCTTCGTAATGAGTTGGAAACTGCTGTTATAAATCTTGAAATCATGCCCTCCATGAGAGCATTAATGACTGCTGGTGATGCATTAGAACGCGACAACACCGCAGGATACAATTGTTCATATGTCGCTGTGAATAGAGTGAGGGCTTTTGATGAAATTCTCTATATACTCATGTGCGGTACAGGTGTGGGCTTCTCCGTTGAGAGGCAATATGTTGAGAAATTACCAACTATTGCAGAGGAGTTCACTAACAGTGAAACCACTATTGTTGTCCAAGATAGTAAGGCTGGCTGGGCTAAGTCATACCGCGAATTGGTATCCCTTCTTATTGGAGGTCAAATTCCTAAGTGGGACACCACAAAGGTTCGTCCTGCTGGCGCAAGACTTAAAACATTTGGTGGTCGTGCGTCAGGTCCAGGGCCACTCGAAGATCTCTTTAGATTCACAACTGATACTTTTAAAAAGGCTTCAGGAAGAAAACTCACTTCCATCGAATGCCATGATATCGTCTGTAAGATTGCAGAAGTTGTCGTGGTCGGAGGTGTGCGACGATCAGCACTTATATCGCTTAGTAATCTCACTGATGAGCGGATGCGAGATGCAAAGTCCGGGGCTTGGTGGAACGACAATCCGCAGCGCGCATTGGCCAATAACTCTGTTGCGTACAAAGAGAAGCCAGACATTGGTATCTTTATGGAAGAGTGGGTTTCGCTTTATAAGAGCAAAAGTGGTGAGCGTGGTATCTTCAATCGTGAGGCTTGCAAAAAGACTGTTGCCAAACTAGGTGATCGTCGTGATCCTTCTTATGAGTTTGGTACAAATCCATGTTCTGAGATCATCCTGCGAGACCGTGAATTCTGCAATCTCACAGAAGTTGTTGTAAGAGCAACCGATACCGCAGAGGATCTTGCTCGTAAGGTGCGTCTAGCGACGATCCTAGGTACATTCCAAGCGTCTTTAACGAACTTCCCATACCTCTCAAGCGAGTGGAAGAAGAACTGTGAAGAAGAGGCTCTGTTGGGTGTCTCCTTAACAGGTATTCTTGACAATGAAAATATGGCAAATGATGTTCTTAATTTAGAAAAAGGTTTAACCATACTAAAACAACTAGCCATTAAGACAAACAAGGATTTTGCAAAGAAACTAGGAATCAATCCAGCCGCTGCAATTACTTGTGTTAAACCATCTGGAACCGTATCACAACTTGTTGATGCCGCATCTGGCATTCATCCTCGACACTCAGATTATTACATCCGCACAGTTCGTGCCGATCAAAAAGATCCCTTATGCAAGATGATGATGGATATGGGATTCCCCCATGAAAAGTGTGTTATGAAGCCTGATTCTGTTATGGTGTTCTCGTTCCCAACTAAGTCTCCTGAAGGATGCTTGACTCGTAATGATCTTTCTGCTTTGGATCATTTGAGACTTTGGTTGACTTATCAGCGTAACTGGTGCGAACACAAGCCAAGCATTACTGTAACCGTTCGTGAGAACGAATGGATGGAAGTTGGTGCATGGGTATATAAGCACTTTGATGAGATCAGTGGTATTTCGTTCCTACCACATAGTGATCACAATTATCGTCAAGCACCATATCAAGAGTGCAGCAAGGAAGAGTATGAAACACTACTCGCTAAGATGCCAAAGAATGTGAATTGGTCTGATCTTGTCAAGTATGAGAAGGAAGATAAGACTTCTGGTACTCAAACATTTGCTTGCAGCGGCGACAAGTGTGAGTTGGTAGATATTACTTCATGATGAAAGTCGGTTCGCTGTTTTCAGGAGTAGGAGGCCTTGACCTCGGATTTGAGCGTCAAGGCCTTCCTATTTCTTGGGCGTGCGACAAAGAAAAACATTGCAGAACAATTTTAACAAAGAATTTTCCAAACGCAAAGATTTACGATAATGTTTGTACCATTGATCCTACAAAAGTGGACGCTGTTGATATCGTTATTGGCGGTTTTCCTTGTCAAGATTTGTCTGTTGCTGGTGGAAGAAAAGGATTAGAGGGAGAAAGATCAGGTTTATTTTATGAGTTTATTCGAATCGTCAGAGACATGCCAACAAGACCATCCTTCGTGGTGGTTGAAAATGTCCCCGGAATGCTCACAAGCAATAACGGAAGAGATTTCGCAGTCGTTCTCAATGAAATGGTCAAACAGTGGAGTCCTAAATCTATCGCATGGAGAACATTGGACAGTAGATACTTCGGAGTTCCCCAAAAACGCGAAAGAGTGTTCATTGTCGCAGATCTTAGAGGAGAACGCGCATCAGAAATACTTGATCTCAAAACCGACATGCGAGGGGATATTAGAGAGAGGGCAAAGAAAGGGAAACACTTTGTATCCACCTTTAGCCAACTCTTTGACGAGTATGCTACAGAATATCCACAAACCATAAGAAAGTCACGAAAGGCTCAAACAAGTAATGACTTTGAGACTTGGATAAAGACGGACTACGCTAACACATTGAATCTCTTTGATGTTGGACAGAGATCAAGTGTATTGGTTGTTGAGAATGAAGATATTACCAGAATTCTAACGCCAATTGAATGGGAAAGACTACAAGGATTTCCAGACAACTGGACAGAAGGTTTATCTGATCGCGCAAGATACAATCAAATGGGAAATGCTGTTACTGTAAATGTGGCTGAATGGATCGCAAAACGGCTTAAAGAAACTATATAATTGTGCAGGAGTAGTGGATTGGATAACCTCGGAGTCCTCGAAGTAACGACTCCCTAGGTCCAACCCCACTACTCCTGTTAGGTTAATATCTAAAACTAAATAATTACGATGCATTACAAAACAGTCTTTTTATCTGACTTCCATCTTGCTTCCAAGAAAGCAAAGACAAAGCCTCTGATCGCATTTTTAAAGAACAATGAATTTGATAACATCTTCCTTGTGGGAGATATTATTGATATATGGAGATTCAAACAGGCATTCTCCATG
>Ga0114968_10000976_pt1 | contig 21699 bp, 26 predicted proteins | sample M_130807_EF_Meta_FD_87020 | JGI IMG/M metagenome (GOLD analysis project Ga0114968, IMG submission 87020) | Freshwater microbial communities from Lake Montjoie, Canada to study carbon cycling - M_130807_EF_MetaG | ecosystem: Environmental > Aquatic > Freshwater > Lake | place: Lake Montjoie... | reverse complement strand
TGTTTATTTGTACCAGATGGATATCAATTAGAAGATTCTTCTAATATGATTGACCCTTGTATAACAATTCCATTAATGACTTATGGGTGTCTTAAAAAGTTAAATAAAGTAATTTATCATCCTGCTTATAATCACATGTTCTCCGATAATGAGTTACATTTAAATTGTAAAGATTTGGGAATGTTGATAAATGGTTACCACGATGGTATTCAATTCTTACACGTTCATCACTCAGCTGGATTGAGACAAACAGATCAAGCAGATGCTCACTATCATTCTAAATGGCAAGTAGACCAACAAACTTGGAATAAAAGAAAGTTAATGAAATTAGAAGAAAGATTAAAGGTATGAAGAAGAAAATAAAAATTAACTTTACTGACTTCTGGGGTGGTTTTGACAAAACAAACAACTACTTTTATAATCTATTAAAAGATGAGTTTGATGTTGAAATATCAAATAATCCAGACTATCTCTTTTTCTCAATATTTGGAAATCAGCACCAGAATTTTAATTGTGTTAAAATATTCTATACTGGAGAAAATATAGCACCACCTTTAGGATATTGTCAATATTCTTTTTCATTTGATTATTTAGATGATGTTAGAAATTATAGACTACCACATTATTTACTTTATGATGGATATTATGATTTAGCTAGACCTAAAATTATAGAAGAGTCAATGTCTCAAAGAAAGTTTTGTAACTTTGTTGCTTCAAATGGTAATTGCAAAGAAAGAAATGATTTTGTAACACAATTATCTAAGTATAAAAAAGTAGATTGTGGTGGTAGATGGATGAATAATATTGGATATCCGGTATCTGATAAAAGAAAATTTCAGTCTGAATATAAATTCTCAGTATCATTTGAGAATAATGCTTATAGACCGCAACATATTGGATATACAACTGAGAAGATTATGGAACCAATGACGGTGAATTCCATTCCAATCTATTGGGGAAATCCTAAAATTGACTTAGAGTTTAATACAAAATCATTTATTAATTTTTATGATTTTGGATCATTTGATAAAATGATCGATTACATTATTGAATTAGACCGAGATGATAATAAATACTTGGAAAATTTAAAACAACCATGGTTTATTGACTATAATATACCAGATACTAATAAGATTGAAAATATTAAATCATTCTTATATAAAATTTTTTAATTAGAATATGGATTTAATATTTACAGAATCAGAAGTTGACTATGTAAAGGATTACTATGATTTTATAGCTAAGACAATTTCAAATCTACCAAAAAATAGTGAATTATCACTACAAGGATTATCTGTATTTGACACAAAGTCAAAAGAATTTATTTTCATAAATTATGAACACAACTTAGTTCATCCTGGTATGAATTATAATCTTCCATTTTATGGAAATATTCGATTACTAAATGGAGAACCGGGTATGTATCAAGTTAGGATTGAAAATCCGATGATGTTTTTGAATTGTAAGTATTATATTGAATACAGTCAACCAAATATTGAAAATATAAAGTCTTGCTTACAACTTAGACAATTACTGCCTAAGATTATTTACATGCCACCACTTTTATGTAAGTATAATCCAATTTCTTCTGAAAGAAATGAGTATGATGTAATAACATCATTTTATATTTTGGATAATCCACATAGACCAAGAAGAAAGTTAGTTTATGATAAACTAACTAAAGAAATTCCAAAGTACTTAAATATTCCAAAAGTTTTTGGAGATAGTCTTTATGAAGATTTTTATAAGAAATCAAAAATACTTGTGAATATACACCAAACTGACTTTCATCACACATTTGAAGAGTTAAGAGCACTACCAGCACTATTGAATGGTCTAATTGTTATAGCTGAAAATTCACCACTTAAAGAAACCATACCATATACAAACTATATTATATGGACTGATTATGACAAAATCACAGAAGTAACAAAAGAAGTATTAAAGAACTATGATTTGTATTATGAGAAAATTCATGGTAAAGATTCAAATCTTAGAAACATAATAGAGAATATGGAGAAATCACTTCTAAAAGAATTAGAAGAAAAAATAAAATAAAATAAATGTTAAGTATAGGAATAACAACATTCAAAAGAAGAATAGAGAGTGTTGAAAAAATGATTGATTTTATCAAAGCTTGTGATAAAGATATCATAATTAATTTGGCAATTAATGGTGAAGTAAATGAAGAATTTGATGAGAAGTATAGACAAGATATATTAGAAGTGTGTAAAAAATACAATAATATATTCCCCTTCTTCTGTCAAGAATTTAGATCATTAGCTAAGTTATGGAATCATTTGGTTATTTTCTCAAAAACAGAATATAATTTAATACTAAATGATGATTTAGTTTTTAATCAATCACAAAATTTCATTAATATTATAAAAGAAATAATTAAAAGTAACCCAACTGCTCAAATATTTACAATTAATGGATCCTTTAGTCATTTCGTAATAACCAAAAAACAGATTGATGATGCTGGATATTTTGATGAGAGATTCCTATTACATGGTGAAGAAGATGGTGATTTTGTTTATAGATTTATTGAAAAGTATGGAAACTATCCACCGTCAATTAATCTACCAATAGTTTCAAATTTACATCAAACTGGTGAAAATGATCCAACCGTTATTACTAATAACGTTGATTTGGGATATGCTAATAAACCAAAATTTAATCAAGAGTTCACTGTAACAAAATATAAATATAATCCAGATGCTAAAATATCTGGGTTATATGGTAGACCACATGAAAGAATATTAGGTGATAGTATTCAATATCCATATGAAAAATTTTACTTTGATAACAAGGAAAACTTAGTAAAATTTGAAAAAATAATTACAACAAATGCTTGACCAAGAAAAATTAGATAAATTGTCATCTGAATTATCAGACAAATACCAAAATAGTCAACCATATAATCACATTTATATTGATGATTTTTTTGAAAATGATTCACTAAGAGAAATTGTTAAGTGTTTTCCATCTAAAAACGAAATAGACTTCTATAAATATGATAATCCATTAGAAAAGAAATTAGCTACTGACCAAATAAATAAACTACCAAAGCAAATATCTAATTTATTATATGAATTAAATACTCCAAAATTTCTTTTATTTCTTGAGAAAATAACTGGAATAAACGGATTAATACCTGATCCATACTTTAGAGGAGGTGGTATTCATCAAATTGAAAGAGGTGGTAAATTAGATATACATATAGATTTCAATATTCATCCAAAATTAAAATTAAAAAGAAGATTAAATGTTATCATTTTTCTAAATGAAAATTGGAAAGAAGAATGGAATGGTGATTTTCAAGTTTGGAGCGGGCACAAGGTTGGTGATGAACACATATTAGATGAGTGTAAAAATAAAATATTTCCTATTTTTAATAGACTTGTTATATTTTCAACCTCTGAAAACTCATATCATGGTCACCCAGAAGAATTGAATTGTCCAGAAGATGTTACTAGAAAATCTATAGCTCTTTATTACTATACGTCATCAGAAGTTACAGATAATCAACACTCAACGACATTTATAAAGTTGCCAAATAATGAGGATAACTTGGATGATTTAAGAAAAAAAAGAAATCAAGGTAGATTATCCACCAACATAAAAACAGACTTAATATAAATTCTATCAAAGAATTAAAAAAAATAAAAATAAAAGTATGATAAAGTGTAAAATAATATCAGTAAATACTGATAAGTTAAAAAACGATTCGAAAAAATTTGAAGAAATAGGAAGGGGATTCAGAAGATATGAAAAAAGAAGAGAAAAAATGGTAAATTTTATTAATTCTTTTAAGAGTGATTCAATTGAATTTGAAATAGTTGATGCAGTAACCGGATTTGATATAGAAGTATTGGAAGGAAATAGACTTTTACATGAAGATAAAATCTATAATTTAGATACAAATCATTTCAAAGAAGGATGTCCACCCTTCTACGCAGTAAATGTGTTGAGTCATATGAAAATATGGAAAATGGATGAAGATACTTTAGTTTTAGAAGATGATATCTTATTCGAAGATGGAAAATTTGAAAGATTGGTAAACATAATTGAAAATTTCAAAAAAATTAAAGATGCAAATAAAGTTCTTTATTTACAGCTATCAACACCTTGGCTTGATAATTTAGGTGATAAAAGATTTTTATCATCATCAAGTGAAGTAGAAGGTTTAGATTTGGGATTAGGAAAATGGCCAGATTCGGATTGGTCTGGAACTACAGCTTATTTTATCACATCGGATATGAAAAAATTCTTACTTGATAACCAACAATCACTTCAAGGATGTGATGGATATTTTGGTGATTTAAGAATCGCAAATTTATTAAGATACTATATTCCAACAGACAGAAGTGTAATGCTTAGATGTGATATAGAAACAACTTTAATTTAAAAAATAAAAAAACATGAACGCTATTGTTTACTTAGTTAGAAGCTCAAACCACGACTTAAATTTATTGAATACCTCAGTTAATCTCTTAAAGAAGAACTTTATTGGTTTAGAAAAGTTAGACATTCTTATTTTTCATGAATCATCACTTAGACCAGCTTTAGATTTAATAAAAAGTATTCATCCAAATATTAAATTCCAAGAGATTGAATTTTCACTCCCGGAATTTTATAATCAATTTGATATACCAGTTAATTATCCACACCCTTTTGTACCCGGAATGTCATTTCCTATGGGATATAGACATATGTGTAGATTCTTCTCAGGTGAGATATTTAAGCATCCAGTAATGAAAAAGTATGATAACTATCTTCGATTAGATACTGACTCATTTATTCATAAGATTGATTTTGATTTATTTGATTTTATTGAAAAGAATAATATCTACTATGGATATATCGAACAAGCCGTACAATATGATGATCCAGGTGTTACAAAAGGACTCTGGGAATTATCTCGAACTATAAAGTCTGATTTAGATATAGAAGAAAATAAAATGTATTATACTAACTTTGAAGTTTGTAATTTACAATGGTTCAACAGTGAAGAATACATGAACTTCTATGATAAAATTGATAAAAGTGGAGGAATAATGACCGGTAGATGGGGAGATGCTCCAATTAGATATTTAGGTGTTAATATGTTTATGGATAAAAAGAATATTCATGGATTTAGTGATATTGTATATCAACATGGTGGGTTCCAATCACATGAAAAAATTGATTAATAATATGGAAAAAGTAGATATAGTATTAGTACACACAGGTAATTACTTTTATGACTATATAAACGATTGTATCGATCAACTTACTAAGTATGATTTTAATATACACATGATTATTTCAAATAAATTGGAAAATTATATCACTAATAGAAATATTAATATTTATTTAGAACAAGATTTAATAGATGATGATATATCTTCATTTAGTATTAAAAATCATGATAGTAATTTTCGTGATGGATTTTGGAATAGATGTTCTTTGAGATTCTTGTTAATTTCAAAGTATGCTAAGATTAAAAATTTAACAAATTTCTTTCACATCGAAAACGATGTATTATTATTTAGCGACTTTCAATTAATTAAAAGTAAGTCAATAGAAACAAATAAGTCTATGATTATAGTAGCCGACTCTTTCAACAGATGTGTACCATCTGTTGTATTCTTTAGAGATGAAGAAATATCACAAGAACTATCAAATTTTATTACTAAGAATAATACAGTATCAGATATGGATAATCTATTTTTATTTTTTGAGAATAATAGAGATAAGGTTGACAACTTCCCTATTTTTCCAGATGGGTTCAGTGATAAATATTCAATTGATTATAAGAATCTAAACTTTCAGAATTTGTTTAGTGATTTCAATTCTATTTTTGATGGCGCTGCAATAGGCCAGTATTTAGGTGGAATAGATCCTATAAATTCTGGATATAGAGATACTGTTGGATTTGTAAGTGAGACTTGTGTATTTAACGTATCTAAATATAAATATGTTTGGAAAAACTATGAACCATTCATGAGAATAGGAGATATAGACATTAAAGTAAATAATCTACATATACACTCTAAAAACTTAAAAAGATTTATTAAAAAGTAATTGTAATCAATGGAATTTATACAAGGTGAAAAATTTAAATCTTTGGCAAATAATAAAAATATTTTCTATTGTAATACACATGATGTGTTGAATTTTTTCATACAATCAAACATATCAGATTATTTTATTTTAGTAACACACAACAGTGATAACAAGGTTGTTGAAAGTTTAATTAATTACATTCCAAATAATTTAAAATATTGGTATGCTCAAAATGTTTGTGTTAAGAATGACAGGATAATTAGCATACCAATTGGATTGGAAAATAGTGAATGGTTTCCAGAAATTGGTAAAATTTCTAAAATGAAAGAAAAAGTAAAAGAGAAAAAAAATATTAAAAATTTACTTTATATAAATCACAATATTAACACAAATATAAAAGAAAGACTAGAACCATATAAAATATTATATGACAATCAATTCACAACTTGTGTTATGGGACAAAATGGAAAAGGATTTGATGACTACTTAGATAACATTTATAATCACAAATTTATATTGTGTCCAGAAGGAAATGGAACAGACACACATAGAACTTGGGAGTGTCTTTATATGGGTACAATTCCGATAGAAAAAAGGAATATAAATAACTCATTCTATACAGACTTACCGATATGTTTTGTGGATGACTGGAGTGAAATAACAGAAAGTTTTTTAAATAAAGAATATGATAGAATATCAAACACTAAATATGATATGTCTAAAATAGATTTTAACTATTGGAAACAAAGAATAATCAATAGTATATAAATAAAAAAATTAAATAATGATTGAAAAGATTTATATAATACACTATACGAAATTAGATGAAAGAAAAAAAAACATTTCAGCTTATTTGGATAATATAAGCATACCATATGAATTCATTACTGATTATGATCAAGATGACTTATCAGAAGTTAAAAATAAATTTTACAATAATGATCTAGAATCATTTTATAATGACATTCAACCATATGAGATGATTTATGGTAATATTGAGTATAGATCTTTATCCGATGCAGAGATTTCCTGCACTATGAAGCATATAATAGCAATTAAGAAGCTATCAGAGGAATGTAATGTAGGATTAATTTTGGAAGATGATGCAATACCATATGATTTGGACTTCATAGATGAAGCTAACAAATCAATATATGAAACTCCTGAAGGATGGTCTGCTATTTTTATAGGAAATGGATGTGGTGATGACTTTATTAATTCAAAGAGTAAAAGTAAAATATCTAATACAATCTATAGAGTATCACATCCAGCAACAAATTGCGCTGAAGCTTATATACTCAATAAGAAAAGTGCAAAAATGTTATATGATAATATTTTACCGTTTCAACAAATAAGTGATTGGATATTAGGTTGTCTTTTCTATAAGTTTGATATGGAAATATATTGGAGAATACCATCTCTTCTCTATCAAGGATCCATAAGTGGTAAATTTAAATCAACATTGAGATAAAAATTAAAAATTATAAAAATATGAAGTACGCAATTTGTTACAGAGGAATAAGCTATCAAAAGGATTATGCAAATGAATATCATTTACAAAACTATAATGTTGACTTTTATGATGCTTTAGAATTCCATAAGCAAAATCTAATAAACCCATTGTTGGAAAAAGGAAATGAAGTTGATGTATTCTACAATACATATGATTCAGAAATGTTGAGTGAATATGTCAATGAATTAAATGTTGTTTCTGTTAGAACTATGGATTTTCAACCAAACATTAAAAAATATAATTGGAATAACATATCTAATTTATTAATAACAACATTGGAACAAGTTAAAGAATATCAAGAAAAAAACAACATCAAATATGACTTCATCATTTTGAATAGATTTGATATTGTAATTTTTAGAGATTTTACAAAAATTTTTATACCAGAAAATGCAATATCTGTACCACATACAAATGATGATTGTTTTATTGTTATAAGTGGTAACCTATTAGATACAGCTTTATCAATCTATAAAGAGAATCTCACAAAAATGAGTACACACGATATACACCCAAAATTTGGAGAATTAGGTGTTAGATATCACATTATGTTTCCACATAGAAATGGAAGAGAAGCTGGATATAATGCTGGTTTATGGAGACTCTGTAGAATTATGTTCACTCCGGATGGACATAATGTAAAAGAATATAATCTACAAGATGTATTTAATAAGAAGTCAGATAGATATGGATTTCTATATGAGCCACATAAAGAATTCGTAGATTATGGTAGTAGAGATTGGATCGAAAAATAAAATTTATATATGAATTATACAGAATCAAGACCTTGGGGCAATTTTGAGAATATATTAGATAGTGATATATGTAAGGTTAAAAGAATAATAATAAAGCCTGGACAGTCACCTAGCTATCAATACCACTTTAAAAGAAGTGAGGTATGGGTAATTGTACAAGGATCAGGTGAATTAAAATTGGATGATAAAATAATACCGATAAAGAAAAATGACATTATCCAAATTCCAATTTTAGCCAAACATCAAATAAAAAATAACAGTGATGAAGACCTAATATTTATAGAAGTTCAACTGGGTGAATATTTCGGAGAAGATGATATTGTAAGATTAGAAGATAATTATGGAAGAATATAAAGTATTAATAACAACAAGTGGAATAGGAAGTAGATTAGGTAATCTAACTTTATTTACAAATAAATGTTTAGTTCGGGTTGGTAAAAAACCTGCTATATCATACATAGTAGAAAAATATCCAGATAATATAGAGGTAGTAGTTACACTTGGTCATTATGGCGAGCAAGTAAGAGATTTTTTGGAACTTGCTTATCCTAAGAAAAAATTCACTTTTGTTGAAGTTGATAAATTTGATGGTGAAGGATCCAGTTTAGGTTATTCTTTATTAAAAGCGAAAGAAAGATTACAATGTCCATTTATTTTTCATGCTTCTGATACAATAGTATTTGAAAATATACCAGATCCAAATGCGAACTGGGTAGCATACTCATTAACTGAGAATCCATCAGAGTTTAGAACAATTGAATTAAATAGTAAACTAAAAATATATGAAAAAGGTGAGATTTTCTCAAATGCTGCATATATTGGCCTATCAGGTATAAATGATTATATTTCATTTTGGGAATCATTGGAATCCGAATATAAATCAAATAATACTAAAAATCTAAGTGATTGTCATGCAATAAACCGTATAATAACTCAAGATTGGAAGTCATTAGAATTTAAAACTTGGTTAGATATAGGAAACGTAAGTTCATTGAGAAAGTCAAGAAGTATTATTGAGGATAAATTTCACATTTTGGATAAAAATGATGAGTCCATTTTTATATTTGATGATTTTGTTATTAAATTTTTCTATGATAAAAAGGTTTGTCAAAATAGAATTAAAAGAACCGAACATCTTAAAAGTTTAGTACCAAATATAATTGGGTATAAATCTAACTTTTTTAAGTATGAGTATGCTAAAGGTGAAACACTATCTTCAGTTATAAATGAAAACATATTTAAATCTTTATTGGAATGGAGTATTAAGAATCTTTGGATAAATGAAAAAGAATCAGATGAATTCTTAATCAAGTGTAATGATTTCTATTTCACTAAAACAATAGAGAGAATCAATAAATTCTTCAAGCAAAATAATACAGAGGATACTGAGAATACAATAAATGGATTTAAAGTTCCTTGTATAATGGATTTAATTAAAGATATTGATAAAAATGATTTATTAACTAATAAATCATATGGTTTCCATGGTGATTACATAATAGATAACATAATTTTTGATGGTGATAAATTTAAATTAATAGATTGGCGACAAGACTTTGGTGGTGACTTAGAAAACGGTGACATATATTACGATTTAAGTAAACTAAATCACAACCTATTGTTTAATCATGATATAGTAAATAGTGGTCACTACACAATTGAAATTAAAAATAATGAAGTTAAGTGTGATATACTAAGAAGTGATAACTTATCAAACTGTAGAGAAATACTACATGAATTTATATTAAAAAATAACTTTAATCTCAAAAAGGTTAAAATATTAACATCATTGATATGGATTAATATGGCACCACTACATGAACCCAAAATTGGAAACTTTCTTTTTTATTTTGGAAAGTTAAATTTATACAAAACAATATACAACAAATGAAACCGAGAATTTTTATTGGTCCTATGAGTAAAAACATAGTGGATTCTATAATAGAATTTTCTAATGAGGGAAACATACAAATAGGACTAATACCATCTAGAAGGCAGGTTGAACATTCAGGTGGTTATGTGAATAAGTGGACAACTAAGAATTTCTGTGAATATGTTAGAAGTAAATCAAGTAATATCCTCTTAGTTAGAGATCATTGTGGTCCAAATCAAGGATTAATCGAAGATGATGGTATAGATTCATTCACAGAGGATTGTAAATATTTTGATATAATTCATGTTGATGTCTGGAAAAAAAACCAACTATATGAAGATGGTTTAAATTCAACTTTGGATTTTATAAAACTTGGATATTCTATCAATAAGAATTTATGTTATGAGATAGGAACAGAAGAAGCTATAAGAAGATTTGAACCAGAAGAAATTGAAAAACTAATAATTGATTTGAAATCAAATCTTCCAGATGAAGTTTACTCAAAAGTAAAGTATATCGTTATACAATCCGGAACAGCCTTGAAAGAAAATAAAAATATTGGAACATATGATAAGGATAGACTAAAAAAGATGATATCTATATGCAAAAAATATGGATTAATATCTAAAGAACATAATGGTGACTATCTAAATAATGAAGTATTAAATGAGAAATTTTCTTTAGGACTAGATAGTATAAACATTGCACCAGAATTTGGTCAAATTGAAACTAAAACTATTTTACAAAATCTAAATAAAGAACAGATTGAAGATTTTTTTCAAATTTGTTTAGAATCAAAAAAGTGGGAAAAGTGGGTAAGTAAAGACTTTAATCCAATATTAAATAAATTAGAATTAATAAACATATGTGGACATTATTTATTCTCAAATGATGACTTCTTAAAGATTAAAAATCAAATAAAAATTGATATAGATTCGGAGATTAACTCTAATATTAAAAAAAGAATAAATGAGTTAATTAACTTTTCTTACTTAACATAATATAAATTACAGGATGGGAAATAAAATGGACAAGAGACCTAAATGTATATTCTGTGATATAGATGGAACATTAGTGGAACATTCACCACCATCACAATCATCAAGAAGTGATCATAAATTGAAATTATTAGATGGTACAATAGATAAATTATTGGAATGGGATAAGAATGGATATTATATCATATTAACAACTGGTAGAAAAGAAAGTCTTAGAACGGTTACTGAAAAACAATTATCTGATGTTGGTATATTTTATGACCAATTAATAATGGGCATAGGTGGTGGAGAACGAGTATTAATAAATGATAAAAAACCGGATGGTAGAGAAAGTGCTAGTTGTATAAATTTAATACGTGATAATGGCATAAAAGAAATAAGTATATAAAAATAAAATTTAATTATGAAAATAGGATTTGCTGACTTTTGGTATGATTTTGACCCAAATAGAAATTTTTTTCGATATTTGTTTTCACAGTTTACTAATGTTGAAGTTGTACATCCAAATGATGCTGATGTAGTAATTTTCACATGCTATGGTGGAGTACCATATAATGTAAACCAAGTATTTACAAATACGAACTTTTCGAACAAAAAGAAAATATTTTTCACTGGTGAAAATATTAGACCAGACTACAATAATGTTGATTATGCTTTTACATTTGATTTTGATGATAATCCCAAAAATATCAGAATGCCTCTTTGGTTGTTACAAATAGATTGGTTTAATCAATTTGGGTATGGAAATCCAAAGTATGTAATACCATATGATGAAATTTTTGAAAATAAATTCACTAAAAAGGAAAAAAGTAAATTTTGCTCATTTGTGTTCAATAATATATCACCTTATCGTGAAGAAATTGTACAAAAACTTTCTAGATACAAAAAGGTAGATTGTTATGGTAATATACACGGTAATTGGTTCAACGGCGAAGATATGAAACTAGATATAATATCTAATTACAAATTTAACATATGTTTTGAAAACTCAATATATCCAGGATATTATACAGAAAAACCTATACATGCTAAAGCAGCTGGGTGTGTTCCAATTTATTGGTCTGATAAAAATATGGCTGTTGATTTCAATGAAAAGGCTTTTATAAACCTTACAGATTTTAATAATAATGTAGATGATTTAGTTGAGTATATTATAGAGGTTGACAACAATGATGAACTTTATAATAAAATAAAATCTGAAAAGATATTTAATGATAATCAAGATCCTAAGATTCTATTTAATACTATATTAGAAAAAGTTAAAAATATAATATGAAAATAGCAGTAATAACAGGATCGGCTGGTCTAATAGGATCACAAGCCTGTGATTTCTTTAGTGAAAAAGGATATAAGATTATTGGTATAGATAATGATATGAGAGCTTATTTCTTTGGTGAAGGTTCTTCTACTAAAGATTCATTAGAGTCTCTTAAATCAAAAATAAATGACTATGAACACTATAATATAGATATCAGAGACTATCAAAAGTTAAATGAGATATTTATTAAATACTCATCTGATATTGATATTGTAATTCACACAGCGGCTCAACCATCACACGATTGGGCGGCTAATGAACCTCTAACAGATTTTAGCATCAATGCTACTGGAACAATGAATATGTTGGAAGTAACAAGACTGAATTGTCCTAAAGCAACATTTATCTTTACATCAACTAATAAAGTTTATGGTGACAGACCAAACTATAACTATGATACTGGTAAGATAGATGATTCTAATTTATTGATAAAAGAACTCGATACAAGATATGAGGGGATAAATAGAATAACAGGTGAGTTATCATCTATAGATGAAACAATGTCAATTGATAATACAAAACATTCTATATTTGGTTCCTCTAAAGTTGCGGCAGATGTCATGTGTCAGGAATATGGTAAATACTTTGGAATGAATGTCGGTATCTTTAGAGGTGGTTGTTTAACTGGTCCAAATCACGCAGGTGCTGAACTACATGGATTTCTTTCTTATCTAGTTAAGTGTATTGTTAATGATAAACCCTATACAATCTTTGGATATAAAGGAAAACAAGTTAGAGATAATATTCACTCTTGGGATTTAGTTAATATGTTTTGGGAATTTCATCAGAATCCAAAGCAAGGTGAAGTTTATAATGTTGGTGGTGGTAGAGATAACTCTACTTCTATATTGGAAGCTATTGATACAATCAATAGCATTGCTGGGACAAATTGGTCTAACTATACTATTTCTGAACAAAATAGAATTGGTGATCACATTTGGTATATTTCTGATTTAAGAAAATTTAGAACTCACTACCCAAATTGGAATATAACTATTGGTTTAGAAGAAACAATTAATCAAATGATTAAATTTGAAAATAAAAAAAATAAAAAACTATGTCATTAGATACAGAAGGGATTGACCTTAAAAAAATCGCAAATAATAAAAAATTCAAGTATTTCATCGAAACCGGAACAGGACACGGTGGAGCAGTTGAAGGAGCCATCAAAAGTGAAGTTTTTGATAAAATCATTAGCATTGAGCTTAATCCAGAGCTAGTAGAATACTGTAGAGATAAATTTAAAGACAATCCAAATGTTGAAATAATAGTCGGATCTTCTGATATTGAACTTCCAAAAATATTAGAAGAAATAGATGGTAATTTTATATTAATGTTGGATGCACATAATTCTGGTGGGCCACATATTGGAGAATCAATGCTTACATATCTACCAAAAGAAATGGAGGAGTTGGTCAAATTCAAATCTAAAATGGAAAATAGTATATTATTAATCGATGATATGGGTTGGTTCATTCCAAAAAACCACAATGGTGGAGATTTTTCTGATTTTTTCCACGTTCAGGGACCAGGAAACACTAATGAATCTTTTTGTTTATTAGTTGAGAGTTTATCTAAAAAACTAAAGCCAAACTCCAATGTAGAATATTACAGATCTACTCACCCACCTTATCCAGGATTTGAGGCATATGGATCACCAACATCATTGATATTAGTGTGTAAATAAAATAAATAAAATGAAAGAAGTTAATTATATAGTAAGTATTGGTGACTGCTGTGTTCCAGCAGAAATAACCAGAAATAATAATGCAAGATGTGGATCATTTATATTTGATTGGGCACAAAGTAACTTAGGAGTAGCCTGTGATATTTTCAAAAATGGAATAGAATGGCATATAGAAAATAATATAAACAATCAAACATATTATAATCACCCTAAATACCAATTTAAAAAGCTATACTACCCACATCATGAAGATACCAATTATATGGTAAGATGTGCAGAGAGATTTTTCAAGGTATTAAATTCAGATGATAATGTTATTTTTCTTTATATGTCTTCGTATAGATTAGATGTTGATGAAATTATAAATTTACAAAATATCATATTGTCAAAATATCCTAAATTAAATTTTAAAATTGTTGCGGCAACGTCACAGGGAATCCCCGGACATGAAATTTACCATACAAATATAAATGAGTATATTGATACATATCAGTGTAACTCTCCTAGAATTTTTTCTAGTAATAAAATGAATGATCATGAATTTTATATTAGACTATTCAAGGAGCTTATGCCATATGAACTAAATATTAAAAATATTTATAAACACGAGGAAGATAATTTTCCTAGAAAGGATGAAACATTAAGTAACACTTTACTTAGTGTACTGACACCAAAGTGCATTCACTGTGGAAGTGAATGCGAAAATAAAGTTAATTGTAAGAATGATGATTGTAAACTGTTATTTATTCAATGTGAAAAATGCGCAATAGAGATGAAAGGATGTTGTTCTAAAAATTGTATAGAACTAAAATGAGAATAGCTTTTTGTAAATTTGCTGGTTTAGCTAATGGTGGTATAGAAAAGTATCTACAAACACTGGCAATTCTATTTAAATTAAATGGACATGATGTTACATATTTCTACACAAATGCTGCACCATGTGGGTGGGATCATCCAGATAACAGTGATGTAAGAAAACAACTGATGCTAGATAATAATATCAAGATAGTCAAAATTAATGTAGAATTATGGCAAAACTATGATTGGATAAACAATGACTTCTTTGAGAAATTTAATGAAGATGATTACGATATTTTAGTTATTGGTGGAACAGGTGGTCATGAATTTCCATATTATAAAATTAAAAACTTAAAAATATTACACACGATACACGGTGATTTGGTATTTAATCGACCAAATATTCTAAAGTCTGTTTTACTTTGTAAATGGCAAGCAAATAAGTGGATTCAAAATGGTGGTGATGTTTCTAAGATGGAAATTATACCACCTATTGTATATGTTCCAGATGAATATCCAACAAATTTCAGAGAAAAAAATAACATACCAAAAGATGCCTTTGTATTTGGATTTCACCAAAGAGATGATGATAGCATATCACTTACTGTCTCATTGGAAGCTTTTAAAAAAGTACAAAATATGAATTTAGAAAAACAAATATACTTTATTCTATTGGGTGGTGGTAAAAAACACAGAGACTATATAACAAATAATGATTTAAAAAATACTGTTGTGTTAAATGCAACCTCTGAAGTAGAAGAAATACACAGTTTTTTAGACGCGATAGATGTATATACACATTGTCGACTAGATGGTGAAGTTTGTTCAGCATCTATTATTGAAGCAATGTCTCATTCTACACCAATAATAACTTATCCTGGTATAAATATGGGACACAGTGAACAAGTAGAAGGATGCGGAAGAATGGCCTATAGTGTAGATGAGTATGTAGAAGAAATGTTAAATCTCCTATCTGATAATAATTACTATACTCAAATGAAAACAAAAGTAAAAGATAAGTATATAAAAGAATATGACTATAAATTAGTGAATAATAAACTTTTAAGTTTGTTAAAAAAATAAAAAAATAAATGAATATTATTGAAGAGAAAATCAATGAGATTGAAAGTAGAATGAAAAAAGAAGCCCGTGAAGTATTTGAATGGGATCGTCATGTCTTCTATCACAACCTTTGTACAGATGAGGTAACTATAGATGGACTATGGATGGAATTTGGAGTATTTAGAGGACGTAGCATTTGTAATTTGGCCAGTAAAACTGATAAAATTGTTTATGGATTTGATTCATTTGAGGGTTTACCTGAATCTTGGGATGAAAATAATCCTAAGGGGTTTTTTAGTTTAAATGGTGTTGTACCTGATGGTGTAATTGACCAAGAAGATATACACCCATCAGATCCGAGTCCATCTAAAACCAAGTCCTGGCCGTCTAATATTAGATTAATTAAAGGATGGTTTGATGACACACTGCCAATTTTTGTAAGTGAACAGACTGAGAATGCCGCACTTATTCATATTGATAGTGACATTTATAGTTCAGCTAAAACAATTTTTAAATTTTTAGAAAATAAAATTGTAGATGGTACAATAGTAATGTTTGATGAAATAATTAACTACCCGGATTATAAGAACCATGAAATTAAAGCATTTGCTGAATTCTTATTAGATACTGAATTAGACTATCAACCACTAGTTTATCAGAGCCACGGATATGGACAAGCTTGCTTTAGAATTTTAAATAAAAAATAAAAATAAAATAATGGTAAATTACATAAAAAACTATTTAAATGAAGTTAAAATAATTTGTGATACAATTAATATAGACTCAATAAACAACTTCGTTGAAAATATTAAATCTCTAAAAAACAGAAACGGAAGACTATTCATTTTAGGAGTAGGTGGAAGTGCAGCTAATGCCTCACATGCTGTAAATGATTTTAGAAAAATTCTAAACATAGAAACATATGCGGTAACTGATAATTCATCTGAGCTCACTGCTAGAATCAATGATGATGGTTGGGACACTTCATATTTAAACTGGTTGAAGGTATCTAAATTTTCAAATAATGATGCTATATTGATATTTTCAGTTGGTGGTGGTAGTGATGCCGTATCACTAAATTTAGTTCGTTCTATGGAATACGCTAAAGAAATCAACGCAACTATATTATCCGTTGTTTCTAGAAATGGAGGTAAAGCCAAAGAACTATCAAACTCTTGTATATTAATTCCAGTTGTTGATGATAGCAGAATAACACCACATGCTGAAGAGTGGCAAGGAATAATTTTACACTTAGTTGTAAATGCCCTATAAAAATGTTAAGAAGAATGAAGAGAGTATATTTAGATTTAGGTGGTAATAAAGGACAGGGATTGAGACATTTTATCTCCTCATATAATATAGATCCGGAAAATTGGGTAGTTGAAACATTTGAGCCTGATCCTAATTGTGATATTGAGAATCAAATAAAAGACCTAGGATATGTTAAGATAAATAATAAGGCTGTTTGGACACATACCGGTAAGGTTAACTTTTCACAACTGGATGAAAACTCAGAAGGTTCTTCAGTTGAATGTTTAATGTCAGAAGGTAACTGTGCTAATCCGAATAGTGAGATTAATACAACAAAAAAAAAAAATAAGATGAAAATAAAAATTTATGCAGATGGATCAAAATTAGAACAAATTTTGAATATCTATAATAATAACAAAGGAGTAACTGGATTTACAACTAATCCATCTTTGATGAGAAAAGCTGGGGTTGTTGATTATCTTCCCTTCGTTAAGGAAGTAACAAGTAAAGTTACCGATTTGCCTATTTCGTTTGAAATATTCGCAGATGAATATGAAGAAATGAAAGAACAAATATTAAAATTGAGCTCAATATCTAACAATATCTATGTTAAAGTTCCAATTACAAATACAAAGGGCGAACCAACATATAAACTTTGTAAAGAGATGAGTGATTTGGGTATCAAACTAAATGTTACTGCCATATTCACACAAGATCAGGTTGACAACCTCAATAATGCTCTTAATCCCAATGTAGATGCTGTAATTTCTATCTTTGCTGGTAGAATCGCTGACACAGGTGTTAATCCTGTTCCACTTATGGAATATGCAATTAAGAATAAGAAAAGTAATAAGCATGAAATTCTATGGGCGTCAACAAGAGAGGTTTATAGTATTTATGAAGCTGACCGAATTGGATGTGATATTATCACAGTTACTCCAGATTTAATTGATAAACTATCTTTAGGTGGTAAAGATTTAAATGAATATTCATTAGAAACAGTATTGATGTTTTTTAATGATGCTAAAAATGCTGGATATACACTATGATAATTTCTAGAACGCCTTTGCGTATAACTATAGGAGGTGGTGGGACAGACCTACCATCCTTCTATTCCAAGCATGGTGGTTATGTTATATCTTTGGCTATAAATAAGTATATCTACATAACCTATAAACCAGATTTTTTTGAAAAAAATCTAAAACTAAGATACTCCCAAATAGAAATTGTAGATGATTCATCGGAATTAAAGAATCATAGAGCCAAAGATTTGTTACAACTACATGGTATAAAAAACTCTTGTGAAATAAATACCTGTGCTGACTTACCTTCCAATACTGGACTTGGAAGTTCCGGATCTTTTTTAGTTGGACTTTCAAATGTTGTTAGAGAATATAAAAAAATTAATAGAGAACCCTCAGTATTAGCTGAAGAAGCTTGTCATGTTGAGATAGATAGATTAAATGAACCAGTTGGTAAACAGGATCAATATATAGCAGCTTTTGGTGGTCTAAAAATACTCAATATTAATAAAGATGGTAGTGTAGATGTGAAAGAAGTTAATATCTCTGAAAGTGATTTGAAGTTATTTTTATCTCATATACATTTATATTATACAAATGTTAAAAGAGATGCCTCTGATATACTCAAGGATCAAAAGCAATTAAAAGGAAACTCCGAAGAAATACTTAAACAAGTTAAACAACATGGACATAAGACTCTGGAAATACTAGAATCAGGTAAGTTTAGAGAGTATGGATTACTATTAGATGAATATTGGAAGTTAAAGAAAGAATTATCTAATAAAATATCAATATCCGAAGTTGATGAGATATATGATATTGTAAAGAGAGAATTTGGAGTGCTGGGTGGAAAAATTGTTGGAGCTGGTGGTGGTGGATTTTTACTATTATTCACAGAAAAAAATCATAATGATTTAGAGAAATATATGAGTGATAGAGGATATAAAAGATTACACTTTGACATCGATAATTCTGGTTCTAAAATTTTGGGAAACTTTATTTAATTATGAAATGGTGCTTCGATTTAGATAATACATTATGTCATACAAACGGCAATGACTATTCATCATCTACTCCAGATTATGATATGATTGAAAAGGTAAACTATTTGTATGATATGGGAAATGAAATAATAATATTTACAGCTAGAGGAATGACAACTTGTAAAGGTGACCATCATTTAGTCTATAATAAATTTTATGAAATCACAAAATCTCAACTGGATAAATGGGGTATTAAATATCATAGAATAACATTAGCTAAACCATCTTTTGATTTTTTCATTGACGATAAGAATAAACTAATTCAAGATTTTAAAAAGGAGATACTACCAAAAAGAGGATTTATAGCAGGAGCTTTTGATATTATTCACCCCGGGTACATTGAAATGTTTGAGTCTATAAAGAAAAATTGCGACTATTTTATAGTTGGGCTACATAAAGATCCATCTATAGAAAGACCGGATAAAATGAAGCCAATTCTTTCAGTAGAAGATAGGAAAAAAACACTACTTTCTATAAAGTATGTTGATGAAGTTGTTGTATATGAAACAGAGGAAGAACTTATTGAACTTTTATCAAATGGTATAACCGATATTAGATTTTTAGGGGATGATTATAAAGATAAAGAATTTAATGGCCATTACTTACCTATTAAAGTTATGTTCATAAATCGTAGCCATGGTTGGTCAACTACTAAATTGAAAAGAGATATAAGTAATAATATAAAATAAAAATAAAAAGCAAATGGATCACATAGAAATAGCAAGAAAAATTGTAAATGGTTTTGATAAAAATCTACACCATATGGAACAATTAAAAAAAATATCTAATGTTAATGATTGGGGAGATGAATCTGATCAGAGAGATATTTTCATAAAACTTATGGACAATATAAACACAGAATCACCAACTCTAATAGAGTTAGGATCTAGTGGAACAGACTCTTCGGTATATTCAATACTTTTTGAAAAAAGATTCAACTATAATTGTAAAATAATCAACACTGAACCAAGAAAAGAACTACTAGATTTGGTAAGATCAGAATGGAAAGACTTACACCTAATAAATGCAAAATTATATCACGGATATACAGGAATTGGAACCACACTACCCAATAAGGAATCCATTCCTCTTATATCTATGAAACAATTATTTGAAGAAAATAATATAGAAAAACTAGATATTCTACACGTTGATATACAAGGTGATGAAGTTTCGGTTTGTCAAGAATTAGAAAAAGATGACTTATTTAAAAAAATAAGATACATATTTATGAGTACACACTATCAGTGTCATGGTTTAGGTAACTATAATACTTATAATGATTGCTTACAAATTATTAATAAAAATATAAATTCTAAATTTTACTGGAGTGATCCATATAAAGGTGGATGTGGAGATGGATTAATAATTGTTGAAAATTTAGACTATTAATAAAAAAATTAAATAAATGAAAATAATAGTAACTGGTGGTTGTGGTTTTATTGGTAGTCACATAGTTGATAAATTATGTGACTTGAACTATCAAGTAATAGTAATTGATGATTTATCTGCTTCTGAAAATGATAAATTTTATTTCAATGAAAAAGCAACATATCATAAAATTGATATATGTGATAAAGATAAAATAGAATACCTATTTGAGGGAGTTGATTATATTTTCCACTTGGCCGCGGAATCAAGAATACAACCAGCAATTCAAAATCCAAATAGGGCATATAACGTTAATGTAATTGGTACTCTAAATATATTAGAGTTGTCAAAAAAGTATAATGTTAAGAGAATAATGTATTCATCAACATCATCTGTTTATGGATTAACAAATACATTACCAACACCAGAAGACTCCGATATAGATTGTCTTAATCCATACTCACAATCTAAATTAATGGGTGAAGAGTTATTTAGATATTACTATAAAAATCATAAAATTGACAGTGTGATATTTAGATACTTCAATGTCTTTGGTGAAAGATCACCAATAAAAGGACAATATGCTCCAGTAGTTGGTATTTTTCTGAATCAACTAAAGGATGGCAAAAGTTTAACAGTTGTAGGTGATGGTGAGAAAAAAAGAGACTTCATTCATGTAAGTGATATAGCAGATGTTAACATATCTGCTATGTTATATACTAATCCACTGGAATCCACAACTATAAATGTAGGTAGTGGCAAAAACATATCTATTAAAAACATAGCTAAACAGATTTCAAATAACTATATAAACTTACCACCAAGAGAAGGTGAGGCTGAAAATACTTTAGCATCCACCGATAAAATGAAAGGAATATTAAACTTTACACCAAAAATTGATGTAATTGATTGGATAAATGAAACATTAAAAAAAATATAAATGAAAATAGCATTAAT
>Ga0114968_10000975_pt1 | contig 21706 bp, 21 predicted proteins | sample M_130807_EF_Meta_FD_87020 | JGI IMG/M metagenome (GOLD analysis project Ga0114968, IMG submission 87020) | Freshwater microbial communities from Lake Montjoie, Canada to study carbon cycling - M_130807_EF_MetaG | ecosystem: Environmental > Aquatic > Freshwater > Lake | place: Lake Montjoie... | reverse complement strand
TTTTTTGTTTTATTTTTACCGCCTCTACTAATCAACTGTGTAAATTCCCGAGGTGTAAGTTCTCTCAATAATGATTCTGAATCTCTAACCAAACTTTCAGACATCATAGGTACTATAATAAATGCAAATTTCAATTCAGGAGATAACCCAATCGATATAATTTCACTCAATAAATCGGAAAACCCAATTGAATCTGCTATTCCAAGAGAAATGGTAATACCCGAATCAATGATCAATTTATTCATATCAAACCCGAAAAATTTCAATCCATGTGTAACACTTTTTTGTATATATTCCGGATTCGTATTGGTTGCTTTCAATAAATTATCTATTTTTTTGAATATAGCAACACAAGATTTACTTACAATACTATTTCCAGTTCTAGATTTTACAATATCTAAAAATATATTTATGAATTTCAAATAATACATGATATGTTTCACATTTCTCAAAAAATTTACCAATTCTTGATCATATAATTCAATTTCTGTTTTTTGTATTGTAGATAATTGTAATTCATCTATTTGCAATTCATCTATCTGCAATTCTTTTTTTTCTTTGTAATAATTGGGATTCTGTCCTACTATTTTTGGTAGTGGTTGTCGCGACGGTTCTCTATAACTTTGATTATTGTAGGAATCAGTATAATAATTTGTTATAACAAGTAATGCAAAAAATACTATGTAATATAATGATTTTTTTCCGCCTTTTTGCAATGTATTTGTCATATTATCGCGTTCTTCCAAAATCAAAAAAACAAGAATAATATTTTTCCGTTGTTGAACATCATTTTTTTGCCATAATATTTTTATTACGTCATATAACAATTGATTGAATAAACGGTCGACTTCGTTCATCTTCATATTTCCAAATTCATAAGTTACTGTTTGTACTGGTTCTCCAAATTCTTTTTGTAAGGTAGACAATGATGCATCATTATCATCCATTTATATTATAGTATATACATATACATTGCTATCTTTGTGCCAAGACATTGGTATTTGACGCGTGTCAAAAAGTCCAAATCCACCGACTTCTTCATTGATTTTATTCGAACATGTGACGATAGTACCAACAGGTAATTCTTGTTTCAGTTTTTCGAATATTTTATTTGTAGAGGATTGTTCAAAACACAAATTGGAGAACCAAATGAATATTGTCGAATTTTGATAGGGAGTCAAATCGACATCGAATATATTCGAATTTATGAATTCGACCTTGTCTGCAAAATCGGATTTCAACTGTCGTTTCAAATACATGGCGTCTATGTGTCTGCTTTCGACCAATTCGACGCCTAAAACACGCGAAATTTGGGGTTTTGACGCCATATACATGCACAATTTGCCGCGACCCGAACCAATATCGATGAATGTGTCTATTGGCCGAATTTGAGAGACATATGCGTATAATTTATCGATACCTTCGTATTCCATTTCGCCGTATGTGATTGTGTGTTGTATATATTTTTCTTGGTTTTTGTCGCGGGTTGGTTGGTCGTCGTGCATACACGACGGATAATATTTGCGTGTTAGTTGTCTTATAAATGACTTTTGACCCAGTCCTTTTGTCCTGCGGCGCCTAGCAGTTCTCCCGTTTTTGTACATTATATATTCATACAATATATAATGAGTGAAGATTCTTCCGCAAATGTGGTGATGGATACATCAAACACAGCAGTGTACAATCACAATGGCGAAAATTGGGACGAGACAAATTTAGAAACCTTGTCTGAATGGGTGCAAATAGGTTCTCTTCAAATCGAGACGTTGGACTTGGCAATCAAAAAATACCGCGCAATCATCCGAAAAAACGTGCTCCTAGGGCTTGTATTATCCACCGCGTCTGGTTCAATTAGTATCACGCAATTGTCGGCAACACAACAACAATTCATTCTGAACGTCTTTTTCACAGTGATGAGTTTTTCGATCGCGGTATTTACCGGTCTCATAAAAATCTATCAAGTCCAAGAGCGTTTGGAGGAATACATACAGTTGAAACAGGAGTGGATAGCATTTTGCGTTAATATTACTAGCGAAATACAATTGCCCATTAGTCAGCGGCGCGATGCGCTCCGCATTATCAAAGATAACAAGGGAAAATACCTGGATTTGCTGAAAATGGACGTGGATATTGAAAATGACATTAAAGAAAAAGCATTAGAGAACTTGTATGATGATACCAAATTGCAATATATGGAAGAACACGCGTCGTATTTGAAATTGCGGAATGAAGTGAACAACGGAATATATGACGAGACTGCGTCGGCAGTGCCAACAGAAATACATGATTTGGTTGTTGGTAGTGATTGCGGATGTTGTACATATTGGAACGATTATTTCAATGGAATATGCAAGAAAAAATTCGATGGACGGAAAACGTCACTTTCCAATATATTGCTTACGATTATGATGGAAGAGGAGAAAACGGAGCGGGACAAGAGAGTGGCGAAATTGATGAAAATAAAAACGGAGAAGCATCGTGAATCATGCGACAAAGAAACATTTATTGTTGGTAATGTTCCGGCAGATTCAGGAGATATTATGGTTGATATAACGGCGGAAAGACGCGATAGTGGTTTGGAGCAGCAACATTTTCACTTGTCGGATCCGGTTGTCAATTTGAATGTATGAGTTAATGTCTGCGATGTTGATGAATTTGTTTTATAAAAAATTAAAAAATTGATTAATAAAAAAGTTGAAATTGAATACTCAAACAAGTAACTATTACAGATGAGTGAATTAAACGACGCAACACAAGAAACGCAATTAAAAATCATCAATAAGGGGACCGGTGCTGGCGGTGCGAATACGAATTATCATGGAAAAAAGTTTGAAGAAAAGACTAATAATCAAGAGAGATTATTAGAAATGGGATACACTAAACACAGTTTTACCCAAAAACCCAAGAAGGTATATGACTATTATTTATCAAAAACATTTGAAGATAAAACAATCGTGTTTGCATTACACTATGGTCTGAAAACGTATATGAAACAAAAATACAATATTGATATGTTTAGATGTCCCGATGAGGCATTTATAATAGAATATAGGAGCGGTAGAAAAGTAATCAAAATATTAGAAAAGAAAGAACAGAATGTCGAGGGTTCAGTAGAAACCAAATTATGGGCGGGACCTTCGCTCAAAAGAGAGTATGAATTAGTTTTGGGTGCAGAGTTTGAAGTGTTTTATGGATTTTGCGTAAGCGTATTTTTGAAAAACAAACTTATTTCAAACGAAAGAAAATATTCAATATTGAAAACAATATTTAATGAAAGTAATATTGACGTTTTATTTGGCGATGATGAAAATTATTTTGAAACATTTGATACATGGTTCAATAATTCTTTATAACAACTTCTTTTGCCTTTGATTCTGGATTTTTGGAATTGATTGACCTTTTACATAAAATTGATAATGTGCTATATTTTTCATCTGCAAAGTTTTCACGTATTAATCTCACATCAGCATTACTTAACATTATTTTTTTATTTGTATCGGTTAAAATATGTATTAATTTAAATAAATTGGTATGGTTTTCTATGTTAAACCCATTTTCAGTATATCCTACAAATGAAGTATCTGTTTCGGGAGCATATGGAGGGTCAAGATATACAAAATCATTCGGTTCTACAATTGTTAATGATGTATTAAAATCACAGCATTCAAATAGTACATCTTGAATCAAATTATGTATTTCTTCTAAATGTTCTTTGTTTATAATTTCTGGATTGTTGTAGTGTCCGTATGGAACATTAAATCCTTTTGGACCAACCCTGAATACACCTCTAAAACAAGTTTTATTTAAGAATATAAACATAGCAGAACCTAATATACTTTTTTTATCGGTTAAGCATAATTTATTATATTCACTTCTTATCCAATAATAGTAATTTTCTTTTGCGATTTTTGCTTCTGCTATATTGGTGGGTGTTCTATTTATTTCTCCATTTCCACATTCGTTGAAATCCGTAATAATAGTTTGCAGTATATCATATAATTCATTATGGCGTGTTTGAATGTTTTTGTAGATATGAATTAATGGTTCATTCAAATCATACGCATATATGTTACCTTGTATCTTTATAATCCCACTTTTTACATAAGATAATAAAGTTAATAAAACACTACCTCCTCCTAAAAATGCTTCACGATAATTATTCATTTCAACTGGAAAATCCGTAATAAGTTTATCTATTATTTGGGTTTTTCCGCCAACCCACTTTAAAATCGGTTTGGGTATATGTATTTTTTTTGTAGGGACATCTTTAACGAGTTTATTATCATAAACAATTTCAATATTGTCAATGATGTCGCTTGGTGAAGTTTTTTTGATTTCAATTAATTTTTCTTTGACAGCATTGTCTATCATTTCTTTTATTTTACTTTCAACCACACACGGATTTTTTTTATTAGTATGTGTTGTATAGTGAGATTTTTGGTTAAACTCTTTTCCACACTTTTCGCAATTGTATTTACCCATTTTTAGTTATATATGTAACATAATATAATATTTTTAAATCAATTTTTTAATATACCCAAAAATACCTAAATATAGTTATTTGTAATAAATTTACATTTTCTTTATATGAAAATGAAAAGTATAATACCAACAGGAAATATTTATTCTGTTGGTACTCTGAACCAAATAAATATAAATAATAAATTATAAATAATAAATAACATAATAATACAATGGATGATCCAGAATACCCAGAATATTACATATATACCGACGGTGCATGTTCCAATAATGGCATGCACAATGCAAGCGCAGGAATAGGCGTTTTTTTCGGAATCGACGACCCTAGGAATGTATCCCGGAAAATAGAAGGAAAACAGACCAATAATACCGCTGAATTGAGCGCGATTGTTGAAGCATATTCCATCGTCGAATCCGATATTTTGCAAGGAAAACACATCGCAATTGTGTCTGATTTGCAATATGCGATATGGTGTTGTACTAGATACGGTGAAAAATGTAGTAAAACTGCGTATAAAAAAAAAGACGGAAAATATATATTGAACCATGAATTGGTAAAAACTGCATACGAATTGTACCAAGATAAGCCAAATGTTCAATTTATACATGTAAAAGCACATACTGGCAAAGACGATATTCATTCTATTGGCAATGACGGGGCAGATAAATTGGCGAATTTGGCGATAGGCTTGCAAGAATGTCCTTATACGACGGCAAAAGTATGGCCAAAAGTATGGCTCAATGTCCCCTTTACAAAAAAAGATGAAGCCAAAAAGTTGGGCGCACTATGGGATGCAAAAAAAAAGAAATGGTACATATATAACGACAATACTACTAACAAAAATGAATTGATAGAAAGGTTCTCAAGTCACCAATTATGAATCTTCAAATTCATAAACGGCTTTCATCATTTCAATCAATTCATTTATGGATGTTTTCATTTCCTTGATTTCTTTTTTCATTTCCTTCATTTCATTTTCCAATGAAAATTCTTTGACATTTTCTTTTTTTGATTTTGAAAAATCGTTTTTGTTTTTTCGATTTTTATCAATTATATTTTGTATTTCTCCTATATTTTTGTTTACGATATGCGAAATTTCTTCAATAGACATGTCTTTACTATGCAAATTATTTACTATGTATCTGATTCTTGACGTAATTCCACCCACGGTTCTCGCATGATTCGCAGCTATCATTTCAATACTTGTATCTTTCCCCAATTCCTCCAATAATGCCCCCTCCTCTTCTTCGCTCCAATATTTCCCCAAATTTGGAGGATATTCCTTACAAGGGTTCATCATCTTTACCATTCGCAACATTCTACTATCACTATCGAATGCTTCCATAGGGTTGGATTAATAATATATATAATTGAAAATAATACTATATTATTTTCAACCAAAGTCAATATTGTTCTGTTGGTACTCTTTACATAAACACTCGCAAAATATTATTGGTCAATGTATCTCCAAACAAATAGAGAACCAGGAAAAACACAAGAGCATGTGTTGCAACAACGACATATTTCGTGCCCTTTGGCGGAAGTCTCAACAAAACTCCAGGCGATAAAACGAAAAACAAAATGGCGCAAATAAAGAGAAAAACAATATTCATTGTATATTATTTACCTGGATTTTATTGATAGATAAATGGGAAGTAAAAAACCCTCAAAAAAATTATGCCAATACTCTAAATGAATATTATTGAACAAAAACGTCAAAATATATTGAAAGACAGTTCAACTTCCACAAGTCAGCGCGAATTATTGGACATATTGGAGAACCTTTTACCAACAGTAGACAATCTCGTTTTCAAAGAACCTCTCAATGGCGACCTCGATTTCGGCATCATTGCAGAATGCGGTTTCAATAATGTCACAAGCATTGTTTTCGAATCCGGTAATGTAACGAGCATTCGCAATTTACCCAAACAAATCACGCGCCTAGACATTGCGAATAATCTGTTGACACATTTAGAAGATTTACCCGAATCATTGATCGATTTGAACGCGGCTGGAAATGGATTGCAAAATTTGGATTTATCGGCATTGCCAAATTTGAGAACCGTCAATGTAGCGAATAATCAACTTGTAAGTATTGTATTGTCTCCCACTATTGAAACACTTTTGTGCGAAAATAACAAATTGATTGAATTGAATCTCGACGGAATGGACGTATTGAAAACCCTCAATTGCAATGGCAATCCTCTGCTTTCTATTACCAATTTCCAAGAAGACACGATCGAGAATTTCACGATGGAATCGAATCCTGCACTCGAAATCCGCAAGAAAATGGATGGACCAGAAAAACAATCTAGACCAAACGTCGAATTCAAACAAGCTATACGCAATTATTTTGAACTGAAAAACACATATGACGAGAATAAAAGGGAAAGAAAAACAAGAATCTATGAAAGAGAACGTTCGAAAAAAACGTCGAAAAAACAAATACGCGAATTATTGGAAAGTACCAAAATGCCGTGTGTTTATTGTGATAGGCCAGTAAATACAGTATTTACATGCAAAGACCGCACATATAAAGCAAAATGCGGCGACGACAAAAACCCGTGTAATCTTAATATTGAAATTTACGCTGACTACTACAAAGATATCAAACAGATGTTACTGTTTTTCAGAAATACGATGCAAGAAAGTCGCGAAGAAATAATCAAAATAAAAATGGATAGTTTGCTCAATTATTATAAAACGGAAGAAAAGGCGGTGAAAGTATTCAAGAAAAACATTGAAGAATATAACGAAATGTCGGATTATTTCAAATCGTTGGAAAAAGATTACAATGACCTTTTTTTCAACGAACAAACGAGCGAAAAAATAAAAAGCAAATCCATCAAAATATTCAATTTACAAGAAATCATGCGCAAAATGATCGAAGATTACAAGAGAACTAGTGTAGAAGTTGGTGCAGGTTCTCAAAAAACGATTTCAGACATCATGCTTTTTTATATGCAGGAATTATTACCTGAATACAAGAATTTGGATCAACTCAAATATCCATTCAAAGAAATCGAAGTATCAGGAACCGAAAATAAACCGATCAAAGTTTTGATACAAAAATCGCTGGATTTTAACCGTATTGATTACTCACTTGCATATGGAAATGAAGAACCTAGGGTTATTGCCTACACAGTATAATATTATCTGTTGGTACTTTTATAAAATGATAGCAAAAAATGTTATTTTATACTATGATTTTTCAAAGTATAAACGACCTACAAAGTATAAACGACCGAATCATAAACGAAGTTAGTTCTTAATTGCACTCATTATAACTATTTAATCCATCCCATGATATATTATTTTCTTCTATCCAATCTTTTATTTTACAAATGCTTGAACCCCCACCATCATACTGGGACCATAGAGGACTATTGAAATTGATTTCATTTCTTTTAATAACATTCAGCATTAATTTATCCTGTTCTTCAACGGTATTTCTTGCCATGCTGTAATAAGCAAATGGTGGAATATCATATTTAGGTGGTTTATCATTGTAAGCATAAACTGTGTATCCATTTTCTTTGTATGGTATTCCTTTATTATCATCATTATTTGTAAGTGTTGAAGTTTCAGCTCTCTTTCCATAATTGTATATGTATATTGGAGTGCCTTTTCCATCATTTGCTAAATTTCCTAAATTTGCGTTTGATATGTCTTTAGAAGGAATAATGCAATTGCCTGTCTCTGGATTAACTTTCCAGTAATCAGGACAATTTGTAAATGAACGTGGAAAAGATTTATCAGGAGGTTTTAAATTGAAAAATACAACAATGAGAGAAACCACTAAAATAACAAGTGCAACTATTATTACTAAAATTTCAAAATTCATTTATATATTATTACATAATGTATATTTTCAATAATATTTTTGCATTTTCATATTTTTATTTTTGATTGATGAAATATATTTTGTATTTTTGATGGGTGGTGCAATATGTGTAGTGCAGAGAATTTTATTATTATGTACATACTACATTTGAATTACTTATTCCGTCCCATGAAATATTGCGTCTATCAATTGACCTTTTGTTTTCACACACATCTTTTTTTGGTGTGAGAGAATAAATATATGAACCATTAATAGGATTACCAATATTTATATTATTAATTGAACTACATGTACCATCTGTTGCATTATACCTCCAATAATCAGGACAACTACTATATGATGCAGGAAATTTTGCTGTAGAATTTGCATTAGTGACAATCAATCCGATTGCAGTAAGAGATAATATTAATAATACAACGGCAATTATAATAACAATTGTGTAAAAATCCATATACATTATTAGTAGATTATAAACATCCTAATTTTCTTTATCAAAAAGATTTTTTCGGTAATATTTATTGTGGATGAGGTATTTTAGATTCTTCTTCAGTTGGTGGAACACATTTTGTATCAGCAGCCTGTACATTAATCTCGATTTTAGGTGTAGGTGTAGGTTTTGCAAATATTCCAGTATCTTCAAATACATAATATAATTTAACTGCACTATCATAGACACAATTTGTTAAAATAAACCCGAATAAAATGTAAAGACCCACTATTAAAAACAAATAAGCATAAATACTAAAAGTAGTAATATCCATTTTTTTCAAAGTATCCTTTACAGAACTTGGTAATTGTAATTTTATTTCAGATAAAGAAGCTCCTAAATCTTGCGATTGTTCTGAATTTTTATTTAAATTTGGTAGTACTGAATTTGATACTACATTATTTGGTGGTGCTACTTGAGTGTTGAGCACTTTTGATATTGATTCATTCATATTTTGTGGTATTACTCCATTAAATAATTCTTTTGCTTTTGCACTTGCACTATCGAATGATTTAGAATCTATTTTTGAGAATGATTCTTTTGCAGCATTTTTTAATGATTCAACACCCGTATTTGATAATGATTCTTTTGCAACATTTTTTAATGATTCAACATCTACTGTATCTGGTAATAATTTTGCAGCATCTATTGATGTAGAAGCTATATTTCCTATATTTTTTGATAATAATGATTTAACATCTGGTACTTTTACTTTTGATGAGAGTGATTTTAATGAATTCATTAAATTAGACATTTACCGATTATTTATAAATTAATTTTATATTATTATAATAAACTATGAATTATTCGTCTTCAACAACATTTTTGACATCTGATTTAAAAACATATGACAATGGAAGAGGACGATACAACGGTCAAGTAGATATCATTAGTCAACCTGATCCAAATGCAGTTTTCAAAATGCAAGAACGTATTGCCATTCGCAATAAATCGACGAATTACGATTCTGCCCTTTCCGGAAATGATTTGGAGAAAAATATATTGTCTAAAACATTCTTTTCAGCTGCAAATATACAAATTTTGCAGAACGGATTACGTGCTGGTGTATTCAACATGTCTGGCGAAAAACAAATTGTCGTTCCGCCTCAAAATATCGACCATCTCAAAATCGTGATGCGCAGTACTTATCTGCAACATGCCCAGCATTTGCCCGATAAAATTCGCGAACAAATCGAGACATTGAATAAATACGTTCTTGATTATGCAGTACCAACAGTATATAATGAAGCGGTCGGTTATTTGCGATACTTGGAAGACAAGAGTACTTTAGTAGTTCCAATCGACCATCCTCTGCATACTGACCGTACATATAAACAATTGGAATTGAAACCGTGGTTTGGTATGCAAATAAAAGCGCCTATTCCGGATGGAGAAGAATAAAAGAATTAGTGCGAACAAATATATAAAAAAATTGTATAAATAAATATATTATTTATGCAATCAGAATACGAAACTGCGCCAAAGCCTCAAATGCCCGATAATTTTCCGTCGATTTTGCACGATTTTTTGTCCGACTTGATCAATACGTTCCCTGAATACATCGATATTTTTCAACAATTGAATGTAAAAGGTTTTGAAGAAGGTATTTATAGTTATTGTTTAGGTATTTTTCCAGAACGTTTTTTCGACATTTTGTATCAAAACGAAGATATTTTTGATAGTGAATCGCTAGTGAACACCGAGTTTTTTCCAAACTTGGATTTCAAATTATTATTCAATGCTGTAGGTATTAGTGAAAATACGAAGCAAGCTATGTGGAAGTACTTACAGTTGATTTTGATTACCATAATGTCGGGTATCAAAGACAAGACTGGGTTCGGAGAAACGATGAATTTATTCGAAGGAATTGATGAAAATGAATTGCAAAATAAATTAACGGAAACCATTGATAATTTGACGGATTTTTTCAAATCAATGGAAACAGGTGCGACTGGTACAACTAGTGATGGTGATGGTGCGACTAGTGGTCGTGATGATGGTGCGACTAGTGACGCAAATAGCGGTGATTTTGAATCATTCAAGAATTCAATGCCCGAATTTTCGTTTGAAGACATGCCGGATGCAGCGGGATTACATGAGCATTTGAAGGGTCTTTTTGATGGTAAAATTGGGAAACTGGCAAAAGAGTTGGCAGAGGAGATGTCTGGTGAATTCATGGGTATGTTTGGTAATGACCAATCCGACATTCATTCTACACAAGACGTATTCAAGAAAATCATGAAAAATCCGAAGAAAATCATGGATCTTTTGAAAACAGTGGGGTCAAAGTTGGAGTCGAAAATGAAGGACGGGGAAATATCGAAAGAGGAAATTATGAAAGAGGCTAGTGAACTTATGGGAAAAATGAAGGGGATGGGAAATGGAAAAGAATTTCAAGAAATGATGAAAAATTTGACGAAAAATATGGGTAATTTGAGTGCAATGGCGGGTGGTAAAGGCGGCAAATTTGACATGAATGCTATGCAAAGAATGTCGTCGCAATATTCGCAAAAAGAGAGAATGCGGTCGAAGCTGGATAAGAAAAAGGCGAACGAGGGTGTTGTTTTAGAGAAAAAGGGGGAAAATACTTACACGTTCAATTTGGAAGGTGAGGAAAAACAGGAGAAAAGCACACGACCTGAAATGCGCATTCCGGAATTAGTTATTCCTCCGTCAAAAAAATCATTGGTGGATAAATCATCGGTGGATAAATCATCGGTGGATAAATCATCGGTGGATAAATCATCGGTGGACAAATCGCAGGTGGACAAATTGCAGGTGGACAAATCACTCGATAACAAATCATCAGTCGACAATAAATCAGTCGATGATTGGCTCGAAGAAAACGAGCCTACTACAACAACAAAGTCGACATCATCGAAAAAAAAGAAGACAAAAGGAAAGAAATAATGAAATATTTTTTTGGGATACTTTTTTTTGTCAACTTATAATAAAGTAATGATGAAGTTCTCTATTTCAAAGTATATAAATTTCCCCATATTTATTGCAAGTTTAGCTGTAGGATTCTTTTTCGTCTATGTGTTTGACGATCAAAAAAAAGTTATTTATGTATATCCCAAACCAGATAATATTGATTCAATTCAATACCAAGATGCGACAGGAACATGTTTTCAAATCAAGCAACAAAAAGCTAAATGTGGCGCAGATGTCATGACAATTCCAGCGCAACATTAACAATCTTCTGAATTTCATCTGATATTATAATCATAATTATAATCATAATTTGGCATGGGTGTTGTTATCATACTCCAATTTCCGTTTACTTGTGCAAAAACGAATATTTCAATGAAAAATAGAATCATCATGATAACCACTATGAATGGTAATAATACTAACACCCATGCTAAAGACTTCCATCCAATAATACACAAATAATTCAATAATAATGTCCAAACAATTATCCATATAATAGTTGTAAGGACACTGAACCATCCACTTTTATAAACAATCATAACAAACAAGGAAATCATTGACAACAATAGATTTACAACCGTCGGTCCACAAAAATACATTCTATATAATATACTTCATATATTATATAAATAATTGGTTGTCTAATACATCATATGAAATATCCTTTCATTATATTTTACAAACAACAATCGTCGAATGCAATATTCGAAGAATTTCTAATAAAAAATGGCGACAATTTAAATTGCACAATTTTCATAACCGACGATCAAAATCAATTAAATAAATTGTACAATAATAATTATCCACTTTTGCTTACATATGGTGGCGACGACGAACAAACCCAGATTACGAATAATCTGTTGGTAATTCTTTCAAAATATCTTTCAAAAAATATCGTCGAATATCGATGGACCCATATGACCGAAGTGCCAACAGTAGAATCTTTCAATACTACAGTCAATCGCAAATTCATCGAAATTTGCACATTGGAAAGAGAACTTGTGCGTCCTACGTTCTCCATTTTCACAACCACATTCAATTCATACAATAAAATTGTCAGGGCGTACAACAGCATATTGAGCCAAAGTCTGTGCGACTGGGAATGGGTTATTATTGATGATTCGCCAGACGACCAGCATTTCGTGTTTTTGAAAAAAACGGTAAAAGACGCGAGGATTCGGCTGTATAAACGCAGTGAAAACAGCGGAAACATTGGTAATGTGAAAAACGAGGCCATCAGTTTATGTAGAGGCAAATACGTTCTCGAAATGGACCACGACGACGAAATATTGCCGGATACATTGCAGGATTCTGCCAATTATTTCGACGCAAATCCCGAGGTTGGATTCATTTACATGGATTTCATAAATATATATGAGAACGGGAACAATTTCAAGTACGGCGATTTCATTTGTAAAGGATATGGCAGTTATTATTGCCAAAAATACCGCGATAAATGGGTGTTTGTATACAATACCCCGAATATCAACAATATTACATTGAGTCATTTGGTATGTTGCCCGAACCATCCGAGAATATGGCGCAAAGATGCGCTAATGAAAGCGGGCAATTATTCCGAGTATTTGCCTATTTGCGACGATTATGAGATTTTATTGAGAACCGCACTTACAACGAAAATGGCGAAAATATCGAAATTGGCGTATGTCCAATATATGAACGATTCGAATAATAATTTTTCGTTGATTAGAAACGGCGAAATCAACCGTATAGGCCCGCATTTCATCCGCCCCATATTTTACGAAAAACATCAAATAAATGACTATATGAACACGCAGGATGCACATGAAAACGAGGAATATATGTGGAAACATAGCCAATTGTGGAAAAGAAGCGGGGATTACCAACATAAATATTGCAATGAATTGGTAAATGTAGATTATGATAGGCAAATTTGCATTGTTGGTAGTGGGGCATTGAATACGCATTTAGTGGCGATTCAAGAATTGTATGAAAATCCGAGAAATGATTTTATTTTATTGGACAATTGTCAAGATGTAGAAAAATTGTTTCATACATTGGAGAACTGCCATTTTGATAGATTCAAATGTTATTCTTTGGATAAATCTACGACAAATGAAGAATTGGAGCAATATTTCAAACGAATGTATTTGAGTTGTAAATCCTATACTATTTTTACAAATGAAGATATAAAAAATTGCGAATAATGGATGTTATATGAAAGCCGTTAATTTTTCATTCGACAAAGATGAAAACGTGCAAATAAAGATTTGTGCAAACGATGACGCAAATGATGACGATACTACCAACAATTTGAATAATTATATTTCATCAGAAAAAGGTGACGATACATTCGAAGACTCGTTGTCGCAGCCGAAAAAAATCACCAACAATGTATTTGCATTCAACAATGTATTTGCATTTGACACCGTATCTGCATTTGACACTGTATCTGCATTTGACACCGTATCAAAATTGCCGCCGACTCTATGTTTCATCACCATGTGCAAAAACGAGGAACATTGTATATTGAAGACATTGGAAAGTGTCGCCGATTTCATCGATTATTGGATCGTATGTGACACGGGGTCCACGGACAGAACATGCGAAATCGTCACCGAATTTTTCAAAGAGAGAAATATTCCCGGCGAATTATTTGTCGATGAATGGCAAGGATTTGATAAAAACAAGACGCTGATGTTTGAGAGGGCATATCGTAAAACGGATTATGTGTTACATTTGGATGCAGACGATTTTCTTGTAGGTACTTTCAATAAAGATTGGTTGAACAATTTGCATGAAGATAAATACAATTTCAATTATACGAGAGGAAGTTTCAAATTCCTGTCTAGTAGTTTATATAATAATCGTTTAAAGTGGATATATTTGGGCGTTGCTCACAATATTATAAAATGCATAGATAAACAAAATATAAAGACGTCGAATTTTTTCACGGAAAAAGATATTTACGTGGATAATAATGAAAGAGGTGCCCGAAAATTTGATCCAAACAAGTATTTGAATGATGCTATCAAGTTACGCGACCAGTTTTTCGATACGTTGTACAAAGACGAACATGATTTGTGTTCAAGATCTGTATTTTACACGGCGCAAAGTTACATGGATTGCGCGCATTATAAAGAGGCGATTCAATGGTATACTTTGTACACGAAACTGAAAAATACGTGGATAGAAGAGGAATTCGAGGCGTATTTACGTATTGGAAAATGCATGATAATATTGGATTTCGATGAAAAATCGATAAAAATGCAATTCCACAAGGCGATGGAACTTTTTGAAGATAGGGCAGAACCGTATTTTTGTTTGGGGAAATATTACAATGATAAATCGAAAACGGATTTGGGATATACATATTTGAAACAGGCGAAGAATATGAATTATGAAAAAGTGACGAAAAAATACGTGCTTTTTGTGAACAAATACAATTACGGGAAATACTTGAATGACGAATTGTCGGTGGCGTGTTATTGGACAAATCGCGGCGTCGAAGGTTATGCTTTGTTGAATGAGATATTGGGAGACCCTGATTTTTCGTGTTTGAATGAACGACTTGAAAAAAACAAGGCGTTTTATATTGAAAAATATGGCGTAATTTTATGCTGAAATTATTTGATATTTGAAACAATCAAATAATTTGTTTGTATCGTATCAATCAAAATTCAGTCGAAAAGAAAAAGACTTGAAAAAGTCGTCCATCTTCTTTGGTTGTGCCGAAATAATCCATTGACATGTGAAACTTTTTCGAATTAAATAAAATGAGTCTATTGAAAACATTACCAACAGAATCTACTAATTTCCATTTTGTCATATCTTGACTGAATTTGTCTGTTTCCGGTTTATTTTCCAACAATTTCATGTCTGTTTCGCATGTGGCGCCATCTGCGAATCGGTAGAATCCAGTACCGGCAGTGACGGGGGCATTCGGCGTTAAATAGAGAACGCCTGCCCAGTTATTGAATCCGTCGATATGTACCCACGACCTGTCGCGCGATGTCGTGTATTGAAACGCGCCGTTGTATGTAGTGGCGTTTATTGGGAAATCGGTAATATTGCCGCCGAATGGTTTTATATAGGATTGAATAATGGATTTGAGGTTTTCATTTGCATAGGAAATTGTGCGATTTCCGGGGTAATTTCCGGTGACTTTGAATTCTTGGGACAATGCGAATTCGCGGACTTGTTGGGCGTTTTTGTAGAAATTGTCGATAACTATGAATCCACATGAAGGTTCTCTGTTGGCAATATCTAATTCTAGGATTTTATTCATTTGATATATTTTTATCGGATTTTTTATGTCTTTTTTACTTTACTAAATTCCGTTTTCGATTATTGTTTTATTGGACATTTATTTTTTTTGCGTTTTTCGTCTACCGTATTTACAGTGTTGACGTTGTGAGAACCCTCGCGGTCGTTTGCAGTTTATGCTTTTTTTGTAGGTTTTGGACCATTTTCTGGTTGTTTGATTTTTCATTATATATAATAAGTATAAAAAATTTTACAATGTCAATGTACAACGTTCTCCAAATATACAAAAAATATACAAAATAAAATAATATAAAAATAAGTATTTATTTTCAGTAATGTCAACCCTACAAGTGTCAGACAATATAAAATGCAGTATATGGGGTTTTATTACATTTAGTTCTGTATCTCTATTGGGAACTACTATTGTATTAGCAAATAGTGTGCAAACTGAATTACAAAAAGTCATGATGTATTGTGGTATAACCGGTGGCGGATTATTTATATTATCTATGGGTGCTTGTTATATCAATCCAATGAATCGTATTTTATTCAAGAAAGATAAAGTTAATGCAGAAAAATTACTCAATGAAAACAAAGATGAAAAGACATCTATAGTCGTAGATAACGTGTAAAAATAATATAAAAATTAACATAAAAACTTTTATATGTAATGATATAACCATGAATCACATTATACCATTATTAACAACACAATAGAGATATTATTGTAGTTACCTTACATAACGAATATTATTTGAAAAAAACATAAAAATTAAATATTGTATAATAATAAAATGTGGAACATTTATGGAAAAAAATATGACCTCACAATATTTTTAGATAAACATCCTGGAGGTAAATTTATTTTGGAACGAACAAAGGGTCTGGAAGATATTAGTGCTCTCTTTGAAACATACCATGCATTTTCAAATATAGAACAAATTCAAGAGACATTACAAAAATATGAAGTAAAAGAAGAAGAAGAAAAAGAAAGAGAAGGATCAATAAAATATACTACAGATTTTACGAATTATAGAAAATTAACAAAAAAAGTAAAGGAAATATTTCCGGATCGAAATTCTATAAAAGCAAATACAAATTGGATAGTTAATAATACTATAACTATAACAATTGCTACATTTACATTTTATTTGTGTTATTTATCAAAAATCCATTTTTTATATAAAATAATTAGTCAAATAGTTTATTCTATTTGCGAATCATCAATAAGTTATAATTTTTTACACGATGCTTCTCATTATGGAATATCAGTAAATCCAAATATTAATTTGTTATCGTCAAAAATAGTCAACAATTTGTATTTATGGAATGTGAATGCATGGTTTTATCATCATGTATATTATCATCATTCATTTACTGGATTAGAGAACGACCCTGATAATGAATTATACGTTTTTTCAATTCCGAATTACATAATTAATGTAATAGATAAATACATAATTTGTAATTTGTTTTATATATTGATGCCGGGACAACAGTTAGGTCAAAGTTTTTTGTATTCTCTTTTACCAATCACTGGCGAATATTATTTTTCTAAAAAAAAATTCCCAGATATAATTTATTATGATTGGATTGATAGATTATGTATTTTTATAAAAATATATTTGTTGTATAATGCAGGAATATATCAAGCGTTTGTTCATTTTTTTATTGTAAATCTTCTTTATTATATTAATGTATATCCAAACCATTCATCTTATGAAACAAAAATAGAAAATAAATATATTGGAAATAAATGGGAAAGAATGCAAATATCAAATAGTGGTAATTTTTTGACAGGTAATTTGTGGTGGACACGTATATTTGGCGGTATAAATTATCAAATAGAACACCATTTATTTCCTAATATGTCAAACATACATTATCCTGTCGTTTCAAAAATAGTAAAAGAATACTGTAAAGAAAATAATATTCAATATGTTGATAAATCAAGTCTATATGAAGCACATCTATCATTTCAAAAATATATTATGTATGATAGTATGAATATATCTACTGACAAAAAATAAAATTTTAAATCAATAGTATAAAGATTAATAATTATAATAGTAATAATGTTGAATTCAGCTTTTCATTCGCAGTATTTCCGAGAGAACATACTTGAGAATATACAGAATATTTCTCTTTTTATCATAGCCATTTCATCATTGTATTCGACAATTCATTGTTATTCAAACAATTTAACTTATGACACTATTAGTGAAAGAACACCATTCGACGTATTAATTCCATTTGTAGGAGTACATGCTGCTATAGATTTATTTATAAGTGACAAATATGATGTAAAAATACATCATATCTTCATATTGGGTATAATTTTTTATAATAAATATTGCAACGCATCTCCAAATCATACATTTATGCTTTCTTATCCGTTATTAAAAACCGAAATATCTTCCATATTTTACGTTTTGAAATATTGGTTACCAACAAAATCGATTATTTATAATATAAACGCAATATTATTTTACATTTCATTTTTCAAACTTCGCATTTTTGATTTTTATTATGAAGTTATTTATAATAATTCGAAATTTGAAATAATTTTTGAAAATTATTCACAAACAAATTATTTATTATCGTCTATTTTATTAATTTCGTGTTACGGATTGTATTTACTTAACTTATATTGGTTTTTAATTATAAATAAAATAGTTTACAAAGAAATTGCAAAAGTTGTAAATATAAATACCGAAAAGATTTGTCATTTTATATGTTCGTATATTCATTGGATAAATATCCCAGTAGCATTCTATATTTATTCATATAATCCAAATGAAAAAAATATAATAGATATGGTAGGCGTTACTGTATTAAGCATATCCTCGTATATTTATCATTATGATATTTTTGACAGATTATATAATAAAAAAATAGAAGAATATATTAATCCTGATAAAAATAATATTGTTATGTTTTTGAATGATACTATATGTATCAATTTACGGGGTTTTTTAATAATAGTAACAAATTATTATTATAATCCTCATTTTTCAGTAATAATAGCCACTTCAGGATTGGTGCATTTGGCTTCTATTTATCATAATATATTGAATATTTTGGAATTATTCATCGATAATACAAAAATAAATTTTTTGAATAATCACAATATAATTACTGGGATGCCTATAGTATATGATGTTTCTTTATTATTAATGAATTCTCCTATTGAAATAGCTATACCATTTTTATTTGTAAATATTATGATGATACTTATATTTGTAGTCGAACCTTTTTATAAATTGACACATGTAGGTTTTCATATTTTATTGATTGCTCAAAATTATTATGCGTGTTTGTCTAATATTAGAACGTAAATGCATGAAATTATATACAATATTACATATAATTTCATTCAAGCTTTCAAAAAATCAATCCTATATTTATCTATATTCCGCCCATTTTCATCACGCGCCGCATATTTCACCAATTGCCCCACAACTATATCCGTATTATCTAAATCATATACTTCACCAGTTGCCTTATTCATCTGATAATCAATACCCGTTTCCTCATCCGTGATTTTAATGGCCACCCATTTCTTCTTTTGAGCATATTGTTCCACTTTTTCGGCCTTGTCCATTTCCAATGTAGGAAATGTGCCGAATTGGTTCGAAATCACTTTGCCATATCCATAACATACAAGGTTCTCTTCTTTATTCTTGCCAACATAAACATTGCAATCCATCGCCGATTCTTTCACCGCTTTCAAAATCTGCGTATTCAACCGCTGTTTAATGACCGCACTTTCAAGCAATGACTGGTCCGTCGTTATCGGCGTCGAATTATCCATTCTACTAATATCCGTAATCATGATTTGCGTATTTTTATCGTCCTTCTTCTGTGTTTCGGTGAATTGCATCAAATACATGAAAACCTTCACTGTCCGCATTTCTTCCGGCAAATCCTGGTGACTGCAAATACGCCTCGCGCGTCCAATGACCTGTTCAATACGCACATTGTTCCAGTAAGGTTCCGTGATATGAACGAACCGGGTATTACGCAAATTGATGCCTTCTGCCCCCGACGAAGTGATCATGAGCAATTTGACAATTTCACCGCGATGATTGTTGGCACTTCTCTCGCGCAGTTTTGCCGCCATTTCCGGAGGAATAAAATCCCATGTACTATTGTAAATATTCAAGAGAACCTCTTTCTCCGCTTTGGTTTCCGTTCCGGTGTAAAGCACAAATTTCGGTTTATCTACATCTTCAGGACGTTCGTCCAATTCCCATGAATCATCGGCTTTCCGAATTTTCAAATGTGCAAAACCGGCGGCCTCCAATACAAGTTGGAAAAGCCCAATACCTTCTACTGTGCGGAATTGACTATACAACATATGTAGACCCTCGTTATCGGCATCTTGGATGTTCTCCAAAATACGCAAAAATTTGGGACTGTACATTTCAAGACCTTCGGGTGTCAAGAATTCGTGCTCTTTCGGGTGCAGCGGGTCATATCGCAATTGCTCCAATGTTTCTTCTATGCGTTTCAAATACGTCTGTGTCGGCTCGGACTCTTCGTCCACATTGTCATCTGATGACTCGATACTCGCAGCATTTTCATTGAATCCTTCATCGTCTTCGATATAATCGTCGCGTTTTGTCCGCATATCTTTCGTGACGGCATTCATATCGTCTTCGGTGAAATCGGCCTTGTCTGGCATCGGTCGCGGATGTTCATTCGGAAACGCGAAATTGCATGCAGAACGCGAGAAAATTCGGTAACTCGACGATATTTTCGATTCAATATTGTCTTTTATCGTCGGCTTCTTTTTCTTCTGCGTCTTGTCTTTATCGAGCTCGTCTTTGCGTATTTTGTAGTAATAATCAAACTGATATTCACTCATGTCAATGACCACTTTGTGGTAAGGTTCATTGTTTTCCGTCATTATAAACCGGGGCATCAATTGTTCTTGCGAACTGCGATAATAAGACGCCAATCCCAAGATACGGCGTTTGAACATATCGCCGTTTTTCATTGTTCCAGTCGAATCGACGAAAGTATCGAAAAATGATTTCGAATCATCGGGCAAACATTTGTACTTTGTCGGCGGAACAAGCATTTTACCTGTTGGTACTTGTTCTTGGTCAATTTCCAATGTATCCTTCAAAGCTTTCGCATCCTTCAAAGCTTTCGCGTCCTTCAAAGCTTTAGCTTTTGTTTTCGCATTTTCTTTTGCTGCTTTTTTCAAATCCTGTGCTTCGGGTATCATGACACGAATTCCTTCTTTCGCCAAAATACGCATAATTTCTCTTTGGAAATCGTCGTCGCTTATATTACCAGTTTCGTCCAATCTCACACCTGAATAATTTTCCAATTCATTTGCACCACCAATTGTATTTGCTCCACCTTTGTGAATGTCTTCCTCCACTTCGTGCCCATATTCCAATGTTTCTTCATATTCAAGTGGAATTTCTTCCACTGGTTTTCGAATAAGAATTCCGTCTTTTATTTCAAACAGTTCTTCATTTTCTTTGGATTTACGTTTCTTTGTATTTCTTTTTTTTGGTTTTCCTTTTTCTTTTTTCGTTTTCGTTTTTGTTTTATTATCTTGACCTACTTCGTTATACCCTCCTTTTCTCAAAGTATCCGAGCCATATGTATTAATGAATCCATAAGGATTACGAGTTACTGTTAGTACATTCCCGCTATATTGTACATAGTCAAATGTATCGAGCCCATTTTTACG
>Ga0114968_10000969_pt1 | contig 21833 bp, 21 predicted proteins | sample M_130807_EF_Meta_FD_87020 | JGI IMG/M metagenome (GOLD analysis project Ga0114968, IMG submission 87020) | Freshwater microbial communities from Lake Montjoie, Canada to study carbon cycling - M_130807_EF_MetaG | ecosystem: Environmental > Aquatic > Freshwater > Lake | place: Lake Montjoie... | reverse complement strand
TCTTCCAAGTAATCGGTTTGCACCTCTTGAATCTCCAACAGCTTTTTGTTGTGATGAACCAATAGATGGTCAATTTTTTCACTTAGAATCTTGATTTCAAGTTCAGCTTTTAGATTGATTTTGTAGTCTTGTTCGCTCCGCTTTCGGTCTTTTTGTTCTTGTCTATTTTGGCTCATCATGATGATGGGGGCTTGGATAGCTGCCAAACAGGAAAGTATCAGGTTGAGTAGGATAAAGGGAAAGGGATCGTAAGGTCTGCTCACCAGAAGCCATGCATTTAAGATGATCCAGCCTAGGATAAAAGAAAAAAAGCTGATGATAAAAAACCAACTTCCACCGAAGGATGCCACTTGATCAGCAAGCTTTTGTCCAAAGGTAAGTTTACCAGCTTTCTTTTCGTGAATATTTTCAGAAAGGATGGAGTTGTTTTTAATGGCGTCCATTACCTCCAGATCAATAACAGCGAGTTCCCCTCTTTCTTCGAGAATTAGCGAGGTTAAATACAACCTTCGGTAGGTATTCAGTTCACTGTTTGAGATGTAATCTTCTTTGGTGAAGGCTGGAAACTGGCTTTTTATCAAGTTGAAGATACCTTCCCGAAGGTCTTGCCCTTTGATTTCTTCTCCTTTAGGGATTTCTTGTTTGCTAATCGGGCTAACCTTCATTTTTTTACGGGGATAGGGTTTATACGTTTACTCCAAATAAGTAGCCTACGCCTGCAGAAAGTCCCATGGCTAGGGTTCCCCAGAGTGTTATGCGCCATATGGCTTTGCTCAGGCTCGATCCTCCTGCTTTTGCGGAAGCAGCTCCTAGCAGAATCAGAAAAAGTAAGGTGAATCCATAAAGCCAGTATTCCATTCCCGTGACAGGAGCTAAAAGTACCAGAAGCAAAGGCAAAATACCACCTACTGTAAACGAGGCTCCAGAAGCGAAAGCTGCTTGAATCGGATTTGCTTGGTTCATTTCATTGATCCCCAATTCATCACGCAAGTGTGCAGCCAAGGCATCCTTTTCAGAAAGCTCAAGAGCTACCTGCCTCGCAGTTTCTTTTTTTAGTCCTCGCTTTTCATAAATCTGCGCCAACACATGCAACTCTTGCTCGGGATAATCTTTGAGTTCCATGATTTCTCGTTCTTTATCTGCCTTTTCAATATCTGTTTGGGAGCTGACGGAAACGTATTCACCTGCAGCCATCGACAAAGCACCGGCCACTAATCCTGCTACCGTGGCCAATACAATCGGTTCACGGGTGGTACTTGCCGCTGCCATTCCGATGGCAAGGCTGGAAATGGAAATGATGCCGTCATTCGCACCCAACACCGCCGCTCGCAGCCAATTGCTTCGATGTAGGTAATGGTGATCTAAGTAGTTTTCTAGGGTTAAGTTTCTTTCGCGCATGTTTCGAACCGTTGAACTCTTTTAAATCCGGTGTTTTACAATTTCTTCTAGTACCCAGTTGGTCCGTGCAGCGGTAATGCCTGTGCTTGGACAACTTCCTTTGCCGAGTAATTCTTCCACGATACTTTGGATCAGTGGACGCTGGATGTGCTTGGGCAGTTCCAACTGAAAATGAAGTGGCTTTTGATTCGGTCTTAGCAGGGTAAATGCGCCTTCTCCAAACGTAGGAAAACGAATTTGCCCTTTCGATCCATCAATGACTATTTCGTCGATTTCAGAGGCACTCGAAGTTGTAAAGCACCAATTTCCGGTTCCCATTACCCCATTTTCAAAGACAAAGCTTCCTGTCACTAGATCTTCAGCAGCATAAGCCTTTGCCTGGTTAGTAGAAAAGCCAGCTGCGTGGGTGATTTTACCAAAAAAGAAGTCCAATAAGTCCAGCTGGTGGGAGGCTAGGTCATAAAAATAACCACCTCCGGCTATTTCAGGAATTACACGCCAATTGGTCTCGGTTTGGCTCACTAGATTGGGAGTAAGGACTTGTTTCAAGTTGATGTGTACTGTCCGAATGTCACCAATCTCGCCTTGGTCCAGTAGCTCTTTGATCTTCAAAAAATGCGGCAACTTTCTTCGGTAGTACGCCACAAATAACGGGACGCTCGCTTGCTCACAAGCTTTGATCATGTGCAGGCACTCGGCATAGGTTCTGGCCATGGGCTTTTCTACGTAGACCGGTTTGCCTGCAGCGGCTGCCAGCTGGGTGAGTTCCAAATGGACGTGTGGTGGCGTGGCGATGTAGATGGCGTTGACCTCTGGATCCTGAATCAAGTCAGTAGCCTTGCTGTACCATTTGGGAACCTCATGGCGAAGGGCATAGTCCTCTGCTTTGGCGGCATCTCTCCGCATGACAGCTACGAGCTTGCTATTTGGGATGGTGTTCATCGCTGGAGCGGACTTGAGTTCGCAGACCTTTCCCACGCCAATTACTCCCCATCGAACTGTTGTATCTTTAAATTTTTTCATGGTAGAAGGGGTAGTATAAAAAAATAGACTGGGATTTATTCGGTCCCAGTCTAGTTCAAAGTAGGTTTCTTATTGTGCTGGAGCTGGTCTTGGCTTCATCTTTAAGCTGTCAGCTGGGTAAGTAGCAGCAAGCATTGCCATTTGCTCCTTAGCCCAATCTACCAATACTTTTCGGTCGGCATCGGAAAGGTTGGCTTCAGGATGTAGCCCCATATAGGTGTAGGATGGTAGTGGCATTTCTTTGCTTTCAACCATCTCTACTATTTCTTCAAACTTGTGGTTCTGTACGCGAAGGGGAAGCGAGGTAAACTGTGAAAAGTTCAAGTGTCCTTTGCCTTCGTCGATGTGATGGTTGAGCCAAAATCCTACCGGCTGAATGTTGCTGTACCAAGGATACGTGGAGGTGTTGCTGTGGCAATCGTTACAAGCTCCTTTCATAATCGTAGCGACATGTTCGGGAACTTGGTAGTTTGTGGTAAGGTCAAAATCGGTGGTTCCCGATTCATTTTTTTCCATGGGAATAAACTGGATGGCTACCAGGATGACGATTACGGCGAAGGTGATTTTCTTGATCATGTGTTTTTTGGTTTTTTCCTTGGACTTTATTTGGTGCAAAAGGTTTAACACAGTAAACAAGTTACTAAAAAATAGCAATCAATGAAAGAAGTGTGGCTTTTTTATAATGATTACCAAAGGTAAAACAGTCTTTGGGAACACTTTTTTGGCATGTCCGAACTTATCGGTACCGAGCCCCATCAATCACTAGACTGAGTCCAGCCTGAAAAATCACCAGACCTAGAGTTCCTGTCCAAAACCAATCTTCTCCCCCTAATTTTTCCACTCCGGCATGAATGCAAGTCGACAGTCCTGTCCCGGTGAGGAGTAATCCAGCCACGGACTGGAAAAACCAGCGTTTTTTATTTTTTTTCATAGGTAATTTTTCGTTTTAAAATTGAGTGATCATTGCCATCCCTTTTTCTTCGAAGGAGTCCATGCGCGTCAAGGCTTCTGCGGCATCTTCAAGAGAAATTCTCCTTCCAATTAATTCTTCTGGAGCAATTTTTTGTTCCAAAATCATTTGCATCATTTCGGGGTATGCATGCGCCTGCATGCCATGGCTACCGATGATTTCTAGTTCCTTGGCAATCACAAGGTGCATGGGAACAGGTGGGTTGGCTTCGCTTCCTGCCAAAAGGCCAACTTGGATGTGTTTTCCGCGTTTTCGCAAACAGGAAATTGAGTTGTAGCTGGTCACTTTACTGCCCAAGGCGTCGATCGATACATGAACGCCTCCCTTGCTGAGTTCCAGGATATGCGAAGCGACATCAGGCTCCTTAACCGCATCCACCAAATAGGTTGCCCCCGCTGCCTTGGCAAAAGCCAATTTCGCTGCATCGATGTCCACTGCAATGACTGTTGCTCCTTGTGCCGCAGCGATCATAATGGCAGATAAACCTACACCCCCACATCCATGCACTGCCACTAGTTGTCCGCCACTGACTTTGCCTTGCGCGACTACCGCTCGAAAGGAGGTGGCAAATCGGCATCCCAAACTTGCCGCAGATTCGAAACTTACGGAGTCGGGTAATTTCACCAAATTGGTCGCTGCCCGGTGTACGGCCACATATTGTGCAAAAGAGCCCCAGTGCGTAAATCCAGGCTGAAACTGATCGTCGCAAATCTGTTGGTTCCCAGTTTGGCAAGTGGGACATGTTCCACAGGCACAAACAAAGGGAACGGTGACCCGATCTCCTACTTTCCAGTTGCGCACTCCTTTGCCCAGTTCACGGATGACTCCGGCAAATTCATGCCCTGGTACATGCGGCAGTACGATGTCGGGATCATGCCCCATCCATCCGTGCCAATCACTGCGGCAGAGGCCTGTTGCCTTTACTTCTAGGAGGATGCCTTGATCCGGTGTTTCGGGGTCTTCCACTTGGGTGACCTGAGGGGCTTTTCCAAATGATTCAATTAAAAGGGCCTTCATGGGCTGAATTTTTACGGTAAGAAGGGATGAAAATACGCATAAAAAAAACCGTGAGCACTTGTCTCACGGTTAATTTCGATCCGTTTTTGAGATTTAAACCTCAAATCCAGCTCTGTAGGTTCTGCCGACAAACTGGTTGGCTTCTTCCAAGTTGGTGATGCGCATATTTTCTCCGTCCCAAAGCAACTTTCTGCGGCCAAAGAATTCCTGCTGACCCTTGCTGTTTGGTCTACGAAGCATGAAACTGCGAATGGCCAGGTTGCCCATCAATACCGTTTCGGTCATTGGTCCTGCATAATCGAAGGAAGAGGTGAGGCCTTTGTGTTCGGTAGAACCAAAGCCAGCTTTGCAGGCATCCACCCACTTGCGTTGGTGTCCATATTCAGGTTCTGTTCCTTCAATACGGTCAGGACCAAATTCCTTGGTGCCGTCGTAGAGGTATAGCTTCGGCATCAGCGGGGAGCTGTCGTTGATGTTGTGGGTAATGATTCCTTTTTCACCGATCATCATGACTCCATTTGCTGAGTTGGCGCCTCCAAGATCGTGGTCTGCAGGAATAATGTCTGGGTGGGAAGGGCGGATTCCACCATCCATCCAGGTCATTTCTAGAGGAACCGCATTTTTACCAGTTGGGCCGTAATGTAAGGTAATGAAAGAAGAAGCTGGGCAGCCTGCTGGATTGTAGTCCGGAGTCCACATTTGGGAGTAGACCGAACCTACTGAACATTCGGCATCAAGCGGGTACTGGAGACCAAGCATTCGGAAAGGAATATCCATCAAGTGGCATCCTACATCTCCTAGTGCGCCTGTTCCATAATCCCACCAACCTCTCCAGTTGAACGGATGCAAATTGGGAGTAAATGGAATTTCAGGTGCTGGGCCTAGCCAAAGGTCCCACTCCATGTCTGAAGGTTTATTGCTTGGATCTGCTTTCGGAAAGGCGCCACCTTGAGGCCAAACGGGACGGTTGGTCCAGATCTGTACCTTGGCTACTTTTCCTATTTTGTCGGAATCCATCCAGCCTTTGATCATGTCCATAAGTGGGTTGGAAGCTCCTTGGTTTCCCATCTGGGTCACCACTTTTTTATCTCTTGCCATCTGGGTTAGCAATCGTGCCTCCCGGATGTTGTGTGTCATTGGCTTTTGTACATAGACGTGTTTGCCGCGCTCCATGCAAAACTTTGCTGCCGGACCGTGTACGTGGTCTGGGGTAGAAATGGTCACCGCATCGATTTCCTTCATCTCCTCCAGCATTTTGCGGTAATCTGCAAATAGCTTTGCATTTGGAAAACTGGCAACCGAGTCTTTGGCGGAACCGGAGAAATCCACGTCGCACAAGGCTACAACACGCTCTCTGCCTTTTACAGAGGCATTGAGGATATCGCTCCTTCCTTTTCCTCCTGCTCCAATCGCAGCCAGTACAAGCTGGTCAGAAGGGGAGGTGAAGCCCACTCCGCCAAGCACATGTCTAGGAACGATGAAAAAAGAAGAGGCAATGGCTGCATTTTTGATAAAATCTCTCCTGGATTGACCGGAGGTTTTGGATTCTGGTTTTTTCATAGGTTACGTTGTTGACAGACTATATAAGTATTGGCTAGATTAAGTAGTCGCTTTAAGAGTTGTGAGGTTCATAAAACAAGGTTTTTGCTTGCACCATTACATTATTCCCCAAGTTGCTTTTGATTTTTGTGAAAGGCAAAGAAAAAATCAAAAATTCCGTATTCGGCTAGAAATTAAACTTTTAAGCTAGGTTGAAGTTTAGAGGTAGTGAAACGAGTTTCAGTGGATTATAAAAATATTCTACTGAATTTTCTTCTCAACTAAAGTTTTCGTTCATTCGAAATAGAATACTTCCAAAGGATTCTTCTCGTTTCTCCCAATAGCCTTCTTTTTATGGAGGATATGGTTGGAGCTAAAAAATTAAATAATTCCAATACCTAAAGATAAGCCCATTTCATGATCATCGGCGTAGTAAAAGAAACCAAGGAATATGAAAACCGAGTGGCCCTGAGCCCAGAGGTTGTGAAACTCATACGGAAAAAAGGATTTGACGTGGTGGTGGAGTCTGGAGCTGGAGAAAAATCTTATTTTTCGAATCAAGACTATGAAGCAGCAGGTGCGACCATTGGAACTTCCAAGGATGCATTGGGGGCGGATTTGGTGCTGAAAGTCAATTTGGCGACCCCAGAAGAAATAGCCTTGATGAAAGAAGGCGCTGCCTACATTTCCTACATGTATGCCTACCAGCACCCAGAAGTGCTGGCAGCTTTCAATGCAAAGCGCATCAGTTCCTTCTCTATGGATGCGGTCCCTCGTATCTCTCGTGCCCAAAAAATGGATGCCTTATCCTCACAGGCCAACCTCGCAGGCTATAAAGCCGTGCTGCTCGGGGCAAATTATCTAGGAAAAATATTTCCTTTGCTCATGACTGCTTCGGGAACAATAACACCTGCTCGGGTTTTGATTTTTGGAGCTGGAGTGGCGGGTTTGCAGGCCATAGCAACAGCCAAAAGGCTAGGAGCGGTGGTGGAATGTACCGATGTACGCCCCGAAACGAAGGAACAAGTTGAGTCCCTAGGCGGTAGGTATTTGAGCGTGGAGGGTGCCGAAGGTGTAAAAACCGAAGGAGGTTATGCCCGGGAGGTATCTGCAGAATACTTAGAGAAGCAGCAGCAGCTGATCCGTGAGAAAATCAAGGATGCGGATTTGGTGATTACGACGGCCTTGGTGATGGGTAAAAAATCTCCGATTCTGGTCACAGAGGACATGGTGAAGAGCATGAAGGCAGGGTCAGTGATTGTGGATATGGCAGTTGAATCTGGAGGCAATTGTGCGATCTCTGAGAAAAACGCTACCGTAGTCAAGCATGGTGTTACCCTAGTTGGAGAATCCAATCTTCCCTCCTTGCTCCCTGTCAATGCCAGTCAGCTTTATGCAACCAACATCAGTACCCTTGCCTTTCATTTGGTAAGTGAGGCTGGTATCACTCTTGACTTGGAGGATGAAATCACCAAGGGAGTATTGATTACGCATCAAGGGGAACTCGTACACGCGTTTACCAAACAAATTCTTTCTCAATAAAACCATCAACTATGTCTATTTCAGCGCTAATTGTACTGATTTATGTTCTTGTCCTGGCGAGTTACCTCGGGTTTGAACTCATATCTAAGGTGCCACCCACCTTGCATACTCCCTTAATGTCGGGATCAAATGCCATTTCAGGAATCACCATTGTTGGGGCTCTGATGGCTTGCAATGAATTGGGATATACAACCCTCAGTAAGTGGTTGGGCATGTTTGCCTTGGTTTTGGCTACCATCAATGTGGTCGGCGGTTACGCCGTGACCGATCGCATGCTTAAAATGTTTAAGAAAAAATGAACACGGGAATTCAACTCGCCTATCTGGTAGCTTCTGTGCTATTTATTATAGGCATCAAGTACTTGGGAAAAACCAAAGATGCCCGTAAGGGTAATTTTATCTCCGCAGTAGGCATGCTGATTGCGATTGTGGCTACTTTGCTTACCCTCGAAGTACTGACCTTTATTGAAATTGGTGTCTGTGTGTTAATTGGCTCTGTGATTGGCTTGTACTATGCCTATAAAGTGCCTATGACCAAAATTCCAGAAATGGTAGCCCTCTTCAATGGCTTTGGTGGATTGGCTTCCTTTGCTGTGGCCTTGTCCGATTATTACCTCAAGAGTGAGACCAATCTGGCTTCTTTGGATGCCGTCAATCTGACGAGTATTGTTTTATCCTTGTTAATTGGCGGGGTGACCTTTACAGGTTCCATGGTCGCTTACCTCAAGTTGGACGGAAAAGTATCTGGGCAGCCCATCACCTTCAAAGGGCAGCATGCGCTCAACTTATTTTTATTGATCGCCTTTGTAGCAGCTTCAGTATTGGTGTTTCTAGACCCCACTCAGGTCACCTTCATCGTGATTTTGATTGTCATTTCCTTGTTGCTAGGCGTGATGACAGTGATCCCAATTGGAGGGGCGGATATGCCCGTGGTGATTTCTTTGCTCAACTCGTACTCTGGTATGGCTGCTTGCGCCACCGGTTTTATCTTGAATAACAATGTGCTAATCGTGGCAGGCTCGCTCGTAGGTGCCTCAGGAATTATCTTGACACAGATCATGTGCAAGGCCATGAACCGTTCCTTGGTGAATGTTTTGCTGGGTGGTTTTGGGCAAACGGTAGCTACTGGTGGAGCGGATGGTCCTGCGGTAGTGGTGAAAGAGATTGGTGTGGAGGAAACAGCCATGCTATTTGATTCTGCCTCTTCCGTGATAGTGGTTCCTGGTTACGGCATGGCAGTAGCCCAAGCGCAGCATGTGATCCGAGAGTTGATGGAGCAGTGTGAAAAACGAAACATCAATTTTAGGTTTGCCATTCACCCTGTAGCTGGTCGTATGCCGGGTCACATGAATGTGCTCTTGGCCGAGGCCAATATCTCTTACGACAAGTTAATTGAGATGGATGACATCAACGAGGACTTCTCGAATACGGATCTGGTTTTTGTGGTAGGTGCCAACGATGTGGTCAATCCAGCCGCTAGAACGAATCCAGAAAGTCCGATTTTTGGTATGCCGATCTTGAATGCGGATAAGGCACGCACAGTTATTGTGTCTAAGCGAAGCATGGGTAAAGGCTATGCAGGAGTTGAAAATGAGTTGTTTGGATATCCAAACTGCCTCATGCTCTTTGGCGATGCCAAGCAGACCATCACCAAGGTGGTTAGTGAAATGAAAGACATGGCCTAAGCGCTATGCTTTAGTCCAGTCCCAAGGATAGCTGTAACGGAAGGAGCTGAAAACTTTTGCGGTGCCAAAGGCAGCTTCCATGGGACTGGATTCCTTCCCGATGCTTTTTAGTAGGGTAGCCTGCATTTTGTTCCCAGCCATAGTGGGGAAATTCCTGGGCTAGTTTTTCCATCATCTCATCCCGATACACTTTTGCTAGGATGGAAGCAGCGGCAATGGAAGCAAATTTCCCATCCCCTTTGATCACACAGGTGTAGGAATAGGGAAGTGTGGATTTCCAGCGATTGCCATCAATCAGCAGGTGTTCGGGTGCTTGTGGGAGTTGCAGAATGGCGCGTTCCATGGCCAGGAAAGAAGCTTGTAAGATATTGATTTGGTCTATTTCTCCTGCGCTAGCCTCTGCTATCGCCCAGCCAATCGCTATTTCTTTGATTTCTTGAATTAAGTTTTCCCGAGTTTTTTTTGTTAGTTTTTTCGAGTCCTGAATCCAGGGATTGCGGTAGTCCGATGGTAAAATTACTGCCGCAGCGACCACTGGGCCAGCTAGGCAGCCTCTGCCTACTTCATCGCAACCTGCTTCGATCCGATTAGCTTCTAAAAAGGGGAGAAGTGTCATCGCTGTGACTGGCTGTGGGTTGGTAATAGGAATGGATCATTTCTGCCACTAAGGCTGTCCAACCCGTTTGATGGGATGCCCCTAGGCCTTTGCCGCTATCACCATGGAAGTATTCGAAGAAAAGTAGGTGGTCTTTGAAGTGGGGATCTTCTTGAAACTTGGTTTGGTTGCCGTACATGGGACGTTTCCCATTTTTATCTCGGGTAAAGATGGAGATGCATCGGAGCGAGAGCTCCTTGGCAATCATGTCCAAGGTGAGAAATTTGCCCGATCCTGTTGGGTATTCAATGGAGAGGTCTTCGCCGTAATAGCTATCAAACTTCTTCAGAGATTCCATGATCAGAAAGTTGATTGGAAACCAAATGGGTCCTCGCCAATTGGAGTTTCCACCAAACATTTGGGTGTCTGCCTCTCCAGGTGTGTAGCGAATCGAAAGCGTATCCCCATTAAATTTCATCGTATAGGGGTTGTTTTCGTGGTATTTGGAGAGCGATCGTATGCCAAATTCGCTCAGAAATTCGGTTTCATCGAGCATGCGTTGGAGCACGCTTTTCATGCGGTGACCCCGGAGTAAGGAGAAAAGTCTTCGTTTGCCGTATCCGGGTTGAACCCAACTCGAAACCAATGCGGCTAGTTTAGGTTTTTCTTTGAGAATGAAATCCAGGCGTTTTTTGAATTCGGGAAGTGAGTCAAATAGCTCTTCACGAATGGGCTCTACCGCAAAAAGAGGAATCAAGCCGACAATAGACCTTACTTTCAGTTTTTTGGGGTCCTTCCCACGGTAATGAAACACATCGTAGAAGAAGTTGTCTTCGTCATCCCAGAGGGAAATTTGTTCCGAAGAGATGGTATTCATTGCACCGGCAATGTAGAGGAAGTGCTCTAAGAATTTGGTTGCGCTAAACTGATAGACTGTATTGTGTTCGCAGAGGTCAAGGGCAATTCGCAGCATGTTGAGCGAAAACATAGCCATCCAAGAGGTGCCATCAGCCTGTTCTAATTTGCCTTGGTAGTATTGGGCATGATTTCGGTCAAATAGGGAGATGTTATCCAAGCCAAGGAACCCTCCTTCAAAGATGTTGTTGCCTTCGGAATCTTTTCGATTGACCCACCACGTGAAGTTGAGCATGAGCTTGTGCATGGCTCGTTCCAGAAATTGCTGATCACCCCTCCCTCCATTTAGCTTTTTATCTATCTGATATACCCGCTGAACCGCATAAGCATGTACTGGCGGATTTACATCTGAAAAATTCCATTCGTAGGCCGGTATCTGCCCGTTGGGATGCATGTACCACTCGTTGAGGAGGAGAAGCAACTGATTTTTGGCAAATTCAGAATCGATTCGAGCGAGTGGAATGCAATGAAATGCCAAATCCCAAGCGGCATACCAAGGATATTCCCACTTGTCCGGCATCGAGATGATATCAAAGTTCTGCAGGTGTGTCCAACTGTTGTTCCTCCCTTTTTTCCGTTCTTGTGGCGGTTGGTAGCGTCCCGGATCACCCTCTAACCAGCGGCTGACATCGTAATAGTAAAACTGTTTGGACCAAAGCAAGCCTGCATACCCTTGGCGCTGAATGGCTTGATGCTCTGGATTGGAAACTTTTTCTTGCAGTACCTGGTAGAATTCATCTGCTTCTTTTTTTCGCTGCGCGAGAATCTCAGGAATAGCCTTCTGTGAATCTTCTTCAAGCTGTCTTTGCATGCGGAATTGAACCTTCGTCTCTCCGCCAGCAGGGATGTTCAACTCATAGATCGCTGCAGCCTTGGTACCCGTGCCGTTGTTCAGTCTGGAGGCATCTCCATGCAGGAGGTAGTCATTGATGGCATCTTTGGTCGATTTACGCTCATTTGGGATGCCATAGAGTCGTTTCCGGTTGGTTTCATTGTCACAAAAAACCAGTTCTTGATGTCCCTTGAAAGTGAAAATATAGTTCCCTGACTTGGGATTAAAGGCCTTCAAGGAATCCGAATTAATCTGGGTCATCTTGGGCATAAAGGGTTCATGCCCTGTAAACCAAAATTTACGAAACCAGACCGTTGGCAATACCCAGAGCTTTGCTGCTTCAGGACCTCTGTTGGTAATGGTCGCTGACGCCACAATATCCTCTGCGTCGGCCTTTGCATATTCAATCACAATGTCAAAATACCGGTCGTTATCAAAAATACCAGTATCTAACAATTCGTACTCGTTCTCGAGTTTGCTTGCCTTTTTATTTTCATTTACCAGCTTTTGGTAAGGAAACTCAGCCTGAGGATACTTGTACAGCATCTTCATGTAGCTGTGCGTTGGAGTAGAATCCTGGTAGAAGTAGATTTCTTTGACATCTTCCCCATGGTTGCCCTGGTTGCCCGTCAATCCAAAAAATCGTTCCTTCAAAAATGGATCTTTGCCATTCCAAAAGGCCCAAGCCATGCAAATAATTTGCCGGTGGTCTGAGATCCCTGCGATTCCCTCTTCTCCCCATCGGTAGGCTTTGCTCCGAGCATGGTCGTGGGTGACATTTTCCCAAGCCGCTCCGTCGGAACTGTAATCTTCACGCACCGTGCCCCATTGGCGATCCGTGAGGTAGGGTCCCCATTTCTTCCAATGCTTCTTTTTTTCTTTATCTTCTTGGATTCGTGTATGTTCGGCAGACATGAACGTGTTCTTCGTTGGGCGAGGGGGTGAATTTATCATTTTCACCGCACATAGCAGCAAAAGAATTTACTTCATTCACTAAAAAATACCCTTCCTTACCGAAAAAATCAGGCTTTGATTCATCCATTTTCTACTTTAATTCCACTATCAATCGATTGAATTCTCTTTTTCCAATCCATGCATTAATAAACATTAACTATCTGATTCATAAAAATTAAATTAAATTTGAGTTCAATTTTTTGTTTCCTAGCCCTATTTCTAAAGTCCATGAAAAACGCTACTTCTTTTCCGATGAAGTCAAGACTCTTATTTGGGATTTCCCTTGTTCTATTTTTCGCAGGTATTTATTTTGGAGTAATCCGAAAATCAACAGCAGAAAAGGAATTAAATAGCTCTAGTTTTAATGCTGTTGCCCTTTCTGAGAATGCGCCTGTAAGTTTTGTGAGTCAGAGTAATAAATACGCTACAAGTGACTCTGAATTGGTAAAAACCTACAACCAGTTGTATGGAAAATTTCAATTGAAGGCCTTTGCTAACCGCCAATTTTCCATTCCTACCGATCAAGAAATCGAAGCACTACGAATGGAGTCGAACGCATTGGATCAACTCTATTTCAAGATGAATGCTGAAGAGCGCAAAAAGATCAAACGAGTCTCTTTCCCCTATGCCAAACTTGAGGTAGCTGGGAAAGTGACCTACAAAAGATTTGAAGACCTAACTCAGGAGGAAAGAGAAAGTCTTGGTTGCTAGTTTAGAACTAGTTTAGTGCTGTCGTTTTGAGCGGTTTGCTCCTTTTTGCGCACTAGTTTTTTGAATTCTGTAGGCCAACTTTCAGTCCACTCCCGGTAGTTTACCGTGTGGTTTGGATCTGGAAGATGCAGTGTTGTGAGGAGTGAAAAGTCAAAGAAATCAGCTTTTTTTCCTGCTCCAGACGCTTCCCCATCCAAAGCATTGCAGGCTTGTTCGTATTGCCCAGCTACAGGCACCATCATTACTGGCTTTCCTAAGTACATCGCTTCACAGACGGACTCAAAACCTGCAGTGCAAAGCAGCCCTTTGCAGGCAGCCATAGCCTCTAGAAAGCCTTGATCATTTACTTTGTGGAAACTTAGGTTTGGTAGTGGGCACTCGACTTCCTGAGCTCCTTTTTTATCCCAAAATGCTTTGATCTGTACCTCAGGATTCAGTTTTGCAAAGGAGAGTACCTCCTCTGAATAACCAGGATTGACCATGTAAGCCAGGTAAAAATTACCTTCACTCACCTTCAACTCTTTCACTTCTTTGCGGAGCAATGGAGGAACTACTCGAAGTCCAGCTTGGTTTTCTTTCGGAAGAAAAGATAGGGCGAGACGCTCCTTAGCTCCAATTGCCGTGAGCCGGGTGTGCATTCTAAATAAAATTTTTTCTAGCCTACGTCCTGTAGGAAATACAAAATCTGGGTGAGCCTCAAGGTATTGATGACCTATGGTCCAAAAAGCTGATTTTGGTCTAAATAAAAGGGAGTAAAGGCCTCCCAAGGGCTCGTAAAAATTAAGGACTACATCGGGTTTTTTCTCTTCAACTACTCGGTGGATATGTTGCAAACTTTTCCAGAAAATTGGAAGCTTAAAGAGATTGGTAGTAATCGTTTTTCCAAGAAGAATTTGTTTTTCTAAGCCATCTGTTTCAAAGTTTGGGCTTTCCACTGAGGTGACTTCAACTCCAATTTTTTGAATGAAAAATTCAGGAAGGTTCCGTCTTGGACTTTTGCCCACTACTACTCCACACAGCTCGTGACCTTCTGATCGTAGGATTCCTGCGAAGGAAAGTGCCTGGGTGAGGTGTCCGCGCCCTTCCCCTTGAATCAAAAATAAGAAACGCATGGTTGATTTACAGCTGGATACTTCTTGAACTGAGCTGTTCGTCTTCTATGCCAGTAAAGGCCACGTGGGGTAAAATGCGCTCTTCCAAATGGTCCGGCTCTATCCTTAGTTCGGTAGGTGTAGGATAATTTATTTTCTTGAAATCAATCTCATTGAAATAAATCAACTCCCAATTTCCTTCGAAATCTTCAGCTAAGGCACTCATGGTCTCCACCCAATCCCCAGAATTCAAGTAATGAATCCCATCAATCATTCGATTTTCTGGTTTATGGATATGGCCACAGATGATTCCATCGCAACCTTTGGCTTTCGCCATTTTGGCTAATTCCATTTCGTAATCATCGATGTAAGAAACTGCCTTCTTCACTTTTCCTTTAATGAACTGAGATAGGGAAAAGTAGGGTAGGCCTTTTCTCATTCGGTAGTAATTGACCACTCGGTTGAGCCATAGCAAAAAAGTGTAGCCCACATCCCCGAGGTAAGCAATCCAGCGTAGGTTGGTGGTGATGCTATCAAAAACATCTCCATGGGTAATGAAATAAGTTTTTCCGTTACTTTCGTAGGTCATGTCTGCTAGGATTTGCAGACCGCCGATTTGTATGGGAAGGATTTGATCTAAAAAGTCATCGTGATTTCCTCGAAGGTAAAAGACCTTTGTAGACTGATTTTCCATCATTTTCAACACACGGTTGAAAAATCGGGTATGCTTCCGTTTCCAGCTTCCTGACTTTTTTAGCTGCCATCCGTCGATGATATCGCCATTTAGGATGAGATTATCGCAGTGAAATTGTTTTAAAAACCGTACAATTTCTTTTGATTTGGAGCCCTTGGTTCCCAAGTGAACATCCGAAACAATAATGGTTTTGTAGTGAGTCTTCACGTAGGTCGTTTTGTTTCACAAATTGGACAGCAAACGTCACTTGACTATGTTTGAAATGTTATGTTTTTGTGTCTAAAACGAAATTTAATTTCACTTAAATTAAAGTTAGGTTAATTAAAAGTTAAAAATCAGTATGGATTTCAACAATTTTATACCAGCCCCTGATAAAATAATCCATCAACTATTATGCAGGCGGTTTGTACCACTTGCCTATCAATCCTTAGTTTCGTTCTTGTAACCCACCCTTTCCATGAAAAAGATACTCCTTAGCCTAAGTTGCCTGCTTGTCATTTTCTCAAGTGTTGCACAACAACCCTCCACCAAAGGAAATTACGAGCTCGCAGCTCGTTTTTCACCCGATAAACTGAAGAAAATGATTTTTTCTACTAGCGTAGATGCGCATTGGATGAAAAAATCAGATCGATTTTGGTACGAATACGAAACTTCTCAAGGAAAAAAATGGCTGCTGGTAGATCCGGTACGGAGAACAAAAACACCGCTCTTTGATGCAGATAAACTTGCGGCCGAGTTGACTCGGGCAGTCAAAGACCCCTTTGATGGGCAGCACCTCAAGTTGGACAACATGAAGCTTTTAGCCGATGAAAATACAGTCCAATTCACGGTGAAAAGTACGGCTGATGTATTGAAAAAGGATTGGGCTGAGCTGAAAGCAAAAAACAAAAACTCTAAAGACTCACTGGAAAAGAAGGTGCATACCTTTCAATTCAATTTGATTTCTCAGCAACTTAAAGAAATCGAAACTGTAAAAGAGCCTACGCGCCTTGCTTGGGCCAACATTGCACCTGACTCCTCCAAGGTAGTGTATGTCAAAAACTTCAACTTGTATTGGATGGATAAAGCCAATTTCTTGAAGGCGGTTAAGGATTTGAAAGACACAACCCTGGTAGAAACTGCGATTACTAAAGATGGAGTGGCAGATTACGAGTACGGCTGGGGAGATCGAGGTGATGACAATGTGGAGGTAGAAAAAAAGAAAAACGATCGAAAGCGAGCTCCTGTGCTTTGGAGTGCGGATAGCAGGCAATTTATTCTTACGCGCACGGATCAGCGAAAAGTGAAAGACCTCTGGGTGATTCACAACACCCGAGATCCGAGACCCACCTTGGAAACGTACAAGTATGCCATGCCAGGGGAGAAAGAGCAGCCAATCACTGACTTGATCCATTATTCCTTTGAAACTCAAAAATTGAGCAATTTACCCATTGCAACTTTTAAGGATCAAACCGTATCGCTTTGGTCAACTACTCCTCCAGCAAATACACGTGACGATGAATTCCGACCTACTACCTGGTTGGGTAATGCCACTGAATTTTACCTTGCTTTGACCTCTCGTGACCTGAAGCGAGTGGATGTTTTGCGTTGGAATTTGAAAACCAATCAGAAGGAAGTGGTGATCGAAGAAAGAAGCAATACCTACATCGATTTTGAAAAACCCGAGTTGGTAGGCAATGACTTGATCTGGTGGTCTGAGCGCGATGGCTGGGGGCACTTTTATCTTTATGGAAAGGACGGCACTTTAAAACGTCAGCTTACCTCAGGACCGTACCACACGGCTGGTGCTGCTCGAGTAGATGCTTCCCTTCGTAAGCTTTACTTTACTGCCAATGGCAAAGAAAAAGGAGAAGATCCCTACTACGAACACCTGTATTCGGTGTCCCTTGATGTGGGAGCAGTTGCCTTATTGAATAAAGGGGATTTCAACCATGAAATTAACATCAATGACGCAGCTTCTTACTTTGTTTCTAATTTTTCTAGAGTCAATACGGTTCCTGCATCTGCTTTGTACGATCGAAATGGAGCCAAAATCATGGATTTGGAGACAGCAGACCTGAGCCAACTACTTGCTGCAGGATACCAGTTTCCAGAGCCTTTTACCTTCAAGGCAGATGATGGCATTACCGACTTGTTTGGCGTGATGTACAAGCCTTTTGATTTTGATTCTACGCGTACTTATCCGCTGGTGCAATACGTGTATCCTGGTCCACAGACCGAGGCGGTCAATAAGTCCTTTGGTAGAGGTATGGACCGTACGGATCGATTGGCACAATTTGGCTTTGTAGTCGTGACCCTTGGCAACCGAGGAGGTCACCCGGCTCGATCCAAGTGGTACCACAACTATGGGTATGGAGATCTCCGGGATTATGGATTGGCAGATAAAAAAGCGGCTGTAGAGCAGTTGGCAGATCGTCATTCCTTTATTGACCGCAGCAAAGTGGGCATACATGGACATTCGGGTGGAGGTTTTATGTCCACTGCGGCATTGTTGGTTTATCCAGACGTGTTTAAGGTGGCGGTTTCTTCTGCAGGAAATCACGAAAACAACATTTACAACCGCTGGTGGTCTGAGAAGCACCATGGTGTTCAGGAACGTATTTTGCCAAGTGGAGACACGACTTTTGTGTACCAGATAGAGAAGAACTCTGAATTGGCAAAAAATCTAAAAGGACACTTGATGCTCAGCACGGGTGATGTAGACAACAATGTGCATCCTGCAGGCACCATCCGCATGGCCAATGCCTTGATTAAGGCTGGCAAGCGGTTTGAATTCGTATTGCTACCTGGACAGCGCCATGGATATGGAGACATGAATGAATATTTCTTCTGGAAGATGGGCGATTACTTTGTAGCTCATTTATTGGGAGACAGCAGCCCTCCACCAGTGGATATGGTAGAGATGCAGCGGGATAAACCAAAAGACAACTAATCCAAGCTCCCCTTTGTAAAATCCCTCAAAAAGAAACCTTTTTGAGGGATTTTCCCTTTTTACTTCCTTGCAATTCAAATCCTGCTGCCCTATATTTAAACTTTAACGAGTCAATTCAACTAGTTCAGCTAGACTTAACTTACACGAATATGCCAAAGTGCGTTCATTTGGGAGCGAAATTGAAGTGCTCTTTTGGGGCAGGACCCAAGGATATGATAGTTTTACCCATATCAATGGCCATGAATGCTAATAAGCCTTTGGCTGCTCAGATGGATTTTATACCGATGTTGAATGTCCCTGCTTTTGGGCAGTGTAAGTCACCTCTCAATCCTATGAATTGGAAAATGGTAGGCCCAGTTCCTGTATTTGTTCCTTCTTCTTGTATTCCGATCACTGTAGCGCCTTGGTCCCCAGTTGCCAAGAAACTCAAATTAGGAGGATTTCCAGCGATGCTTGCAACTAGTAAAACGATGTGTATTTGGATGGGATCAATTACTGTTGACAAACCAGGTGTAACTAATGTAGAGGCTAAATAAACAGTAGCTTACAACTATTTTTTTTAGGGATGAGCTAGCTATTCACTGTTTTTTGACCAAAACTTTGGAGCAAGTCAAGCGTATTTTTAAAAGAGAAAATCCACTTAATCACCATATTGAAGTAAAAATTAAATATTAAAAAAAAACCAAGAAATAATCAATTGAAAATTTCTTGGGGGTTTGGAATGGAGAAAAGAAGGTTATTCTATTTCGAAAGCATACTCTCCATCCTCGTCGATGTAAATAGTTACAATTTTAGCCTCGCACAAGTCCAATTCGTTTAGATAGATATAAGTTTCTTCTGAAGCGTCTTCGGTCAACCTAAGGTTCCAGGTACAGATGGTCTCATCATCAATATAATCGAATGTAATGTCTATGACAGCCCCATCTTCTACGATATCTTGAGGAAGGATATCATCTCCCCAATCATCTTCGTCAGCATTTGTATCTGTCAAATACACGGCATAGAAGGAATTACCAGTTTTATTGACCAATTTAAAGTCTAGGACAGTCTGCGCTTGAGTCCAAGTTGTAGCCGCAAAAACAAGGGCTACGATAAGTACTAGTTGTTTTTTCATATTGAACGGTTTTTAGTAAGGGTGCAAACCCAATTAAATATTAAAATTATTTATAACTTAAATTATTTGAACTTATTAGGAAATTTTGAAATCTACAATAAGGAGATATTATTATTTCGTAAAAAGATCCCTAAGTCATTAATTATTTCTAAATCAAGAAGAAATGGAAGTAGCTTTTCCCTTGGGTCATCTAAAAAGTTGTAATAGAGGCATTTAAAGTGTAATGCTCTACTTAGATTCGGATCAATGCATTGACGGCATCAGTTATTTTTTGAGGGGAGGATCATTTTTTGATTTTAAAAAATGCCCCAATCGGTGGAGTTTCAACCGATGTATTGAAGGGAGATTTGCGAACTGATCAAAAAAAACGCCCAATAAATTCTCAACTGAAAATTTCTTGGGCGTTTGGGAAAGGGAAAAAGAAGGTTATTCTATTTCGAAAGCATACTCTCCATCTTCGTCGATGTAGATTGTTACAATTTTAGCCTCGCATAGGTCCAATTCAGTTAGATAGACCCAGGTTTCTTCTGAGGCGTCTTCTGTCAACTTGAGATCCCAAGTGCAGATGGTCTCGTCATCCGTATAATCGAATGTAATGTCAATAACATCTCCATCTTCCACCATGGCGTCAGGAAGGATATCCTCACCCCAATCTTCAGTATCGGTATCTGTCAAATACACGGCATAGAAGGTGTTGCCAGTTTTATTGACCAATTTAAAGTCTAGGACAGTCTGCGCTTGAGTCCAAGATGTAGCCGCAAAAACAAGGGCTACGATAAGTACTAGTTGTTTTTTCATGTTGAACGGTTGTTAGAAAGGGTGGAAACCCAGTTAAATATTAAAATTATTTATAACTTAAATTCCCCAAACTTATTGTGAAATTTTGAAATCTACAATGAGGCGATATTATTTTTTTGTAAAAAGATCCCTTAGCCAATAATTATTTCTAAATCGATAAGAAATGGAAGTAGCTTTTCCCTTGGGTCATCTAAAAAAGGTGTATTTGCAATAAAATCATTCCTGTAGATGCAGACCCTGCATCGAATATTTCAAGGTCTTTTTTGAGGAAATAGTCAATTTTTGAGATTAAAAAATGCTCCAATCGGGGGAGTCTAAATCGAACTATTGAGGTGAGATTTGCTAACTGATCAAAAAAAACTCCCAAGAAATTCAACTGAGAATTTCTTGGGCGTTTAGGTAAATTAAAAGACGACTATTCTACTTTGAAAGCATATTCCCCATCTTCGTCTATGTATAACGTTAAAATTGAAACCTCACATAGGTCAATTTCATTGATGTAGATATAATCCTCTTCTGAAGCGTCATGTGTCAGCCTGAGATCCCAGATGCAGAGGGTCTCATCACCAACATAGTCGAATGTAATATCGATGGTATCTCCATCTTTCACGATATCTTCAGGAAGGATGTCCTCACCCCAATCTTGCGTATCGGTATCTGTTAAATACACGGCATAAAAATCTTCGCCAGTGTTATTTACCAATTTAAAATCTAAAATAGTCTGCGCTTGAGTCCATGTTGTAGCCGCAAAAACAAGGGCTACGATAAGGAATAGTTGTTTTTTCATGTTGAACGGTTTTTTGTAAGGGTGAAAACTAGGTTGTTAATTAATTTTTTTAGCTGCTTAATAGGCTAATTTAATGGGGAATTTTTATAAACCCCAAAAATTCAGAATTATTAATTTGTTACAAAAGATAAAAATTTATTCAAACCTATCCTTTCCTAAAAGCCACAGCTACAATAAGTTAGCTTTTCCCTAGTGTGAACCAAAAAATCAGGTAGATCACAAGTGTCGCTCCGCTGCTAATCCCAAAGGTTAGGCCTCCGACACCAAAGAAAAATACAAGGAATAGGCCTCTCAATAGACCGGAGGAGGTTCCAAGGGAGCGTGCAATGCCACCCAATACACCACCAAGCCATTTGTCAGTTGCGTTTCTAGTCATAGTGAATTTATTTTTTTGTTCAGTTGGGGTTAGTCTAAAGGATAAAAGTAAGAATATAGAAATTTAGGTCCATGCTATGATCAAACAAAAAAAAGTGTTGTGCCTAAAAAAATTACCTGCAACTGTTTTAGCTTGCACCTCAAGAAAGGGAAAAGTCACTAGCCGATGATTGCACGAGAGTTTCAGGATACCGTACCCGGAGTTTTGGATAAAATCACCAAACTTGCCCAGATTCTAGGCAAGGAATACCGAGTATTTAACTCTTCAGACAATTTTGCAGAAATAGGTCTGGAGTTTCAAAATCCGCGCAAGGAGAGCAATATGCTCCTATTTCAGGTCCTACTCCTTGAAGAGGGGGTACAGATTACCTGCTCTCCATGGATCAAGTCCTGGAAAGGATCCCGCATCGGGGTACCTAACCTAGCCCGGGATGAGGCAATGGAATATATCCAAACTGTATTTATTCCACGCTTGGAGGGAATGTATCCCAGTGAGACCCCTCAGCCTGTAGCACAAAGAAATCAGCGTGAAACGTTAGTTAAATCTCAACTAAAAATACAAAAGCTACTTGCATCACTTTATGCTAATTTAGGTGTCCTTGGGCTTTCGGTTTTTTTTATCTATTTAGTTTTCTTTTTACCGAACAGCCGCTCCAATAACCTTCCCGCTGAATTGGAACTCCAGCAAAATCAAGGAATTTCTGCTTGTTTTTGTCAGCGAGCATGGGAGAAAGTACCAGAGGTTTCTGCCTCGGAAGTGCAGCTTCAGGCCTGTGCGGCGCGATACATTTGCCTGGGCAATGCCAAAGCTTCCTGTCTATTGCAGGCCGAGCGGCAGTGGGATAGCTGCGAGTTTTGAGAG